>Ga0210101_1000342_pt1 | contig 16072 bp, 15 predicted proteins | sample Muzzi_PWC_D1_FD_185534 | JGI IMG/M metagenome (GOLD analysis project Ga0210101, IMG submission 185534) | Wetland microbial communities from San Francisco Bay, California, USA, that impact long-term carbon sequestration - Muzzi_PWC_D1 (SPAdes) | ecosystem: Environmental > Aquatic > Marine >... | reverse complement strand
GTGCGTGAGTCGGCCTTCGAGCGCACGCAGGCGAGCGGCTGGTGGGTGTGGGCGAAGACGATCCGCTCGCTGCGCTCGGTCCAGCCGAGATTGGCGACGACCTGGGCGAAGGCCTCGAGCGCATGCTCGGAGGGGTCGCTGGGCGAGACGACGCTGGCCGACGGGTAGGCGCGCCGCGGCGCGGGGGGCTCGGGGGGCTGCGGCGCGGCCTCCCCGCCGCGCAGGCGGCGCAGCCTGCGCAGCGGCCGGCTCAGCGCCGCCTCGAGCCTGCCGGCCCGCTGCGTGGCGCGGAAGACATTCTGCTGAGCGTGCGTGCCGTGCGGCATCTGCGCGGCGATGTAGAGCCACTCGGTGAGCAGCGTGATCACCGACTCGTAGTCCTCGATCGTCTGCGGCTGCTCGGGCCCGCCGGTCGCGATCCCCCACAGGGTCCGGGTGAGCAGCTTGCTGCCGCGCGAGCCGGAGAGCCGCGCGTGCGGATCGAGGTAGTGGCCGTGGGTGCAGAGCACGCCGCCGAACTCGTAGGTCGGGTAGGCGACCTCGACCTCGACCCCGGGCAGGCGGCGGGCGAGGAAGGAGCGGAAGAAGCCCGGCCCGGCGCGTTCGGGATCTTCGCCGGCGAAAGCGCCGCCCTCGCGCGTCGGCGAGAGGCCGGAGGCGAGCTGCGCCTCCACCCGGTTCTCCCCGTCGCGGTGGACCAGGTGGTGGTCGTGGTTGCCGGCGAGGAAGACGAGCCGCTTGCCGGGCAGCTTCTCGGCGATCAGGCGCAACAGGCCGTCGGAGGCGTCGACCGCCTCGGCGACCGAGCCGAAGAGGAAGTCGTAGAGGTCGCCGAGGAAGATCAGCTCGTCGATCCCGTCGAGCGTCGGCGCCAGCCGTTCGAGGAAGAAGTCCTCGCGCAGCAGGTCCCGGCCCGTCCAGGCCCCGAAGTGGGTGTCGGAGATGACCAGCGCCCTCACGGGCGGGACAGTACCCGCATCGGCAAGCCGTCTCGCGGCGACAGCGTCGGCATCTGACGGACCGTCAGCGTGCGGCCGGGCAGCACGTCGAGGCGCAGTCGCCGTAACAGCATCGTCGCGACCAGCTTGACCTCGGTCTGGCCGAAGCGCTTGCCGATGCAGATCCGGCTGCCGCCGCCGAAGGGGACGTAGGCGCCGCGCGGCAGCGCCGCCTTGCGCTCGGGGGTGAAGCGCTCCGGGATGAAGGCCTCCGGCTCGGGGAAGACCTCGGGGATGCGGTGGCTCGCCCACGAGCAGTAGTTGACGTAGGCGCCCTTCGGCACCTCGTAGCCGCCGAACTCGAAGTCGCGCACGGCGCGGCGCGGGCCGATCCAGGCCGGCGGGTAGAGCCGCAGCACCTCGTCGAGGACCATCTCGAGGTAGGGCATCTGCTCGAGCCGGTCGACGTCCGGCGGCTCGTCGCCGAGCACCTCGTCCTGCTCGGCGCGCAGCTTCTCGGCGACCTCCGGATGGTGGGCGAGCTCGTACAGCATGAAGCTCAGGGTCGAGGTCGAGGTGTCGTGCCCGGCGAACATCAGGGTCATCACCTGGTCGCGGACCTCGCGGTCGGTGAAGGCCTCGCCGGCCTCGCCGCGGGCGCCGACCAGCAGGCTGAGGATGTCCTGGCGCTCGGGGTCCGGCGCGGCGCGGCGGCGCTCGATCTCACCGAAGACGATCTCGTCGAGCACCTGGCGCGCGGCGATCATCTTGCGCCAGGGCGAGCCCGGGCCGCGCAGCAGGCGCAGCGGGTAGTCGATCCCGTAGAAGCCGAGCGCGCGCTCGAAGTGCTCGGCCGCGGCGGCGCCCTTGCCCGCCTCGTCGGGGTCGAGCCCGAGCAGCGCCCGCATCGCGATCCGCATCGCCAGGTTGCGCATCCACTCGTAGACGTCGGTCGTGGATCCGGGGCGCAGGCCCCCGATCGCCGCCTCGGCCTCAGCCGTCATCGCCTCGACCGAGGCGGTCAGCTGGCGGCGGTGGAAGGCGGGCATCATGATCGCCCGCGCCCGGTCGTGGTAGCCCTCGTCGATCGTCAAGAGGCCGTCGCCGAGCAGCGGGATCAGGTCGCCGAAGCTGCCCTCGCGCCAGTGGAAGTTCTCCGGGTGGGCGACGGTGACAAAGTTGTTCGCCGCCGGGCCGAGCATGAAGACGACCCGGCTGTGCAGCAGGCGCAGGCTGAAGATCGGGCCGAACTCTTCGTAGGCGGAGAGCAGAATCGGCAGCGGGTCATGGGCGATCTGGTGGGTGCGCGCGAGGCTGAAGTCGTTCCGCCCGGGCGGGAATCGCCCTCTGCCGCGCCACTCGGCCACCGCGTCTTCAGCGATCCGCCGCGCCGGGTTCGGCGAGAGCTGGCGCGGCTTGACGACGGGCGCTGCGGTCTCGGTCGGCATCGACCCCATCGTAGTTGGCTGACCAGCCAGACGCGCGTCAGCTCTCGTGGCTGAACAACTCGAGCACGCGGTCGCCCTCACGCAGCTCGGCGGCGCGGTCATCGTCGAAGCGGATCACCTCGCCGTCGCGGACGACGGCGAGCATGATCCCGGCAGTCGTGCGCGACGGGCTCGGGCCGGCTTCGCCGGCGCCGACCTCGCGCTCGGCGATGTCGAGGCCCTCGCCCACGGTCAGCAGGTCCTCCATCACCTCGGTCACCTGCGGCGTCTGGGTCGAGAGGCCGAGCAGGCGCCCGGCCGCGCCGGAGGAGGTGATCACGGCGTCGGCGCCGCTCTGGTGCAGCAGGTGGACGTTCTCTTCCTCGCGCACCGAGGCGACGATCGTCGCCTCGGGGTTGAGCTCGCGCGCGGTCAGCGCGATCAGGACCGCGGTGTCGTCGCGGTCGGGGGCGACGATCAGCGCTGCGGCGCTCTCCGCCCCGGCCTCCTTGAGCACCTCCTGGCGGGCGGCGTTGCCGGCGACGACGGCGATCCCGTCGGCGCTCGCCCGCGCCCTGCCCGCGGCGCTCTGCTCGATCGCGACGATCTGCTCGGGGTCGAGCCCCTTGCCCCGCAGGGTGCGCACCGCCGCGCGGCCCTTGACCCCGTACCCGCATACGATCGTGTGGTCCTTCAAGCGTTTCCTCCAGCGCCTCAGTCGGTAGGCCTCGCGGCTGCGCTCGGCAAGTATCTCCAAGGTCGTGCCGACGAGCAGTATGAGGAAGAGCACGCGGGCCGGGGTGACGACCACGGTGGTGATCAGGCGGGCCTCGTCGGTGGCGGGGATGATGTCGCCGTAGCCGGTCGTGGTGATGCTGACGGTCGAGTAGTAGAAGGCGTCGAGCACGCTCATCCCACCGCCCTCGGGATCGACGTAGCCGTCGCGGCCGGCGTAGGCGACGCCGGCGACGAGCGCGATCAGCGCCAGCGCGATCGCCAGGCGGACGAGGATCTTGCGCAGCGGGCCCGCCTCTTCGCCGGGCAGGTCGACCGGGAAGCCGCGGCGCGTGCTCGGGCTCGCCATCGGCGCTCAGCTCGCGGCCGAGCCGGCGCTCGCAGCGAGCTGCCCGCAGGCGGCGGCGATGTCGCGGCCGCGGGTGAGGCGCACGGTGGCGGCGAGGCCGTGCTCGGCGAGGATCGCGCGGAACCGCTCGATCCGCTCCGGCGGGGAGCCGTCGTAGGCGCCGGTCGGGTTGTAGGGGATCAGGTTGACCTTGTAGGCGCGGCGGTCGAGCAGGGCGGCGAGCTCGCGGGCGTGCTCGGGCAGGTCGTTGACGCCGTCGAGCATCACGTACTCGACGAAGACCTTGCGCCGGCGGCGGGCGCGGTAGCGCTCGCAGGCGGCGAGCACCGCGGCCAGCGGGTAGCGGTCGTTGACCGGCATCAGCTGCGAGCGCAGGCCGTCGTTCGGCGCGTGCAGCGAGAGCGCCAGCCCGAGCGGCATCTCGCACTCGGCGAGGCGGTCGATCCCGGGCACCCAGCCGACCGTCGAGATCGCCGTGCGGCGATGGGTGACGCCGAGCTCGGGCAGGCGCTGGCAGGCAGCGAGGACGGCGTCGATGTTCATCGTCGGCTCGCCCATGCCCATGAAGACGACGTGGTCGATCGCTTCGACGCGGCGGAAGTGCAGAGCCTGGTCGAGGATCTCGTCGGCGCCGAGGTTGCGGCCGAACTTCATCTGCCCGGTGGCGCAGAAGGTGCAGGTCAGCGGGCAGCCCGACTGCGAGGAGACGCAGACAGAGCGGCGGCCGTCGCGGTAGCGCATCAGCACCGCCTCGAGCGGCCGCCCGTCGGCCGTGTCGAAGAGCGCCTTGACCGTGCCGTCGTCGGACTTGGCCTCGCTGCGCAGGGCCAGGGTCGAGAGCGGCACCGCCGCCGCGAGCCGCTCGCGCAGCGCCGCCGGCAGGTTGGTCATCTCCGTGTAGGAGCCCGCCCCGCGCGCCACCCACTCCCAGACCTGGGCGGCGCGGTAGGACGGCTCGCCGGCCTCGGCCAGCGTCTGCTCCAAGAGGGCGCGATCCACGAGCCGAGCCTAGCGAGGGGACGTGCCGGTGCGTAGAGGTCCATATGGACCTCTACGCACCGGCACGTCCGGCGGGCTACTGGCCGGAGGGCGGCGTCTGCTGATCGGGAGGCAGCGGCGGCGGCATCTCGGTCTGCGGGGTCGGCGGCGGCTCCTGGCCCGGCAGCGCCTCGGCTTCCTGGCGCCAGACGTCGTTGAGCGAGACCTGGACGTAGGCCCAGAGCGCCGGCGCGATGAAGAGGTAGAGGACGATCGCGATCCAGCCGTTGAGCGGCTCCTTGCCGGCCAGTTTCGAGGCGCCCATGACGCGCTTGACCCCGCGCCAGTAGGTGACCAAAGCAGGGACGATGATCAACCCGCCGGGGAAGAGCGCCAGCAGCGAGTTGGTCGGGTTCTGGCCGAGGTCATAGCCCTTGGACTGGCCGTAGTCGCGCAGCTCGCGGTTGATCCGGTACCACCAGACGAGGTGATAGATGCCGAAGGTGATCAACGGCAGCAGGGCGGCGGCCCAGGGGCTGCGGACCTTCACCTCCGACTCGGTGCCGCGGATCTTCATTTCGTAGGCCATCGGTGAGGCTCCTTCGCTGGGGGCAGGGGCAGGGGCAGGGGCAGGGGCAGGCCGACATTAACCGACGCGCAGGCGGCTGCAAAGGCGGGTTTTCCCGCAGCCTCAGCCTGCCAGCACTTCCGCCGCGACCCGCTCGCCGGCCTGCAGGGCGCCCTCCATGTAGCCGCTCCACGCGGTCGCGGTCTCGGTGCCGGCCCAATGGACCCGGCCGGCCGGCTCGCGCAGGGCCGGGCCGCAGGCGGTCCAGCCGCCGGGGCCGAAGTTCGAGGTCGGCCCGCCGCCGGACCACTCCTCTTCGGCCCAGGTCTGTTCGGCGTACTCGAGCGGCGCGGCGGCGCGGCGGCCGTAGAGGCGCTCGAAGCAGGCCAGCACCGGCGCGCGGCGCTCGGCCGGCGGCAGCTCGGCCAGCTCGCGCGCCTCCGGCCCGCCGACGAAGCCGAGCAGCACCCCGGCCGAGCCGTCCCGCGGCGAGGCGTCGAAGGTCAGCGTGACCGGACCGGCGTCGCTGACCGCCTCGCCGCTGAACCCGCCGTCGCGCCAGAAGGGCTCGGCGTAGAGCGCCATGCACTTGCTCAACGCCCCGGGGCGCAGCCGCTCGGCCAGCTCGGGGCGGCCCGGGGGCAGCGGCTCGAGCTCGATCCGGGCGGCGATCGCCGGCGGCACGGCGACGATCGCGCGCTCCGCCTCGACCTCGACGCCGTCGGCGAGCAGGCGGACGCCCGCGCCGCCCTGCTCGATCCGCCGCACCGGCGCGCCGAGCCGCACCCGGTCGCCGAGCGACTGGGCGAGGCGCAGCGGCAGCGACTGGGCGCCGCCGTCGACGCGGTCCTGCTGGGCGCCGCCCTCGGTGTCGATCAGCTTGTCGAAGCCGCCCGCCGCGGCGACGTAGAAGAGCGCGTGCAGCATCGAGAGCTCCTCGGGGCCGGTTCCCCAGACCGTGCGCCCGGCGAGCCCGATCAGCTCGCGGGCGACCGGCGTGCGCATGTTGCGCTCGCACCACTCGGCGACGGTTTCCGCGTCGAGCTCGGCGGCGTGCTCGGCCGCCCAGGGGGTCGCCGGATCGACGTCGCGGGCGAGCCGGTCGAGCCGGCGCCGCGCGAGGAAGACGTCCAACAGCACGCGCGGCCCGAGCCGCGGGATCGTCCCCCGGTAGCGCCGCCGCCTGCCGGCGACGTCGAGCAGGTTGCGCCCGCCTCCGTGCTGGGGGAAGAGCTCGACCCCCAGCTCCAGCGCGAGCCGCTGCACCCGCACGTGGTCCGATCCGACCCAGGCGCCGCCGAGGTCGACCGTCACCGCGTCGCCCAGGGTCGCGTTGAGCAGCCGCCCCCCGACCCGCTCGCGCGCCTCGAGCACGACCACCCGCCGCCCGGCGTCGACCAGGCCCCGCGCCGCGGCCAGGCCGGAGAGGCCGGCCCCGACCACGGCCACGTCGGCGCTGAGGCTCTCCCTCGCGCCGCTCAACGCAGCGCCTCCCGCAGAGCCGTCTCCTCGATCCCCTCCACACGCACCACCTTGTCACGCGACTTCTCGCCGCGCACGACGCTGACCCGCGAGGGCGGCACGCCGACCCGCTTGGCGATCAGCTTGCACAGCGCCCGGTTGGCCTTGCCGTCGACCGGCGCCGCCGTCACCTTCGCCTGCAGCACGCCGTCGCGCATCCCCGCCAACTCCTCGCGGCTCCCGCGCGGCCGCAGCCGCACCTCGATCAGCGTTTCGCTCAACCCGGCCTCCACCTCAAGGCAGACTGGCCGCCGGGGCGAGCCACTCGCTCCTGAAGCTGAGCGCGGTGTGCTCGGCTATCCGGTCATAGTCGTGGTCGTAGTGGAGAACACCGGCTCCGGCGCGATGCGCACAGGCCGCGATCACGAGATCGCTGGGCGGGAGACGGTGGTGCCCCACCCGCGCGAGGCTCGCTTGCGCTTCGAGCGCGAGGGCTTCGACCTCGCTGTCGATCTCCGCGCGCGGCAGGGCGCGAAGATCCGCGTGCAGACGGCCGTGATCTACCTGCGAGCGAGCGGAGTACCCGGCCTCGAGCAGAAAGGGCAGGCAGACGATGACTTCGCCGGCTTCGAACAGGCCGGCCATGCGCTCTCGAACCAACTCATGGTGACGACGCGCCCAGGCCGAGTTGTCGACGAGCAACACTAGACCTCCGCATTGAGCCCGGCCTGCTTGGCCTCTTCCGCCAAGCGGATCTCGTCCGCATCGAGGCCGGCGCCGGCGCGAATCGACCGTGCGAGCCGAACCCGGGCGTCCTGCACCGACTGCCTGCGCCCACGCAGCTCCCTGGCCTTCTCGCGGGCGCCGCGGATGACGAGATCGGGCAGCTCGACCCCGTCCTCCCCCAGCTCAGCGCGAAGCTCGTCCAGAGCCTCCTGCACGGGGGGCGTCTCGGTGATCATGTGGCGCGGGCGCTTGGTCGGCACCTGACCGAGTGTAGCACCGTGCAGCACCGCAGCAAGGGTGCACCTTCACACCACGGGAGCGATCAAAAGGCGGCGTCGGGGAGCGCGATGCCGATCTCCATCTGCGCCCTCCTACCCGTGTTTGGTCAGCCGTAACGCTCGCCGATGATCGCCCTCAGCTTCGAGCGGTCGTGGCGGGCGTGCACGCGGCGCACGGTGCCCGAGCGCGAGCGCATCACCAGCGATTCGGTGGTCGCGCCGGGGCCTCGGTAGCGGACTCCCTGCAGCACGTCGCCGTCGGTGACGCCGCTGGCGGAGAAGAAGACGTCCTCGCCGCCGCAGAGGTCGTCGGCTGTGAGCACCTTGTCGAGGTCATAGCCGCCCTCGACCGCGGCGCTGCGCTCCTCCTCGTTGCGTGGCCAGAGGCGGCCGAGCAACTGGCCGCCCATCGACTTCAGCGCCGCCGCGGAGAGCACGCCCTCGGGCGTGCCGCCGATCCCCCAGAGCAGGTCGACCGGCGAGCGGTCGCTGACCGCGAGCAGCGCCGCGGAGACGTCGCCGTCGCTGATCAGGCGGATGCGGGCGCCGGCATCGCGCACCTCCTGCATAGCCCCCTCGTGGCGCGGGCGGTCGAGCATGACCACGGTGACGTCGCCGATGCTGCCGCCCTTGCGCTCGGCGATCAGCTTCAGGGTCTCCGGCAGCGGCCGGTCGAGGTCGAGCAGGTCGGCGATCTCGTCGCCGCCCGCCATCTTTTCCATGTAGACGCAGGGGCCTGGGTCGAACATCGAGCCTCGCTCGGCGAGCGCGATCACGGCGAGCGCGCTCGGCATGCCGCGGGCACAGAGCGTCGTCCCCTCCAGCGGGTCGACGGCGATGTCGACGACCGGCGGGCTGCCGTCGCCGATCCGCTCGCCGTTGTAGAGCATCGGCGCCTCGTCCTTCTCGCCCTCGCCGATCACGACCATGCCGTCCATCGCGACCGAGTCGAGCACGAAGCGCATCGCGTCGACGGCCGCCTGGTCGGCGGCGATCTTGTCGCCGCGGCCGACCCAGCGCGCCGCGGCGAGCGCGGCGGCCTCGGTCACCCGCACCAGCTCCAGGGCGAGGTTGCGATCCGGCTTCTGCGGCGAATCGGACATTCCCCGGCACCCTATAAGGTCGTTCCATGGCGCAACGATGGGGACTGACGCTGCCGCTTCCCGCGACGCCGTTGCACGCCCACGAGGAGCACGTCAAGCGCGCCGAGGCGGCCGGGTACACCGACCTCTGGAGTGGCGAGACCAACGGGCCGGACGGCTTCACGCCGCTGGCGCTGAGCGCCGCCTGGACCGAGCGGGCACGGCTCGGCACCGGCATCGTCGGCGTCTTCCAGCGCGGCCCGGCGCTGCTGGCGCAGGAGGCCGCCGCCCTCGCCGACGCCTCCGGCGGGCGCTTCGTACTCGGCATCGGCTCCTCCTCGGACCGCATCGTCGAAGGCTGGAACGGGATCCCCTTCGAGCGGCCGCTGAGCAAGGTGCGCGAGACGCTCCAGTTCTTGCGCACGGCGCTCGACGGCGAGCGCACGGCGAGCGGCTTCAAGCTCGAGGCGGCGCCGGCCGAGCGGGTGCCGATCGTGCTCGCTGCGCTGCGCGGCAAGATGCTCGAGTTGGCGGTCGAGCGCGCCGAGGGCGCCTTCACCAATTTCCTGCCGCTCGGCGGGCTGCCCAGAGTCACCGCCCAGCTCGACGGCGCCCCCGAGGGCTTCGAGCTGCTCTGCCGCTTCTTCTGCCTGCCCGGCGAGCGCGAGGCGGTCGAGCCGCTGGCCCGCTTCATGTTCTCCTCCTACATCACCGTGCCCGTCTACGCCGCCTTCTACCGCTGGCTCGGCTACGGGGAGCAGATCGACCCGATGATCGCCGCCTGGGAGTCGGGCGACCGCCAGGCCGCCGCCGCGGCCGCCCCCTGGGAGCTGATCGAGGACATGTTCGTCTTCGGCTCGCCCGAGCAGATGCGCGAGCGGCTCGACGCCTTCGTCGCCGGCGGGGTCACCCTGCCGATCCTCACCCCGATCGTCGTCCCGGACAAGCTCGGCGAGACGATCGAAGCCCTCGCCCCCTAGTACTCCACCTCGGCGCCCAGGCCGAAGGAGCGGTCGGCGGCGAGTTCGACGATCCTTTCGACGATCGGCTGGTGCCAACCCTCCGTCTTCGCCCGCGTCGCGATCGTCTCCACTGCCATCCCGACCCGCGTCGCAGTGGTCGAGGCGAGGCCGCGCATCACTTCGAAGTCGAAGGCGCACGCTTCGCAGACCTCGGCCAGTTCGAGCAGGTAGGAGGTTTCCTGGTACTCCTCGGAGATCGTCAGGCCGTGGTGGATCGGGTCGTCGTAGACCACGGTCGAGGTGAGGTCGGTGAGCGGAGCGAGGCGCCACCTCTGGTCCTGACCGGCGAGCGAGGTCCGCTCGCGGTCGAGCAGGGCGAAGTTCTTGCCGTGCACGTCGCCGTTGCCGAGGATGTAGTTGCAGAAGGCGGCGGTCAACAGGTTGACGATTTCGTCGGGCCTGCTGACCGCGGTCATCAGGCCGCGGGCCTCGTTCCAGCCGGGCCCGTCCTCCTCCTCGTCCTCGTCCTCGTCCTCGCCGACGGCGGGCGGGATCCCGAGCGCCTGGCAGAACGACTCGCAGTGCCTCCGGCCGATCTCGAGCCCTGCGTCGCCGACGAGCCGGTCGTAGCGCGGCGAGACCAGGCAGCGCCGCCCGGCGATCACCTCGACCTGCGCTTTCGCGACCGGCAGGCCGACCTGGCGGGCGACGGTCATGCAGAACATCTCGTTGGCGACGTATTCGGGGTATTCGCCGGTTTCGGGCTTGATCACGTGCGTGCTCGCCAGGCCGGCGTCGGGCCAGGCCCAATGATCGCCGTTCCCGTCTCGAACGAGCGCCAACTTGTGTCGCAGCCCTGGCAGCGCAAAGCGCACTCCGCCGTCGCGATCGGGCGGGCAGAGGCCGGCGGTCGGCCGCCTCAGCACCTCGGCCAGCTCCTCCTCGTCGAGCCAGACCGCCGACTCGCTGTCGCCGCGGCGCACCGCCTCGCCCTCGGGCACGAAGCTCGCCGCTCCGGAGCAGTCGCGGCCGAGCTCGGCCAGCAACCCGTAGCCGTCCGCGGGGTCGATCCCGAGCTCGCGCCCGAGCAGTACCCGGCGCGGTCCCTCCGGCAGCAGCCCCTCGACATAGGCCCTCGTCGCATCGCCGCTGTACGGCTCGGCACGGGCGGGCAGCGAATTGCTCAGCAGCGCGTTGCCGGGCCCGACCGCCTCCACCACCTCGGGGTCGTAGGCAAGCCGGTAGTCGTTGTCGCCCGCGGGGAACAGAGTCCCGATCCGCTCCCCATACAGATAGACGTCAAGGCTCAATTCGGTTCTCCTCGGTCTCCCTACGGGTATTCACGCTTGACGACTTTAAACCGAAGCAAGGCTCAGCGCGTAATCGCCCGCCGGATCGGTGAACCACCCGTCCGGGTGCAGCCCTGCCTCACGATAGACGGCTTCGAGGCGCTCGCGCGTGAACTTCGAGGAGATCTCGGTTCGCATCTCCTCGCCGGCCGCGAAGCGCACGCTGAGATCGAGCCCGTCGAGCCGCACGGTCTGATCGCCGAGCGAGCGCAGGCGGATGTCCATGCGCGCCTCCTCGGGGTCGTAGCGGGCGACGTGCTCGAACCCATCCGGGTCGAAGTCGCCGTCGAACTCGCGGTTGAGCACCGACAGGACGTTCTTGTTGAACTCGGCGGTGACGCCGGCGTCGTCGTCGTAGGCGGCCTCGAGCCGCTCGCGCCCCTTGACCAGGTCGGTGCCGAGCAGGATCCGGTCGCCGGGCTCGAGCAGGGCGGCGATGCGGGTGAGGAACTGACGGCGCGCGTCCGGGAAGAGGTTGCCGATCGTGCCGCCGAGGAAGGCGACGAGGCGACCGCCGCCACCGCTGGGGATGCGCTCGAGGTCGTGCTCGAAGTCGCAGACGAGGCCGCGGATCGTCAGCCCCGGGTACTCCTCGACCAGCGACTCGGCGGTTTCGTGGGTGATCTCCGCGGAGATGTCGACCGGCACGTAGGTGGTCAGGCAGCCTGCGTCGCGCATCGCACTGAGCAGGTGGCGGGTCTTCGTCGCCGAGCCGGAGCCGAGCTCGACGAGCGTGCCGGGCTTGCCCGCTGCAGCGACGATCTCACCGGAGCGCTCGGCGAGGATCTGGCGCTCGGCGCGGGTCGGGTAGTACTCGTCGAGCTCGGTGATCTGCTCGAAGAGCTGCGAGCCACGCTCGTCGTAGAAGTACTTCGGGGAGAGCTGCTTCGGCTTGGCCGTCAGCCCGAGGCGGACCTCGCGAGCCATCGCGACGCCGCCGTCGGCGCGCAGGTGGACCTCGATCTCGATCGGCTCGGCGGCCGCGCCCTGCGTCATCGGGCGTCCCTCGCGCAACGCAGGCCGGAGAAGATCTGGCGCCGCTCGGGCAGGTCCCAGTTGCGGAAGCTCGGCCGCAGATCCTCACGGTGGGTCGCCCAGGAACCGCCACGCAGCACCTTGTATTCGTCGCCGAAGAAGACCTGCGAATACTCCTCGTAGGGGAACGCCTCGAAGCCCGGGTAGGCGACGAAGTCCGAGGCGGTCCATTCCCAGACCTGGCCCGCGCCGGGCAGGCCGTGAGGATCGCCGCCGTCCGCTGCGACGCTGCGGGCCGCCGCCTCCCACTCCTGCTCGCTCGGCAGGCGCTTGCCGGCCCAGCGGGCGAAGGCGTCGGCCTCGTGCCAGGAGACGTGGATAACGGGCAGCTCGGGCGCGATCGGCTCGCGCCTCCCCATCGCCGTATGAACCCACCCGTCCCCCTCGCGCTCCCAGTAGAGCGGCGGCTCGGCGTCCGTGTCCTCGACGAATCGCGCGTACTCGCCGTTGGTCACGGGGAAGGCGTCGACCTCGAACGCCGCCAGCTCGACCGTGTGCCGCGGCCGCTCGTTGTCATAAGCAAAGCCCCGCGCTGAGGCTCCGATCTCGTGCTCGCCGCCGGGCACGAAAAGAGCGTGGGGTGCCTCTCGAACGGGCGGATACTCAAATTGCCGGTCCAACTGGACCGGCAATTGTCCGGGCGAGAGGCACCCCACGCTCTTCAGCGCCTCGGGCACCCCGTACCCGTCGACCATCTGCAGCAGCTGCAGCATCGTCTCGTTGTGCTGATGCTCGTGCGCGATCAGCATCTCGTAGACAAAGCCCTCGCGCAGCAGCGGATCGGAGGCGTCGGGGGAGATGTCGACCTCTTCGAGCACCTCGAGCGCCCGCTCGCGCACCTCGGCGAGGTAGGCACGCAGCTCGGCGTCACGCAGGATCGGCAGTTCGTTGCGGCTCGTGCGCGGATTCTCGATCGCGTCGTAGAAGCGCCCGAGCTCGCCGTGCAGCGGCTCGCGCCCACCGACCGTCTGCACGAGCCAGAGCTCCTCGAAGTTGGCTATGTGACCAAGGTCCCAGGCGAGCGGGCTGAGGATCGGGGAGAAGACCCTGTTGAGCTGCTCGTCGTCGAGCGGCTCGATCAACTCGTAGGTGCGCCTTCGCGCCGCCGCGAGCCGTTCCCCGATCGCTTCCTTGGAACTGGACTGTGCCGTCACCTCGGTGGCGATACGGAAACCCTAGCGGTCCCGGCCGCGTAGGTGTGACGGAGGACGGCGATCTCAGTCCGTGCCGGTCGCCTCCGGATCCCGCCAGGCGCGCTTGCGCCAGGGCGGGCTGACGGCGAAGCGGAAGGACTCGCCGTTGGCGGCCGCGAGCGGCTCGAGGGGCACGAGGTGGACGCGCTTCCCGGGGACGATGCGGTCGAATCGGCCGAGAAATCCGCTGACGTTGCCGGCGTGGCTGCCGCCGGAGACGAGCAGCAGGCGCGTCTCCGGCCCCCAGCCGTCGCGTGGCCGCGCCCCGAGCGCCTCCGCGGCGTTGCGCAGCGGCCGGATCCCGGCGTCGGAGCCCGCATTGACCACGCCCGCGGCGTGGTTGTAGCCATGGTGGGAGGAGGCGCGCTGGTCGACGCCGCCGTCGGGGCGGATCCTGAATTGGACGGACTCCCAATCGTCCTCGTGGAAGCCGCGCTCGCCGGCGATCGGCACGCCGCGCAGCGTCGCCGAATCGGCGTAGTAGGTCCAGTACTGGATGTAGAGGTTGCCGGTGGCCGGGCCGGAGCAGCGCGGGGCGCCCGCTCCCGCGCCGGCGTCGCCGGCGTCCGCCTCGCGGCAGTCGATCGCGTGGACGAACGCGGTCACCGGCAGGCCGGCGTCGCTCTCATGCACGATGCCGCGCGGCGATCCGTCCGCGCACTCGACCGCGCGGCAGCGGCGAAAGTCGACCGGCAGCGCCCGCGAGCCGCGCTCGAGGAACAGCGCCGGCATGTGCTCCCGCGCCAGCCGCCCCACCTCGTCCCCGTAGGCGGCGATCAGGTCCGGTTCGTCCCCGCAGCGATCCGCAAGTGCCGCCGCACAGAGGATCCGCGAGGCAATCGCCCGCGCCAGCTCGCCACCCGGCACCCGCACGCCAACGGCGACCAGCGCCAGACAGACGAGCGCCACCACCCCCAAGAGCCCCACCCACTCGACGATCCCCTGCCCCCGTTCGCACCGCATGGAGCGACGCTAGGTGTTTTCGACGCGCATGTGGCGCGCAAAACGTGCCGTCTTGCACCAGCCTCAGCAACAGGATCGCAACCGCTGCCGGCATCTGGACGATTGATCGAATAGCTTGATTATTTAGCTCATTCGCGGTATTCGTCGGATATGAGGTTCGACGCTGAACCGCTGCGGCGACTCGGCTCCGTCGCTCTCCTTCTGCTCCTCTCGGTCGCTGTCGCCGCGGGCTGCGGCGACGACGAGACGCTGGGCGAGGCCGGCGCCAGCCTGGCCAACCCCGGCCACGAGGAGGGCTTCTACGTCCCGCTCAGCAGCGCAGTCGCCGAGCGGGAGCCGTCGGTGACGATCGAGGTCAGGCGCGACAACCCGGTCCTCGGCGGGCAGGTGCGGCTCACCGATCCCCACTTCGAACGGCTCCCCGGGGTCGGCTGGCCATCGCGCGTGTCGTTCTGCTGCGATCGGCTCGCGATCCTCGCCGCGGGGGCGGCGTTCACGCGTCCCTCCTCGGACAGCCTCGTATTCGCCTTCGCCTCGGTCCGCGCCGACGAGGCCCTCGGCGACGCCGAGCGCGTGACGATCCCGGGCTCCCACCTCTATCAGTTCCGCTCGCCCGCGTTGCTGATGAGCACTGCCCGCGAAACCGCCGGACTCGGGCTGCTGCGGACGGGGTCTCCCGGAGTCCGGGTGCTGGACGAAGTCCGGTTGCGCCTCGCGCACGATGTCATCGTCCTCCCCGTCTACGTGCATCAGCTCGCTCCGGAGGGAGAGCGGGGAGCGCTGGCCCCCGAGCAGCTGCGCGCCGCCTTCGACCCGCCCGGGATCGTCACCGAAGAGCGCCGCGAGCTGAGGAACGATCGCTCGGGGACGGCGATCGTCACTCGCCGCTGGCCGTCGCTGGGACTGCCTCCCGACCGACCCTGGGAGGCGGCGGAAATCCAGTTCCGGCTCCTGGTCGAGGACGAGATCGAGTCGGCCGGCCTCTCGCGAACGCTGGTGCGTGCCAAGCGGCCCCGCCCGACGGGGAACGCCTGCATCGACGCCGATGCGGTCGCCGCGCTGCACGAGACCGAGCGGACCGACAGGCCCGGGATCCACCTCTACATCGGCGGCACGATCAACAGCGTCCGCAACGGGTCGCCCGTCCAGGTGCCCGGGGAGACCTGCGGCGCCGCGCAGGCCTGTCGCACGAGCGTCTCCGCGGAGGACTTCATCATCCTCGACGGCAGCCGGCTGGCGAGCGAGCCGCGGACCGTAGCCCGCCAGCTGGGCCACTACCTCGGGCTCGCCGAGGCCGACGACAGCTCCGCCTGCGGGCGGCCCCTGCTCGCCGACCCCGCCGATCAAGCGGAGCTGCGACAGAATCTGATGTACGAGCGCGAGAGCGGCTCGCGGCTTGCGCCCGCGCAGGTTGCGCGGGCGCGCAGGCTCGCCTGCAGCAGCTTCGTCGCCTGGGGCCCGACCCGCGGCTTCGTCACGCCCGCCTGCCCGCCCTGACGCTAGAGGTTGTTGATCTCGGCGGCGATCTCCGACGCGGCCGCTTTGGCGTCGGCGAAGAGCATCGAGGTGTTCGGTTCGTAGAAGAGGTCGTTGTCGATGCCGGCGAAGCCGGGGCTGAGCGAGCGCTTGATCACGATCACCTGCTGGGCCTCGGAGACTTCGATGATCGGCATCCCGGCGATCGGGCTGTCGGGGTCGTTCTTCGCCGCCGGGTTGGTGACGTCGTTGGCGCCGACGACGACGCAGACGTCGGTGCGCGCCAGCTCCGGGTTGATCTCCTCCATCTCCCTGAGCTGCTCGTAGGGCACGTCCGCCTCGGCGAGCAGCACGTTCATGTGGCCGGGCATGCGGCCGGCGACGGGGTGGATCGCGTAGTTGACGGTGACGCCGCGCTGCTCGAGCTCGTCGGCGACCTCCTTGATCGCGTGCTGGGCCTGGGCGACCGCGAGGCCGTAGCCGGGGACGATCGTGACCGTGTCGGCGTAGGCGAGCTTGATCGCCGCGTCCTGGGCGCCGATCGAGGTGTGC
>Ga0210101_1000341_pt1 | contig 16153 bp, 21 predicted proteins | sample Muzzi_PWC_D1_FD_185534 | JGI IMG/M metagenome (GOLD analysis project Ga0210101, IMG submission 185534) | Wetland microbial communities from San Francisco Bay, California, USA, that impact long-term carbon sequestration - Muzzi_PWC_D1 (SPAdes) | ecosystem: Environmental > Aquatic > Marine >... | reverse complement strand
TCCCTGGTTCATGAACCGCGTCCGGGCCGGATTCGCCCGCGTCCCCAACCCCTTCAACACCCGCCAGGTAACCACCGTCTCCCTCCGCCCCGAGGATGTCACCTGCCTGGTCTTCTGGACCCGCAACCCGGCCCCCCTCCTCCCCTTCCTGGACGAATTCGACAAACGGGGATTCCGCTTCTATTTCCACGTAACCCTGACCGGCCTCCCCTACGGACTGGAACCCGGCGTTTCCCCGGAGGAGGAATCCGTGGCAGTCTTCCACCGCCTGAGCGACAGGATCGGGCCGGACAAAATCGTCTGGCGCTTCGATCCCCTCTTTCTGCCGCCGGTTATCCCCACCCAGGAGACCCTCGAAAACTTCGGCCGACTGGCCGCCCGGCTGGAAGGGGTAGTCGGCCGGGTCATGGTCAGCTTCGTCCAGCCTTACCGCCAGGCGGTTTCCCGGCTTCGGCGGGCGGGACTGCCCCACGACCTCCCGGACCTCGCCAAGCTTCCCGCCCGGGACGCCCTGGATCACATCCGGCCACTGGTGAAACCGCTGGCGAAAATCGCCCGGTCCCACCGCCTGCGACTCTTTTCCTGCGCCTCCCCCCACGATCTTTCGTCCCTGGGGGTTCCTCCCGGCCGCTGCATCGACGGCGACCTGATCCGGGACCTCTTCGGACTGGAAATTCCCGCTAAAAAAGACCCCGGCCAGCGCTCCGCGTGCCGCTGCCTGCCGAGCGTCGATATCGGCATGTACGGTGCCTGCCGCCATGGCTGCCGATATTGCTACGCCGGCGGCGGCGACGCGCTGGCACGGGGGATGGTGCATGAGGAGAGTGCGCCGGAACTGTTGCAGAAAAAAGGTTGTGGATTTGGGTGTTTGGGTGTCTGAAAAATCCCAAGGTGATCCAAGAACGGAATACGAAACATAATGCAGAACACCCCAACCACTTGGATTCTGGTTGGGGTGTTCACCGTTTTGGGAATGGTGATTAGTCTAACATTTTCATTTTATTATGGATGTTGCGAACAAACTCAAGAGGATACCTAACCTCGTCCATCAACAGGGTCTTGAACTGACTTTGAGAGAGGCGACCGGTTTTTTCGGCTTTCGGTTGATGTATTGAATAGTGCGAAAGGCCAAATTTAAAATGCGTTGCGAGAGAGAAATGTCCACAACCTGCAACGCCAGATGGACACAATTGTTCGTCAGACAAAAGGCATGAACGCGGTGATGATACCTTTCCAGCCCCTTCTGTAGAATATGCAGAAACCGAGAGTGGCCGGAGGAATCAAAATAGATATCCTGGCCACCTTTGCCGCGAAGCATGAGTAGGGAATAGGTCGATATCAAGAATGTCCCCACAACAACGAGCCCGGCTTTCATTGCCACCTGGCGGGGACTACTCCAAAATGAGCCGCCGGCACCCACACTGCGGACAGCGATCGCCAAGAAAATCCTCGCTGACTCCGACGAATTTACATGCCGGACAGCGGATAACGCTAAAGCCGGCAGAGCAGTGAGGGCAGACATCATCTGAGCCTGAAACGGCACCCTTGCAATACCCACAGAAGTAAATATCAGTCGTCAATTCTCGTTCACCTCACTCCTAAATACGGAAAGCGCAGAGGGTTTCAGGTATTGGGACCCAGGTTGTTCAATTGTGTCAAGTCCAAAACATCCCAGCAAGGACAGGGAACAGATTCGGGCGGTTTCCTCGGCGAATGTGCGCGATAAGGTCAAACCAACATCGTTTGGCGGCATTTTTTTTCGATTTTGTATACCTCGCCTCGAGAGGCAACCTCCTGGATTTTCAACAGATGACGGTATAACCTCGTTTTATAATTACCATTTTTAATAATTTTTTCCATAAAGGGTTGCGCTAGAAGCTCTTTCTTGCTATTCTTGGTCTATTGGTCAGACCAAATAAATTTATAACCATGTGGAGGTTGCCCATGAAGCCGTTCTTCCTCTTGTTGCTCCTGATCGCATCCGGAATCCTCTTTTCCACTTTCTCCCGCCCCCTCACACTGGTCACCGAGGTGACCCGGAGTTTGGGGCAATTGCCGCACCGGCTCATGGCGAAACTGCAGGTTGCTTCCGCAGCCATTCTGACTTCCGGACATGTCGGTGCCAACCGGAAGCAATCTCTTCCCGGCGACAGCTGGCGGCCTGCGGCACAGTTTTAACCGCCGAACGGCCGGCACTTTCCCGGTAGCGAAGTGATTGCCATAAATGCCTTTGAAAAGGGCGGCCGACTGGCCGCCCTTTTCCTTTTTTTGCAGCGATAAATTGCAGGAATCATCGATCCTTCCCGCGAATAGCAAAGAATGCTCTGGCGCTCCGCAGGGGCGCATTATCAAGCATTAGGGGCAGGATGGAGGTTCAGATTTTCGACCCGACTTTTGAAATTCACCAGCCAGAATCGCTTAGCGGGCCTCCTGTGTTTTATAAAAGGTGACTTGTGAGAACAGGATTGAGAAGGTCTTAGAGAACATCTTAGAGAACATCTTAGGGACGTTGTTAACTTGAGAACATCTTAGGGACGTTGTTAACTTGTTAAGTTGCTAAAGTCAGCCATTAGAAGATAAAAGCAATCTATCGTAAAAAACCCATCAGGTCAAAAAATCAGAAGGTCCTGGATTACGTTCTATTTCTCATGAAAGGCCAAAAACGGTTTTTTGGACCAATTCCTACAAATCCTGCTAACCGAAAAACCTCGCCCCCAAGATCCCATCAGAACTTGCGGATATTTTTATCAGGCATCAGTAGGGTGGGGATAGGCGGAAAAAACAGATTTGCGATTTTAGCTTTTCATCTTTCACTTTTCTCCGCCTTTTTCACCTCCAGGTAGATTTCGTAAACCTCGCTCCCGGGAAGGCCGAATTCCTTCGCCACTTCTTTGACAACCTGGCGGGGAGGACGGGTCGTTTCCTTCAGCCGTTCCTCCAGGACTTCCTCCAATGGACGGTTTGGAACGATCTCGGCCGGCGCCGGGGCGACCAGTAGCACGATCTCCCCGCGTACCTTCTCCCGGCCGGAAATCTCCGCCAGCACTTCCTCCGCCCTCCCCCGCAGCAGTTCTTCGTGGATTTTGGTCAACTCCCGCACCACGGCTATTTCCCGTCCCGGACCGAGTTCGGCGACCAGGTCGGTGAGGGAGGCCATCAGGCGGTGGGGGGCCTCATAAAAGATGGCCGTCCGTTCCTCCGCTGAAACCTTCCGAAAAACGTCCCGGCGGCCTTTGGAACGGGACGGCAGGTACCCCTCGAAGGCGAAGCGGTCGGTGGGCAGGCCGCTGATCGATAGGGCTGCAATCGCCGCCGACGGGCCGGGGACGGCGGCCACCGGAATCCCTTCCTCCCGGCAGCGGCGGACCAGGATGAAGCCGGGATCGGCGATGGCCGGGGTGCCGGCATCGGAGATCAGCGCGACGTTTTTTCCCGATCGCAAGACATCCAGAATCCGCTCCCCTTTGACCTTTTCGTTGTGTTCGAAAAAGGAAGTCAGTGGAGTCGTGATGCCGAAATGGGCGCAGAGCTTGCGGCTGTGCCGGGTGTCCTCGGCGGCGATGAGATCGGCCTCTTTGAGGATCCGAATCGCCCGCAGGGTGATGTCCTCGAGATTGCCGATGGGGGTCGCGACGAGATAAAGGGTGCCGACAGCCATGCAGGTCCTTTTGGGAGGAGGAGCGGGATGGAATTGTATCAAAGGGGTTTGCAGCCTTGCATTGCCCTGGCAATCGAGAATCCGAGCGCCCTGGCGTTACCTGATTCCTTCCAGTTCTTCGAGCCAGAGACGGGCGCTGGCGTCGCTCGGCATGCGCCAGTCGCCGCGAGGCGAGAGGACCACGCTGCCGATCTTCGGCCCGTCAGGGAGGCAGGAGCGCTTGAATTGCTGGGCGAAGAACCGGCGATAGAAGACCCCGAGCCAGTGGTGGATCTCTTTCGGCGGATAGTCGCCGTCGAAGGCCCGACAGGCCAGGTGAAATATCTTGGCCGGGCGAAACTGCATGCGCACGATGTGGTAAAGGAAAAAGTCGTGCAGTACGTAGGGGCCGACATGCTCTTCGGTGACCTGGCTGATCGTCCCGTCTTCGTCGGCCGGCAGGAGTTCCGGAGAGAATGGGGTGGCGACGATATCGATCAGGGTGGCGCTTGACTCCCCGGTGAATTCCGCCTCGGCGCACCAGGCGACAAGGTAGCGGACCAAGGTCTTGGGGACGCCGACGTTGACGTTGTACATCGACATGTGATCGGCATTGTAGGTGCACCAGCCGAGGGCCAGTTCGGAAAGGTCGCCGGTGCCGACCACCAGGCCGTGCTCCTGGTTGGCAATGTCCATCAGGATCTGGGTCCGCTCCCGGGCCTGGGAATTTTCGTAGGTGATGTCGTGCTTTCCGGAATCGTGGCCGATGTCGGAGAAATGCTGATGAACCGCCTGGTCGATGCTGATGACCCGGAACGTGACGCCGAGAAGACCGGCGAGCTTTTCGGCATTGGTCCGCGTGCGGTCGGTGGTCCCGAAGCCGGGCATGGTAACGGCGACGATCCCCTTCCGGTCGAGGTTCAGTTTGTCGAAGGCCTTGGCCGTCACCAGCAGCGCGAGGGTCGAGTCGAGGCCCCCCGATACGCCGATGACCGCCTTGTGCGCGCCGGTATGGCGCAGGCGCTTGGCCAGGGCGGTGGTTTGCAGGGAGAAGATCTCGCGGCAGCGTTCGGACCGCTCGGCTTCGACCCCCGGAACGAAAGGGGTGGCCGAAACGGCGCGCAGGAGCTGGTCGGTTTCCGGATCGGCCAGGGGGAAGGAAACGACGTGGAAACGTCCATCCGGCCGAGCGGCACCGAAGGTGTTGTTCTTCAGCCGGTCGTTGGTCAGGCGCTCAAAATCGACGTCGGCAACGGCCAGTTCGGTCTCGAACCTGAACCGTTTCGTCTCGGCCAGGACGATGCCGTTTTCGGCAATGAGGGAGTGCCCCGAGTAGACCAGGTCGGTGCTCGATTCACCCGGTCCCGCCGAAGCGTAGGCATAGGCCGCCAGGCAGCGGGCCGACTGGCTCTGCACCAGTTGCCGACGGTAGGCCTCCTTGGCCAGCAGTTCGGGACTGGCGGAAAGGTTCAGCAGCAGCGTCGCGCCGGCCAGGGCCTGGCTGCCGCTCGGCGGCTCCACCGACCAGGCGTCTTCGCAGATCTCGATGCCGATCCGGCAATCGGGACAGCCCTCGGCCTGAAAGAGGAGATCGGACCCGAAGGGAATGGCCCTGGAGCCCCAAAGAACCTCATCGGCCGTCCGGTCGGCAGCGGAGGAGAACCAGCGCTCCTCGTAAAATTCCTGGGTGTTGGGCAGGAACGTCTTCGGGACCAGTCCCCTGATTTCACCCCCGGCGAGGAAAGCCGCGCAGTTGAAGAGCCGACCCCCCTGGTTCACCGGCAGCCCCACAACAAGGGCCAGCGGGCTTTTCGCAGTTTCCCGCGCCAGATTGAGCACCGCCTCGCGGGCGCCCTCGATGAGGGCGCGCTGAAAGAAGAGATCGCCGCAGGTGTAAGCCGTCACGCCCAGTTCCGGACAGACCAGCAATTGCACCTGCTGTTTCTCCGCCTGCTCCACGGTCTGCAGGATTTCCCGGCAGTTGAAGGGAACATCGGCGACCTTCAGGGCGGGCGAGGCGACGGCGATTCTGATCATTCCCAGAGTGGAGAGCTTCACGGCTTCAGCCTTGGTCAGTTGAAATATTACCCGGAAGTTAGCTAAGCGGTTGTTTTTATTGTAAAGGGATGGGGAGAAAATGCAATCTTTTTAAGGTTTTGGCCTTTGGAAAGAATTTTCCATCCACCGGTTTATGTCTGCCAGGTATTTCCACCCGGCTGAATTCTGCTACATCCTCGCATGAGACAGAATATAGAGGTCGATGGCCAGGGCCTCGGCCAAAAAACAGCCGGCGACAACCGCCATCAGGAAGGCGGGGGCACGTTTCCGACCTTCCGCTGGCTTGATGCATCGCTTTAATTCGAGGACAAGCCAGACCAGATCAAGAACGGGAACGGCAAGAAACAGAAATATAAGGGTATCGAACCCGGCGCTGCTCTGGTTGAAGCCGAACAACAGATCATGCTTGCCGCCGAAAAAGAAGAGGAACGGCCCCTGGGTGACCACGACCGCAAGCCATCGAAAAAATTTCATTATCTGCTTCCCGGCTTCGGAATTGGCAATTACAGATCCGGCCGAAACTTCCAACGGTCTCTTGGCGAACCTGGATGACCATTTGCCCTAACCCACTTCTGTGAAGGCCGGAGCGCAAACCACTCCGAACCGCTCTCTGAGCCTTTCCGAAAAGTACCGATCAAATTGTCCGGCGAATGAGTTCCTAATCTCCGGGGCGGTCCACTGATTATGCCAGTGGTAGGCAAAGCTGCCCGGAAAAAAACGTTCAATATCGATGGCCGGTTCAGGCCGGGGCAGAAAGAAATCTTCGAAGGTGTCAAACGGACGCCTGGTCATGATGCTGTGGCCGTCGCAATGAAGCCAGAGCGGATCGAAGACGGTACATGGGAGAACCAGCAGGTCAAGAGCATTGTCATCAAACGCGAACAATTTAGAAGGACTGAAGGCTCTCTTTTTCAAGCTTTTTCCCATAATGTGTTCAAGAAAGGCGCTCTCCTTTTGCAAAGCCAGGATTGCCGTATTGCAATAAGGCTGGCTGCTCCACTGATAACAGAATTCCGCCTCCCCCAGGATCTCGAACAGCGGGTTCCAGTCGCGAAGGAAAAGGACATCAAGATCAAAATAGACACCCCCGAACCGATAAAGGATCAGGTACCGGATCAGGTTTGACCGGTGGACCAGGTCTTTTTGGCCATTAAGCAGAGCCCTCTTCCGCCAACCGAGAATCCCGATGATTCCAGGATCCGGCTGGAAAGGCGTCCCGGGGGTCAATTCTGCCAGTGAAAATGGCAGAACTCGTATCATTCCTGCCATCGGGGCCAAAAACCGATTCTCTTCGGCGGGGATGCCCGAAGGCATCCCTTCCGTCCAGATCCAAACCTCGGATTTTGACAGATCCTGAGTGGCAAGGAACGATTTCAGGGACAGTGCCTGTTTTGCACCAAAGATCCCATGCCAGTAGGCGTGAAAAATCCTCTTTTGGCCCCTGGCTCTCCCCGCGCAATCAGGAAGGCCCGCGAGGAATTCGAGGCAATAGTCCGGGTCAGTATAAAGTTGTGGATCGTCCCAGGTTTTCATCGCCCAGCCTTACCATTCCTTTTCCTCAACTTCCGTCCCCACCAGAAGCCCCAGTTCCTCAGGCCTCGATTTTTTCTCAGCAGGTCGGCCGAATTTTCCTGCGGTCGAAACCCGAGTTTCCGGATCGCGTCGGCAATTTCCCAGGGCCTCTCGGGATTATCCGACACGCCGTAAAAGACACCATAATGGAGGTCTGTTTCAATGGCTGCGCGAAATAGTCCGACCGTGTCCTTGTGGCTCAGGAGGGTGCGGCCGCCTCTTGGCGCTCTTTTAAGTAGCCCGGCTTCATTCTTCGGGACCGTGCCGAGGCGCAGAGAAATAACGCTCAGATCTCTCTCCACTGCGAATAATTCACCGAAAGACTCCCCACAGCATTTCATGGCCCCGTACGCGCTGCTGGGTTTTGGCGGGTCTCCGATTGAAATCGAACGATCGAGCATGCTCACCCCTTCGACTTCGAGGCCCCCGGTAACATGATTGGAGCTGGCGTAAATGACCCTGGGGATGCCGCACCTGGAGGCAGCGGCAAAAACATTGTAGGCACCCTGGACATAGACTGCCGACATGACCCGCAGATCCCGAGGCTCCACTAGAGGGGGCATGGGTGGTAGCGCGGTGAGATTCACTAACACGTCGACCCCTTCGGGGATCGCCGCCAGGAGTCCGTCGAAATCGCGTATGTCAATGTCCAGAAAACCAGCGGGGAGGGGTTTTCGATCCGAAATGTCCGATGCCAGAACGCGATAATCGCCGGACAGATTGTCCCTCAACAGGCTGCCGACCACCCCCCCGGCCCCGAGAATAAGGATGGTTTTTTTTCTGTTTTCAGGCATCAGGTATTTATTGCCTCAGCTCTTGAATCACACTCGGTCTGCCAAATTCCAGAAAATGGTTCCCCTCAACCCTGCTCCCGGTGAACGGCGAGAGGTCCCCATGACTGGAAGATCGACATGACCTCAAGAGCATTGACGTTCACGTGGGGCGGCAGGTTGGTCACCCAGAGGATGATTCCGGCGATATCTTCGGCGGTCAGCGGTTCGGTGTCGGCATAAACTTTGTCGGCCTTATCAGAGTCTCCCTTGAAACGGACGAGGGAGAATTCGGTTTCGGCCATCCCCGGCATGATGCAGGTGGCCCGCACCCGCTTCCCCAGCAGATCGGCCCGCAGATTGCGGGTGAACTGGGCGACGAATGCCTTGGTGCTTCCGTAAACGTTGCCCCCGGGATAGGGCCAGGATCCGGCGGTGGAGCCGAGATTGACGATGTGGCCGCGATTGCGGGCCACCATGCCCGGCAGAACGAACCGGGTGCAATACATCACTCCTTTGATATTGGTGTCGACCATGGTCTCCCAGTCGTCGAGATTGACCTGGTGACAGGGCTCCAGCCCGAGAGCCAGGCCTGCATTGTTGATCAGCACGTCGATCTCCCGAAACCCGTCCGGTAACCCCTCGACGGCTTCCTGAACTGCCCGACGATCTCTAACATCGAGAATGAGATTTTGGACTTCGGTCAGCGGGGAGACCTCACCGACGATCTTGTCGAGAGCGGCCTGCCGCCGCGCGGCGAGGATCAGTCGATCTCCCTGCCCGGCAAAAGCCCTGGCGCAGGCGGCGCCGAAACCGGACGAGGCGCCGGTAATCAATACCGTTTTGTTCATAGTCTGGACCTCCCTGGTTGGAATATCAGTCGGTTCGACTCAAAGAATACCATTTTCAGGAAGGATGGTTGCCGGGTCGGACAATCGATGATTCTCCGGACTCAAGAATTCCTTTTTCGATAAAAGGGGAGGGTCCTTTCGAGGGCAACCGAAAATCATGAAATCAGCTCCGGACTGGCCGCCCGGAGGGCTCTGGGGCTCAGTGCTCAGGCAGGAACACCTCATCTGTTTCCCTCGTACACTGCTCCGTCCATGGAGAACCCGATTCCCTGGACCGTTTTGGATCCGTCGATGAAATAGAGTTCGGTCTTTCCCGGAAAACGGTCGGGAGATCCTTCCATCACCCGGTTCCCCGACCGGTAAGACCAGATCTCAACCGTGGACCCGAAGGGAACTTTTGTCCAGAAATCCTCGATGGGCCCCCAGACAGCATCGTTTGATTTTCGGAAGGTCTGAACATGCTCGGGAGGGCCGAATTGTTCGACGATAATAGACCGGGCCATGCCGACCCGGAAGTCCTCATGCCGCGGCACACTGTCTCCCCGGCAACCGAAGAGTCCGACCAGAAAAACCGGCAGCAGGAAAGGTAGAACACGGGCCATGATAATAAATCCGGGCCTTCGGCCTAAGACCTACGGAAAAAAATCCAAAGAAAGGGAAGGGAGACTATAACGAACAGACCGTAGACGGCAAAGAAGCACCAGTCGGCCGGTGCCGCATGTCCGATCGACTCGACTCCGAAGGTCGCCTCGATCCAGGACCACAGGGGATGGAGAAGGAAGGTGGCGATGAAGCATATCGGAGCCAGAATCACCAGGAGGGCCGGAACCCCCAGCCAGAACCGAAGGGGTTTTTTCATGCCGGACTTTCTTTGCCAAACAGACCAGATCGCGGGATCAAGGTTTTGTTGCGGCTCCCATCGAACCGAACACCCTATATATTGGCAAGGGTCAAGAAGAAACAAAACCGTCCTTAACATCCGAAAGCGTCGGGAATATGCTCGATTTCCGGCCCGTTCTCCCCGACCCGAACGGCCACCACGTCGAACCGCGGCTGCAGCCCCTTGCCGTGGCCGTCGCCCAGATACCACTGGGCCGCTCTGCGGAGCTGACGCTGCTTGGTTGGGCCGACGGCTTCCTGGGGCAGCCCAAAAAGACCGCTGCGCCGGGTCTTGACCTCGACGAAGACCAGGGTATTGCCCTCCCGGGCGATGATGTCGATTTCGCCGACGGGGGTCCGGACATTGCGAGCCAGGATCTTCATCCGTCGCTTGCGCAGGAATTTCGCCGCCGCTGCCTCCCCCCATTTTCCCAGTGCCAGCCGCTCTTCGGTCATGGTTCGCAGCAATGCTCCCTCACCCCACGAAAGGTGCGGCGGTGCAGGGGGCAGGGGCCCACCCGAGCGATGGCCGCGAGGTGAGCCGCGCTTCCGTATCCCTTGTGCCCGGCAAAGCCGTAGTCCGGAAAGCGGCGGTCGTAGCCGATCATCATCCGGTCCCGCACCACCTTGGCGACGATCGACGCGGCGGCGATCGACAGAGAGCGGGCGTCCCCCTTTTTCAGGGTCGATTGGGGAATCGCCAGGGGCACGGAGTTGATCCCGTCGACCAGCAGAAAGTCGGGCGATGCGGCCAGCCGGGTAACGGCCAGGGCCATGGCTCGCAAGGTGGCCTGCAGAATATTGATCCGGTCGATCTCGGCGGCGGGAACGATGCCCACCCCCACTGTCAGGGCGCGGGAACGGATCTCGCTGAACAGACGAAGGCGGGTCCCGGGTGCGACCTGCTTGGAATCGGTCAGCCCGGCCAGCTCGAAATCATCGGGCAGAACCACGGCCGCCGCGACCACCGGCCCGGCCAGGGGCCCCCGGCCCGCCTCGTCGACACCGGCGATGCATTGAAAGCCGTTCCGGCGAGCGGCCTGCTCGAAATGGTTCAGGGGAAGGTCAGGATCGGTAAAAAGCGTCTTCTGCCGCATCGGTCCCCCCGGCAATTTTTAGCTGGATTTCATGAGACAACTGGTATACAATCCGGGCGTTTCCAACGGAACTTCAATCCCTGTCAGGACAGGATCGCAAAAGGAGGATATCCCGTTATGGCTGCTGGTTTTTTGGTCGTCACCATCATCTTTTACTTTGCCTATCTGATCGACTGGAAGGATTTTCTGGGCGTGGCCGGTGAAGGGGGCTGGGCGTCCCTTGTCATCTACTGCGTTGTCGCGGCCTTCATTTATGCCGCCCTGATCACCCCCCATGCGGTCAGTTCCGGCGTTATGCACCACTGATCTTGATCTGAAGAACAAATCTTAACTTTTGAGAACCATTCAATAGCTTCCCGTAAATAAAAAAGCCCCGTTATCCGGGGCTTTTTCTTTTTCTGTTGATCAGGCCTGGCGTTTTTCCCGAATCCGGGCCGCCTTGCCGTAAAGGTTGCGCAGATAATACAGCTTGGCCCGTCGTACCTGACCAACCGCCAGTCTTTCAATTTTATCAACGGCCGGCGAATGCAGGGAAAAAATTCGCTCCACCCCGACGCTGTTGGAAATTTTGCGGACCGTAAAAGTGGAACCGCTCCCCCGGTTGACCCGCTTGATGCAGACCCCCTGAAAAAGCTGAATCCTCTGTTTGTCCCCTTCGACGATGCGGACATGGACCCGCAGAGTATCACCCGCCTTGAAAGGGGGAATGTTCTTCTTGATGTGTTCCATTTCCAGCCGATTAATGATGTTCATTTCGTCCTCCAGTATCGATATTCACGTCTTATTATTGAGTACGCGAAAAGCATGCCTTACTCCCGATGGCTTTTCGGCGATTCGTTCATTTCCTGTCCCAGTTCCTCCAGCAGTTCCCGATCCCGATCCGACAGGGGCGCTCGCTGCAGCAGGTCAGGCCTTCGGATCAGGGTACGAAGCAATTGCTGGCGGCGGCGCCAGCGAACGATTTCCCCATGATGGCCGGAAAGAAGCACCTCGGGAACCCGTTCGCCGCGAAATTCCGCCGGCCGGGTATATTGTGGATACTCCAGCAGACCATCTTCGAAAGAGTCGTCCTCGGCACTGCCGGAACTTCCGAGAACTCCCGGGACCAGCCGGGCCACGGCGTCGATGATCACCATGGCGGCGAACTCACCGCCGGTCAGAACATAGTCGCCGATGGAATATTCACCATCAACCCAACCGCGAATTCTCTCGTCGAACCCTTCATAACGGCCGCAGACCAGGATCAGCCCCGGCTTCCCGGCCAGATCGCGGGCAATCTGCCGGGTGAAAAGTTTTCCCTGCGGGGTCAGCAGCAGGACGGGAGAACCGGGCGCCCGGCTGCGCAGATCCTCCATGGCCCGCACCACCGGTTCCGGTTTCATCACCATCCCCTCGCCGCCGCCGTAGGGGGTGTCGTCGGTCACCTGGTGTCGGCCTTCGGCCCAATCCCGAAGGTAATGCGCCGCAATTTCAACCCGGCCCCGATCGGCCGCCCTGCCGAGAATGCTCTCTCGAAACGGGGCCTCGAACATGGCCGGAAACAGGCTTAAAATGTCAAATCTCATCGGCTTCGGGAATCAGTCCCGCCGGAAGGTCGACCGTCATCCGCCGATGCTCAAGGTCGATCTCGATAATGAACTGCCCTACCGCCGGGATCAGAACCTCGCCATAGGAACCGTTTACAACATAGATCGGATGGGCCGGGGTGGTGAAAAGATCATCCAACCGGCCGATGGCCCCATGCCGAAGATCCCAAACCTGCAGCCCCTCCAGTTGAAACCAGTAAGGTCTGCCCCCGGACAGGGGAGGTAGATCTTCCCGGCGAACCAGAGCCTCGCAACCGAACAGCGGTCGGGCGTCCTCGCTCGTTTCCACCTTTTCCAGCCGCAGGATCAGGCCCTGTCGTTGGGGCTCGGTTTCCTTGACTCTGTGACAAATGAGCGCTTCCTCGCCGGGGCGGCGGAACCAAACCGCCAGCCCGGACAGCTGCAGATCCGGGCCGTCGGGGCTCAAGTACCTGACTTTCAACTCCCCGCGCAGGCCACGGGCTCCGGCTACGGCTCCCCAGGTCAGAAAGGTGTTCACTTCCCGACTCATCACTCCATAATCTGGAGCGACGCCCGCTTGCTTTCCCGGGTGGCCTTGGCGTTCAGAAGGGTCCGCATGGCTTTGGCGGTCCGCCCCTGCTTGCCGATGATGCGCCCCATGTCCTCCTGGGCGGCCGCAAGCTTGATCAGGATTGACCCGTCTTCGGCCACTTCTTCAGAGATGGACACCGCAGCAGGGTTCTCCACCAGAGATTTGGCGATGGATTCGATCAGGTTTTTCATGGCGTCCGTCCTCGGCGGCTCGCAGGTGTCCGCCGCTACCTTGTCAACCCTGGGCAGGCTGCTTGAACTTGGCCCAAATCCCTTTTTTCCGCATCAACTGGCGGACGGTATCGGTCGGTTGAGCACCTTTCTGCAGCCAATCCAGAATCCGCTCTTCCTTTAGGTTGACCATGGGCGGGTCCTGCTTCGGGTCGTACTGACCCAGGTTTTCAATGAACCGGCCATCGCGCGGACAACGTTCATCGGCAACCACCACCTGGTAGAAAGCCTTTTTCTTGGCACCGCCGCGGGCCAGCCTGATTTTCACTGCCATTGATCTTTCCTCCTCAAGTCTCGCTTGATCGATTTTGGGATGTATTATCTGTTGGTTTTTTTCAAAGGTTTCGTATCCCCCCCCGGAGTAAACGACAAAAAGTTTTAAAAAACTCGTTTTCCCAGAGCTGATTAAAAATGTTCAGATGCTAGGCCGTCAAAATCCCGAGGAAAAAAGACCTACCTGATTTGTACGTTGTTGACGAGGCAAGAAGACAATGCCGCGGATGGGCGTTTTTCATCAGCATGCTAAAAAGGCAGGCCGCCCCCGCCGCGCATCATCCCTTTCAAACCCTTGGGTCCCATCTGCTGAACTTTTTTCATCATCTTCTGAACTTCGGTAAAACGCTTGACCAGCTTGTTCACGTCCTGCACCGAAGTGCCGCTGCCGTGGGCAATCCGCAGGCGACGCGAACCGTTCAGAATCCGGTGGTTGCGGCGCTCCCGCGGGGTCATCGAGTTGATGATCGCCTCTATTTTCTTCAGCTCCTGTTCCGGCAGCTGAAAATCCTTCATCTGCTTCATGGCTTTGCCGGCACCGGGAATGAGGGACATCAGCGATTCCAGCGAGCCCATTTTCTTGACGGTCCGGAGTTGGTCCCGAAAATTCTCCAGGTTAAAGCCGTCCTGCCGCAGCTGCTCTTCCATGGCGGCGGCTTCATCACGGTCGATGGCGGCTTCGGCCTTTTCGATGAGGGAGAGGACATCCCCCATGCCCAGGATGCGGCGTGCCATCCGTTCGGGATGAAACGCCTCTAGGGCATCGAGTTTCTCTCCCATCCCGACCAGTTTGATCGGCTTGCCGGTCACGGCGCGAATCGACAGGGCCGCGCCGCCCCGGGCATCGCCGTCCAGCTTGGTCAGGATGACTCCGGTCAGCTCCAGGCGTTCATTGAAAGCCTGGGCCACATTGACGGCGTCCTGGCCGGTCATGGCATCCGCCACGAACAGGATTTCCTGCGGCGCGAGCGCCTCCCGGATCCGCTCCAGTTCCGCCATCAATTCATCGTCAAGATGAAGACGGCCGGCGGTATCGAGAATCAGCGTATCGTAGCCGTGGTCCTGAGCGAATTTATGCGCGTCCCGACAGATCTGAACAGGGTCCTGATCCGGGCGGGAATCAAAAACCGGGATTTCGAGCTGGCGTCCCAGCACTTTCAGCTGTTCGATGGCCGCCGGCCGGTAAACGTCCGCGGGGACCAGCAAGGGGCTGCGCTTTTCACGCTTCAGTTTCAGCGCCAGTTTGCCGCTGGTGGTGGTCTTTCCGGTCCCCTGCAGACCGCAGAGCATGATCGCCACCGGCGGTCTGGCCGCCAGGTCGAGGACATGTTCCTCTTCTCGGCCCATGAGCCGGCCGAGTTCGTCGCGCACGATCCGGACGACCTGTTGGGCGGGGGTCAGACTTTTAAGGACGTCCTGCCCCAGCGCCTGGTCCCTGACCGAGGCGATAAATTCCTTGACGACTCGAAAGTTGACATCGGCTTCAAGCAAGACCAGCCGGACTTCCCGCAACGCCTGCTGAACATCCTCTTCGGTCAACCGGCCGCGACCGCGCAGTTTTTTAAAAACCGAATCGAATTTTTCCGTCAGGGTGTCAAACATGATATATCGGGAGCCCGGGGCCTACTTTCCGCAGCGAAATAGGAACTATAATGAACCCTTCAATCTTTTGTCAAGGGAAAACAGGCCTTTTCATCCCTCTTTTCCCGGTGGTTCCAGCAGCCGGTAAGCACCTCCCAGGCGCTGATAAATTTCTGTCGGGTGCAGATTTTCGGTCCGCAGAATGCCGGCCACCCGAGCTTGTTGATCCGGGGCAAAACGGATGGCGAGCCCGCAGTCGGAAGAGAGCTGGCGAGGCACCGGGATCAGCAGAATCTCGGCTTGGTCCCGCTTGAGGACTTTTTCCGCTTTCATGACCCGGTGGATAGAATTGAATATCGCCACCAGATCGTTTTCTTTAACCATCTCCATTTCCACACCCTAACTCCTGGGTTCCGCCCCGGGCCTCTCTTGAGCCCGGGGAATGTCGTTCCGCCCGAAAATTGACATTGCCTTGTTCATGCCTGTAAACTGCAACGGAAAAATTCCAACCGAAGATAAAATAACCCTGCGGAGGTTTCGCAGCGACAGTCGCTGCTGCCGATCACCGATATTATCCGCCATAGCTTACCGGTAGGACAATCTTGATTCATTCAATTCCTCACAACCTGCTCCTGCTGCTGGCATTTGCTTTCGCAGTCAACCTCCCTCTTGGCTATCTGCGGGAAGGCACTCCCCGGCTTTCGGTCCTGTGGTTCGTTTACATCCACCTTTCCATCCCCTTCCTGATCGCCCTGCGAATCTCTTACGGCCTCGGTTGGGGGGTCGTCCCCTACTCCATTGCCTGCGCGGTTCTCGGCCAGATCCTCGGGGGACGGGCCCGCCGCTGGGCCAAACGATGACCCCCCAAACGAGGACCACGAAGAGCCGCTCCAAATCTGTGACGTCCCTGGGCGACGCCCTCGGCTCCCTGGCCCGCTCCCAGCAGTGGGAGGAAAAACTGCAGCGATATCAGGCCTGGCAAATCTGGGATCAGGCGGTCGGGCCGCAAATTGCCGCCCATGCCCGCCCGTCCCGCCTGCGCAAGACAGTACTGGAGGTCACCGTG
>Ga0210101_1000340_pt1 | contig 16170 bp, 15 predicted proteins | sample Muzzi_PWC_D1_FD_185534 | JGI IMG/M metagenome (GOLD analysis project Ga0210101, IMG submission 185534) | Wetland microbial communities from San Francisco Bay, California, USA, that impact long-term carbon sequestration - Muzzi_PWC_D1 (SPAdes) | ecosystem: Environmental > Aquatic > Marine >... | reverse complement strand
AGAAAACACCCAGCAGGAGCCCGATAGGGCACATGTGCCGGCACCAGGCACACTTGTTGCGGCCATAAATGAAGCCCAGCAGGATGGCGCAGAACAGGGTGCCGCCAAAGATCTCGGCCATGGCCTCGGGATGATCGCGCACCCCGACGGTCTGTCCTAGGATGGTGATAATGAGGAAGCTCACAATCGGTGTTCCCTCCCACCGGACCCAGGCAGGTATCGGGCGTTTGAGTCCTTTCTTGTTGGCCCATTCCGATGCGGCACCCATGGGACAGAGGATGCCGCACCATGAACGGCCGGTAAAAATCACAGACAGAAACACCAGCGGGAACCATAAACCCCACATGACATAGATTGAAAAGGTGGTGAAGTTGCTCAGTGGCGTGGCATGCTCCGGCGGTTCCGGCAACCACAGGGGCAGAAAGATCAGCACCAGGAAAAACACAAAGAAGAGTGCATGCAGCCATACCAAATGATCCCGATGGCGCACAAACAGGTCTTCAATAAAGGCGGCGAGCCGCGGCAGTCGTCCAGGACGGGGCCGGCCATTGACGGTGACGGGAATTCCCTGAAAGGTAGCCGATTCCCGCGTGACACGGGACCTAGTCAGGGTTGCCGCTGTCGCCCTCATGAGGAGACGTTCTCCACGGCAACAGCGCGGTGGCGCTGCCATGCCCAGTAGCCCAGTGCGATCGGCAGTGGAATGAGCAGGACAAGCTGGGCAAGCACGGTTTCCATGCTGGGATAGAGTCCGAGCCAGGGGATTCGAGGGATCCACTCAAGGGGAGTGATGCCCACCCAGTTCGCGGCCTGCAACTCCAGCACACCGCTGCCCGCAAATGAAATCGCCAGGTAGTACATAAGCCCGGCCGTGAGGGTAAAAAACAACCCGATGGGCAACCGGTATGATGCCGCACGCATCAACCAGTAGACGCTCGCCAGCACCATCAGCGCGAGCACAATACCGGCCACCAGCGCCGCGTAACGCCCCTCTGCCTGACCGGCCATCGCCTGATAGAAAAGGACGGTTTCCGCGCCTTCGCGGTAGACCGCGAGAAATGCCGCGAAGCCCAGCGCCAGCGAACTGCCGCGACTAAGCGCCTTGTTCATCTTTGCCCGGATATAGGCCTGCCAGCGTGCCGCCTCACGCTTGGAGATCAGCCAGTAACTGAGATAGAACAGCATGCCGGCGGCGACCAGCAGCGTGATCCCTTCCAGTGCCTCCTGCACGGCACCCGAAATTTCGAAGACGACGGATATGAACACGGCGGTGAGCACGCTCGCCACCAGTGCCCACCCCACGCCGTGATAGATAAACGGCAACTTGTCATCCTCACCCTGGCGTTTCAGGAAGGTGCTCAGGGCGGTGATCACCAGGATGGCCTCGAAGCCCTCGCGTAGCAGAATAAGGAAAGACTGCAGCAAGGTCGTCCAGAACCCACCCGCTTCCTTCCCGGCCACGGTGAAGGCCACATTCTCCATCCGGGAACGCAGCGTCTCCCAGGCCTGCGAGACTTCGGCCTGCGGTCGTGAGCGGGATGCCAGCCCAATCACGCTGCTGAAAAGCGATTCCAGTTCGCTCTTTGATCCGGGATCATTGAGTCCAATGACCGCTTCCATGCCACTGGCCTCGAAGACATCGAAATAGAGATCGGAAAAGGCATCGGCAGTCGCCATACCCCTATCCGGCTCATAGCGAGTCATGGCGGCATCTCCCCGTTGGGCGATCTCCGACGCGACCGCAACAAGATCCACGTCTTTACCCGGCGTCGATGCCTGGACGAACCCCGTTGCCAGCCACGTGGCCATGAGCCCCAGCACAAGACACGCAACTTTCATCATCACTGTTTGACCTTGAAAACTTCCATGGGTATACCCGCCTGATCCAGGGCGATAGCATCACGTGTCACAGATTCCCGGATACCCTGAGCCAGTTCCTGGACCACCGGCATGTCTGCCTGTGTGCGGATCGCCTTGCGCAGGGCACCAAATTGCTGTTCCACCTGATAGGTGTGTTTGGCGCCGAGTTCCATACGCATCGCGGCCTCCATTTTTTTATCCTCGAACACGCCAAAATACGCCTGGATGACGGCCCGGCCGGCCTCCGTTGGCTTGTCTTCCCTGTACAGCGATTCTGCCTGGCTGATATGGGTGTCAATCTCCCCGGCCACCTGCGACCAGGTGGAAGTCTCAGCCTGCGAGACACCCACACAGAATGCAAACAGGCACAACAAACCGGACTGGACTGTCATCCTTCGGGACCACTTCATATCAGGAATGTCTCCAGTGCTTGATTGTCAGCATTGATTTGGCCGCTCATTTCATTGAACTCCTGGTGTATCGACTCAACGTAACCCGCGCGGAATCGGCGTCTCGTAGAATCAATTACATGCGAATGTTAATGCTTCTCATTTGTCTTCGCAAGTTTTTTATGGCCATGACACCCGGCCCGACACGCCAAGCTGGATCAGCAAACGATGGGTTGCTTGAAGTCGCGAGCTGAGTTGCTGCCCCGTTGGATGAAAGCGGTCGCGTGATGCTGCGGATTGAAAGTTATCCTGGTCCCGGGATACCTGGCCAATCGCCAGACGCGATCAGGCTCGGGAGATGCCGACTTGATTAGTTCAAGGGCAACGCGGACGCGAAAGCACGCGCGGCGGAGGGTGCAATGGAATTGTGAAGCTTGCGTGATACGGCTGTGACAACTGGCTGGCAATGTGGAGTTTCAGACCGAACCACCCAATACACACGCAAACACGAGTGCGTAAGGAGATCTTCACATGAAAACACCCGTTTCAAAAGTTGCTTTGCTGGGTGCCGTCTTTGCAGCCGGCACCATCGCTCTAACGACCGCAGTCATGGCGGATCCCGACCAGGGCGCGCGCAGGTACCGGGTCACGGTCACCAATGCGACCCTTGGCCAGCCCGTCGCGCCGTCGGTGATCGCAACCCATAACGACGCGTTCCGGCTCTTCGATCTGGGGCCAACACCCGCGCCAGGCGATGTCGGCTACGACAGATATTTTGCGCTTGCTACGATGGCTGAGACCGGCTTTCCGGTCTACCTGCGCGACCAGGTCGCTGCTTCAGACGGTGTCTCGGAAGCGAAGGCATTACCGACGGACCGTACGCCGCCCGTGCTGATGCCCAGTGAGTCCAATTCCACGACCATTGGCGCCTCACGCAATGCCAGGTACCTGAGCGCCGCAGCCATGCTGGGGGCGACCAACGACGCTTTCTACGCCGTGCGCAACGTGCGGCTGCCGCACGGCATTGGCGACAGCGTCCACATCTATGCCGACGCCTACGACGCCGGTAGCGAGGTGAACGCGGAGAGTGCTGACACGGTGGGCGCGCTTGGCGCAACAGACGACGACCCCATGACGGGTTTCGGGATCAATGAGAACGGCGAAGACTCTATCCATATTCACGCCGGGATACACGGTATCGGCGGTCCGAACGGACTTGCCGCATCGATGTACGACTGGCGCAACCCCGTGGTCGAGGTGACCATCGAGCGGATCCGCTAGCCGCCCGGCGAAAACTATCCGGCGGGGGTAGCCCAGCAGGCTACTCCCTGACTGCAGCGCGGTACGAACCGTACAGGTATACCGCGCTTCGGTCAGCCACCGAACCCATCATCAGGTCCGGGAGAAAACGAGTGTATAGCTGCATGCAGGGACACTAATCCACGCTCCCTGAATCACTCAAGGTTCACCACAATCTGCATATATGGAGCCGGCGAGAGGATTCGAACCCCCGACATCTTCATTACAAGTGAAGCGCTCTACCAACTGAGCTACGCCGGCATCTTGGCCGTCGCGGACAAGGGCGCCTATTCTATTGAATTGCCGTTCTCGCCGCAATTTAATAACAAGCCAGCTTGATCAACTGCAGGTCGGGGCGGCTTTCTGCAATCCTGTTCAGCTGATCCGCGGCGTCAGGGTCGCTCTGGATATCCAGCCACCAGGTGTTCTGCGACTCATAACGCTCCTGCAGAACTGCGTCCAGTCCCATTTTCCGGGTCTGCTTCAAGCGCCGCTCGGCGCGCTCCATCCCCTCGAAAGTACCCAGTGATATAAAGTTGCTTTTGCCCACGTAATATTCCTTGTCCCGGTGCTTTTTCAGTGTCGCCCTGACCGACTCGACTTCGTCCTGCGACATCGCCGGCAGATAAACCCAGTAACCAACCAGTTCCTTGCTCTCCAGCACACGCTGCGTTGGTTGCACCCCGAGTTCGACCAGCCGTGACTTGAATGACTGCACATCATCCTGCGCAAGAAAGGGGCCGAGCGCCTGACACAGGATGGACGCACCGGCACCGGGTGGCTGCTCCGTGGTCAACACTTCAATAGCGGGGGTATCCTCCACGCTGGCCGCTGCTTCCCTTTCCTGCAGGGTCACCAGGGGACTTGTCGTCATCGGCAGCGGTGGCAGCGGGTGCGGTGGTGCACCATGGGAACGGGACTCGACGATATTCCAGCCAAGATAAACCAGGTTCGCAACGAGCAGCAGATAGACCAGGTGTCGCATTAATGTCCTCCGGCAAGTATTGCCAGTCCTTTCAGGACCAGCGCAGGATCATGGCGCGCAGGGTGCGCCAGTAATGTCAGTATCGTGTCGGCATCGCCACCGGTTATGACCGTCTCGAGGGCATGTCCCTGGGTAGCCGTCATGTCACTGATAATGCGATCAATGGCCGCCACGGCCATATAGACAGCACCACCGTGGACGGCTTCGCCGGTACTGCCGGCAATCGCGATCGCTCCCGGTACTTCTTCCAAAGGCCTCACCCCGGCGGTGTCCTCGCGCAGCGCCCGTTTCAGCATCTCGATGCCCGGAAGGATCAGCCCGCCCTTGTGTTGACCATCGGCCATCAACAGGTCCACGGTAATCGCCGTGCCACAATCGACAATACAGACTGTCCCCCGGGTATGATGATGTGCACCGATCAGCGCCGCCCAGCGATCGACACCCAGGCTCTCAGGTGCCGCATAGGCATTCCTTACCCCGCACGCCTCACGGGTGGAACCCATGAATTCAGGCGTTTGTGACCACTGCTGCCGCGTCCAGGCAGTCAGGTCCCCGCCCAGTCGCTTGCCCGCGACATTGGCGACATACACGCCTGACGGTGGCTGCAGTGAAGACCAGTAGTGTGTCAATTGGCCGCTGATATCGTGCCCCCGATGCACAAATCGATCGCCTTCAAGCAATTCGCCTGCCTTGCAATGCGCCCATTTAATGGAGCTGTTACCGGCGTCCACCAGCAGCATCATGACGCCACACGCACACTGACCTCGCCCGAGGCAAAGCGCCTGCGTCCAGTGCTGGTCTCGACCAGCAATGCACCACCGGCGTCAATCCCGCAGGCCGTACCGGTGATGAGTTCATTGGGCAGCAACAAGTCGACCGCGCGTCCGCTGACCAGATCATAATGGCGCCACTCCTCGAGAAAGGACTGCAGACCCGAGGCATCAAAGGCTTCGATGGCCGGCATGATTTCATCCAGCAGCCGCGCTGCCAGGTCATTACGGGAGATGCAGTGATCTCCTGTGAGGCGATGCAAATCGGTCCATGGCTGATCAATGGATAGCGCCTCATCAGGCGGCATGTCGACGTTGACACCGACGCCGACGATCACGGCACAGGGCCCGCTCGATTCACCCAGTACATCGATCAGGATACCGGCCAGCTTGGCATCGCCGGCGAGGATGTCGTTGGGCCATTTCAGGCCGACGCCCTCGATGCCTAAGCTGCGCAGAGCGCGCAATACCGCAATCCCTGTGACCAGACTCAGCCCACCCAGGCTAGCCGCCCCGTTTGAGGACCGCCATAGCAGTGAAAGGTACAGGTTGGCTGCGAAGGGTGAGGCCCAGCGGCGTCCACGCCTCCCCCGACCGGCGCTCTGTGTCTCCGAGACACACACCGTCCCGGACGGGGCGCCCTTCAATGCCTGCTCACGTAACCAGTTGTTGGTTGAATCGACCTCAAGAAAGACGTTCAGGTCATCGACACCCGACACCGTCGCGGTGCTCGCAGCGGCAAGGATTCGCTCAGGTTCCAGCAATTCAAGGGATGACGGCAAGCGGTAACCCTTGCCGCGTCGTACCGTAACGTCGACGCCCATTGTGCGCAGCGCCTTGAGATGTTTCCACACCGCCATCCGGCTCACACCCAGCGATGCCCCGAGGGCCTCACCGGAGTGAAATTCACCATCCGACAACAGGTTCAACAAACGGCGTCGCAGCGGCATCGCGAGAGCTTAACAGACCCGCAGGCTGCGCTGAAACCGTAATTCCGTCAGCGTCAGAAAAACGTTACTCCCGTGGAGGTGGACACACGAAGTCAATGCGGCAGCCGTGCTGCGTGGCATGGCAGCGTACGAGGCATTTCCGCATGGCTTCCGGAATTCAACATTTTGGGCGTTAAGCAGGTAGTGAGGGGAACGTTTCAGTCGTAGCACACGCCGGTGCCACCCAATCCGCAATAACCCCCGGGATTCTTTGCCAGGTACTGCTGGTGATAGTCTTCCGCATAATAAAATACGGGTGCTTCGATGATTTCAGTGGTAATAGCACCGATGCCTTGCTCGTCCAGACGTGACTGAAAGCGTTCCATTGAAGTCCTGGCAGCAGCGTGTTGCTGCTCATTAAAGACGTAGATACCGGAACGATACTGGGTCCCCGCATCATTACCCTGGCGCATCCCCTGTGTCGGGTTATGTGCTTCCCAGAAGACCTTCAGCAAGTCATCATAGCTGACAATTGCCGGATCATAGACCACCAGTACCACCTCGTTATGGCCGGTCATGCCCGTGCATACTTCTTTATACGTCGGGTTGGGTGTTATGCCCGCGGCATAACCGACGGCCGTGGTATACACGCCTGGCGTCTCCCAGAACTTGCGCTCGGCACCCCAGAAGCAACCCAGACCGAACAGGGCCTGCTCCATTCCATCGGGGAACGGTGGCTGCAGTGGATGACCATTGACCTGGTGCCTCGCGGGTACCGGCATCTGTTCATCACGACCCGGCAATGCCTCTGCCGGGGTCGGGAGGGTTGTCATGCGACCTGCTGTAAACATTACGCCGTCCCCGTTATCCAGAATATTCATGGCTTGTTGAAAAACACCAACCGCGGGGCTTGACAGGTTCTTGCCATGACATTGTCACCCCGATGCGCTAACCCTACTATAGGCGATTATATCCTCAGTTCATAAACAGGGTAGACAGCATGAATAAGCCCGCGGCCAATACACCTCCGGATGCACTGTTCTTACTCGGCACCCATTGCCCGCACTGCCCGGCCATGCTGCAGGGGCTTGCGAACCTGGTCAAGGCCGGTGCCCTCGGCACCCTCAAGGTCGTCAATATTGAACAACGCGGCGATATTGCGCGGCAACTGGGCATACGCAGCGTCCCCTGGGTACGCATCGGATCATTTAACCTGGAAGGTTTGCGCAGCGAGCAGGAACTTGCTGAATGGGCCAGCCGGGCAGCCACCCACTCAGGCATGACCGAGTGGCTGAATGAGCTGCTTTCCAGTGGCAATATCGCCACGGCACTGCAAACCATCCGCTCGGATCCCGCCGGGATGGAGGCCCTGCTGCAACTGTTTACAGATACTGATACGCAACTGAATACACGCATCGGCATCAGCGCGATCATGGAAGACCTGAAAGGCACCGCGGCGCTTGTCGGTGTTATCGATCAGCTCGGTGAACTGACCAGTCATGAAGATACCCGTATCCGCGGAGATGCCTGTCACTACCTGGCCTTGTCCGGCAGTCCGAAAGCCGCTGAATACATCAAACCGCTTCTCGATGACCCGGATGCCGATGTCAGGGATGTCGCACGGGAGGGCCTTGAACAGTTTGAGACTGGATGACTGGCTACTCTGTAGCTGTTAGCTTGTCTGGGGGAGATTCAGCTACGGACGGGGTTGCGGCGCTAACCACCGGATTCGTGCTCGCCATGACGAATGATTTCACCGCTCATCAGATACACCACGTCCTCGGCGATATTGGAAGCGAGGTCACCGATACGTTCCAGCTGCTTGCAGATTGAAAGCAGCAGGATGCGCTGCTCTGCTTCAGCGGGCACATGTTCAATGGCCTCAACCTGCTGCCTGAAAATGGTCTTGTTGAGTGCATCAAGTTCTTTTTCCATATCGAAGATCCCCTGCGTCAGCATCTGATCTGACTCGATAAATGACAGCAGACTGAGGCGCAGCATCAGGCGGGCCTGCTTCGACATGGTCAGAATGTCTTTTGGAATATCGACGCGTGGTAACGTGTCCAGGTCCAGCACACGTTCTGCAATATTCGAGGCATGATCACCCACCCGCTCCAGGTCACAGTTGATTTTCAGTATGGATACAATCTGTCGCAGGTCACTGGCCAGCGGTTGATGCAGTGCCAGTAATTTCAGGCACTCTTCTTCTATTTCCACCTCGGCCTGATCGATATCCACATCGTTCATGATGACGCGTTTAGCGCCCGGCACATTGCCTTCCATCAAGGCATCTACAGACAAGGACAACTGGTCTTCAATCCCCTCCCCAAAGGACGTCAGGTCCTCGATCAGGCGGTCCACCTCCCTGTGAAAATGCAGTGTCATGCTGTGCCTCCGGATGCAGTACTAGCCGAAACGGCCGGTAATATAATCACGTGTACGCGGGTCTGTCGGGTTCTGGAAAATCTGCTCTGTGGTGCCCACTTCGGCCAGCACACCCATATGAAAAAAACCGGTACGCTGGGAAACCCTGGATGCCTGCTGCATCGAGTGTGTCACGATAATAATCGTAAAGTTTTCCTTCAACTCCCACATCAGATCCTCGATACGGGCGGTTGCAATCGGATCGAGGGCGGAGCATGGTTCATCCATCAGTAGTACATCAGGATTGATCGCAATCGCCCGGGCAATACACAGGCGTTGTTGCTGGCCGCCCGACAGGCCGGTTGCCGTGTCATGCAACCGATCTTTCACTTCATCAAACAGGCCGGCCTTGTTCAGGCTCCTCACCACGATCTCTTCCAGTTCATCCTGATGACGTGCAAAACCGTGAATCCTCGGACCATAGGCAACATTCTCGAACACGGATTTCGGGAACGGGTTCGGCTTCTGGAACACCATACCGACCTGGGCACGCAGTGAGACGACATCCACGTCGGGCGAATAGATGTCCTCGCTATCAAGGGTTATCGTGCCGGTGATACGGCAGGATTCGACCAGATCGTTCATGCGATTCAGGCAACGCAGGAAGGTGGTCTTGCCACAGCCGGAGGGGCCGATCAGGGCGGTGATCTGCCTGCTGTGTATATCGATTGAGATAGCGTCCAGCGCCTGCTTTTCGCCATAATAAACGTTGACGCCCTGTGCCGCCATCTTGACATCCGCAGCGGCTGGAGACGGCGCCGGCTCCAGTTCCTCGTGTGCATAATCAGGAAATTCACTGTCTGCAGCAAAGTCATCAGCTGTTATTAGATTTTCCATGAAATTTCTCATTGTGCTATTCCACTTTGGTTTGTGTTCTCGAGCGAATAATGACCGCCAGCAGGTTCATTACTATCAGAAAGGCCATGATGACCATGATCGCTGCAGCGGTCTTCTCGACAAATCCGCGCTCGGCGCTTTCCGCCCAGAGAAAGATCTGTACCGGCAATGCGGCGGAGGCATCCAGTGGTGTGGCCGGCGTATTCGCAATAAAGGCCACCATGCCAATCATCAGTAGCGGGGCCGTTTCACCCAGTGCCTGTGCCAGCCCGATAATCGTACCGGTCAGTGTTCCGGGCATGGCTATCGGCAGTACGTGATGCAACACCACCTGCATCCGCGAGGCGCCCATCCCCAGCGCGGCCATGCGCACACCCGGTGATACGGAGCGGATCGAGGCACGTGTGGCAATAATGATGGTAGGCAAGGTCATCAGCGATAACACCATGCCGCCTACCAGTGGTGTACTGCGTGGCAGGCCAAACACATTGAGGAAAATTGCCAGCCCCAGCAGCCCGAAGATTACCGATGGCACGGCCGCGAGGTTATTGATATTCGCCTCAATGATGCGTGTCAGGCGGGTGTCCCCGGCAAACTCCTCAAGATAGGTGGCCGCGGCAATACCCAGGGGAAACGCCAGCAGGAAACACACCAGCAGGGCATAGAAAGAACCCGCGATGGCACCGCCGATGCCTGCAAGCTCCGGATAGCGGGAATCACCGCCGAACAGGAATTGCGGGTTAAACCGGTAATGTATCCGTCCCTCCTCCAGCAGCCGGTCATACCATTGCAACTGCTCCGCAGTGAAACGGATATGCTCGCCGCTGCGCGGCAGGTGCTGTTTATAGAGCTGGTCGAAATCGGAGGACATCGGAACTTCCAGAGTCACTTTGTCGCCAATTCCGTCCGGATGCGCGATCAGGTAGTCACGCACGACCAGTTCGGCTCCGGGACTGAGCAGCCTTGCAAGGTCACGCCGCTCGCGCCTGTCTGTAACGCCGGGAAACTGCGCGTAGAGTGCCGATTTCACCAGCGATGAATAGCGGCCCTGCAACAGGGCCTCACGGGTAAAGGGCGGGTTCACGTCAATGTGCCCGGCATCGAGCTGCACATCCAGCAGCACGGTCGCGCGATAAAAGGCCGAATACCCCGATGCAACAATCGTGTACATCAGGAATACCAGTACGGAGCCCGCTGCCAGCAGCGACAGCACACCATAGGCCCGAAAGCGTTGTTCCGCACGCTGCCTTTTACGTACCCGTGTCCTGTTACTGTGAATCATGGCAGCTAGTCGTAACGCTCCTCGTAATGCCTGACAATCTTCAGTGCAATAAAATTCAGCGTCAGTGTGACACAGAACAATGTCAGGCCCAGGGCGAAAGCAGCCAGTGTCTTCGGACTGTCGAACTCCTGATCACCGACAAGAATGGTGACGATCTGGGCGGTTACCGTGGTTACGCTTTCGAGGGGATTGGCGGTCAGATTGGCCGCCAGTCCGGCCGCCATGACCACAATCATGGTTTCACCAATGGCCCTTGATACGGCCAGCAGGACAGCACCCATGATCCCCGGCAGGGCCGCCGGCAGAAGCACTTTCCTGATGGTTTCCGAGCGAGTCGCCCCCATCGCCAGCGAGCCAAAACGCAAGGAGGTCGGAACGGCATTGATGACATCATCGGACAGCGAAGAGATGAAGGGTATAATCATTACACCCATCACCAGTCCGGCCGCAAGGGCGCTCTCGGATGAAGCTGACAGGCCAATCGCCGCGCTGGCATCAACTATTAGCGGTGCCACAGTGATGGCGGCGAAGAAGCCGTACACCACGGTTGGAATACCGGCCAGTATTTCCAGCATGGGCTTGGCAATCGATCGCACCGACGGGTGCGCATACTCGGCAAGATAAATGGCCGAGAACAGGCCTACGGGTACCGCAACCAGCATCGCGACCAGCGCAATCAGCAGGGTACCGGTAAATAGCGGTATGGCGCCGAATGCGCCTGAACTACCCACCTGGTCAGCGCGTATCGCTATTTGCGGACTCCACTTCAGGCCGAACAGGAAATCCAGCATCGGCACATGCCTGAAGAATTGCAGTGTCTCGAGAAGCAGCGTCAGGACAATACTCAGGGTTACAAGGATAGCCAGCGTAGAACTGGCCAGCAGAAACAGATGGACAAATTTTTCCACCTGCTCACGCGCGGGGAAGTCAGTGGCTATCCGGTTATAGCCCCGATAGAATCCCAATCCGCCTGCAACCAGAAACAGGGCAGAAAAAATCATGCTGGCTGAATCTGCCAGCGACTTGTAATACTCCACTGCAAACCGTGTCGCCTCGCTGGCATTCACCCCGGACAACACACCCGCGGCAATGTTCCTGATTTCCATGTATTGAAACGCGTTGCCGCCCGCCTGCTGACCGGCGGCTGCACCCAATGTATGTAAAACAGCGGGACGTATGATGCAGGGTTCTACCAGCAACCAGGCCAGTGCTACTGCGATCATCGGCATTGCGCACCACAATGCCGTATAACTGCCGTGATAAACCGCCCTTGAACGGGGACGCTTGCCCTGCATCACCGGGACACTGGCGCGCCGCCATCCCAGGAAAGCTGCGGATATTGTCAGTAACAGAAACACAAAGAGCAGTTGTAGTGAGGTCATTGTAAAACCGGAACGTCCTGGCCAACCCGTGCAGGCTGGCCAGGGCTCAGCGTTTGCAAAAGTACTGCCGTTACTTCTTCATAACCACCAGGTTGTCCGCATCCTTCTGCATTTGTGCCCGCTTTACTTCGGCGAGCGGTACCAGACCCGCATCCAGCAGGTAGCCTTCCTCGCCAATGGCGTCGTCGGCCGTGAACTCATTGAGGTATTCTTCCAGGCCCGGCACGACACCGATATGCGCCTTCTTCACATAGAAGAACAGGGGTCGCGAGACCGGGTAGCTGTAATCCTGAATGGTATCAATGTCGATCTCGACGCCTTCAATAGAAGCAGCCTGGATACGGTCACTGTTGTTTTCCAGGTAACTGTAGCCAAAGATCCCGAATGCCGTCGGATCGGCTTCCAGCTTCTGCACAATCAATGCATCGTTCTCACCGGCCTCGATGACAGCGCCGTCCTCACGCAGCATCTCGCAGGAATCCTTGTCCACTTCCATGACTTCACCCGGACAGCCCTTCTTCATAACCAGCGCATTCCATGCATCTCGGGTACCGGATGTAGGCGGCGGCACGAGCACAGAGATTTTTGCATCCGGAAGCGACGCATCAATCTCGTTCCACTTTTGCGGCTTTGCACCCTTCTCAGCCAGCGCCAGCCAGAGTTGCCTGCGTGTCAGGTTCAGTTTCGGGCCCTGTTTGTCATTGGCAAAGGCAATGCCGTCGTTACCAAAGGTAATTTCAATGATCTCTGTGACGCCATTCTGCTGACAGGATTCCCATTCGGATGCCTTCATTGCCCGGGATGCGTTTGAGACATCAGGTGTATTGCCACCCACCCCCTGGCAAAACAGCTTCATGCCACCACCGGTACCGGTACTTTCAATGACCGGTGTCTTGAATTTGCCGCGGTTGCCAAAACGCTCGGCAACAATCGTCGAGAAGGGGTAAACGGTCGATGAACCGACCACCATGATCTGGTCACGCGCAACAGCGCTGCCTGCCTGCATGGCAACGATCAGCACAGCAGCAGAAGCTATCGACTTATTGATTGAAATAGACATGTATCGCTCCATTTGAGGTTAATCACTGGAGCAAATAGTACGGTTACTTTGTTAGTGAATTGTTAATGATTTAACAGGATTCAGTGATCTCCCGAACGCCGCTTGAGGATCAACGCAGCGTGCTACCTGGGTAACAGGATAGTGAAGGTACTGCCGCTACCGACACGGCTGCTCACCGTGACTTCTCCCTTGTGTACGTTGGCAATGTGCTTGACAATTGCCAGTCCGAGCCCGGTACCACCCAGCTTGCGGCTTCTGGCCTTGTCGGCCCGGTAGAAACGTTCAAACAGTCTCGGTATGTGTGTCTCCATGATCCCGGGCCCTTGATCGCATACATCAATACACACATGGCTGGCCTCAACCCGGGCGGCAATCTTTACCCTGGTATTCTCGGGGCTGTATTTAATGGCATTGTCGACCAGATTAACGATTGCCTGCATCAACAGGGAATTATCGACATACACCCGGATGGAGGGGTGGCAATGAATCAGCAGCACGATCGACTTCTTCTCGGCACGCGACTGACAGACCTCCGCGCTCGCCTGAAGAATCTCGCACAAATCATGCCTGTCGAGCACCAGCACTTCACTGAGCGGGGCACTCTCAAGCCTGGAAAGCGTGAGCAAGTCATCAATAATATCTGCCAGCCGGTCTGCCTGACGAGAAATAGTCTCGAGAAACCTTTGCAGATCCCGGGGATCGTCCTTGGCCCCTTCCAGCAGCGTCTCGGTGAACCCCTTGATCGTCGTGACCGGTGTCTTTAATTCATGTGACACGTTGGCGACGAACTCACGGCGAAGGTTTTCAAGGCTGTCGAGCCTGGCGGCCATCTGGTTCATGGCATTTGCCAGTTCCGAGATTTCCATGACCTGGTAATCCGGCAACTTGCGGTCGAACTCGCCACGTGCAAAACGCTCGGCCCCCTGGCGGATTTCATAAAGCGGCGGATTGATCTTGCGAAACAGATACAGACTCACCAGAAAGAATGCCAGGACCAGCAACACCGAGACGGCGAACAACTTACGGAATACCTCATTCAGAAGTTCATCGATAGCACTGAGTGATCTTGCGGCACGCACAACCCAGATACCGTCGCCGGTATTAAGGGGTGTCGCAACATACAGCAACGATGCCTTGACAGTGTGACTGAAGCGAATACCTGAACCGGTACTGCCGCTATACGCTGTCAGAATTTCGGGACGGGTCCCGTGATTTTCCATTTCCAGCGGATTGGCTGCGGAGTCACACAATACGACGCCATCTGAATTGATCAACGTCAGCCGCAGGGTCTTGTCGGTTTGTTTCGACGCGTTGCATACATCCGCAATTCCCGACTGCGGGAAACCGTTTTCCTCAAGATCGAGGGCAATCGTTCTGGCGTATACCTCGAGTGCAATGCGCTGCTGATCTACAAAGAAGGTCCTGAATCTGTCTGCGACATACCAGGTAACGGATAACAGTGCGCTTAAAAGAACTGCGACAGAAAGGACATAGTACAGCCAGAGTGAATACTTGCGCCGGGTGTTTTTCCTCATGCGTCCTTGAACCGGTAACCCACGCCCCGTACGGTCTGGATATAGTGTCCATAGTTCCCCAGTTTTTTCCGCAACCCGGCAACCTGAACATCGATGGCGCGCTCCGTTACCACATAGTTTTCGCCACGGATGGCATCAACGATCTGGTAACGGGTATATACCCAGCCACGGTGACTGGCCAGGAAATGCAGCAGGCGGAAATCACCTGCCGTCAGCTCAAGCGGCTTGCCTGAAATTGTCACACTGAACTTTCCGGGTTCAAGCAACAGTTCATCAACCTCGATGACATCATCTTCACCGGGCAGTGGCTGTGTGACGCGGCGCAGGACGGTCCGTATCCGCGCCAGCAGGATCTTGGGGCTGAACGGTTTTGACAGGTAGTCATCAGCGCCCTGCTCCAGGCCGGCGATAATATCGGACTCTTCACCCTTTGCAGAAAGTATTATCACCGGTATTTCCCGCGTTGCCGCAGCATTTTTCAGGCGCCGGCAGACTTCCATGCCGTCTATACCGGGTAACATCAAATCCAGCAGCACCAGGTCCGGCGGTTCGGCCTTGATGCTGGACAGTCCCACTTCACCGGATTCATGGCTGCAAACGCGATAACCTTCTTTTTCGAGGTTGTAGCACAAGAGGTGACGGATATCCTCCTCGTCTTCAATGATCGTGATCTTTGCAGCAGGCATGAGAGTATTTCTTGCGTAGGATAGGGAGAAAACAGACAGTAACAGGATCAGTTTAGCTGCAGAATCCTGCGACAGGAAAGTTAGATTTTGATTAGCCGCAATCAGTAGCCAGCATACAATGAATCCCCGGTACCTGCTTTACCGGGGTTTGTATTAAAAATCTGGCAGTTGATGTACAGGGATGTACAAATACTGTGTGAGTCAGGATGCCGGTAAGCGACGATTACTTTACTCCGGGCATCCTGCCCTCCGCCCCGACGGAGCCAGTGTCGCAGTGCGACACTGTTCAAAATCGTTGCCGACGATTTTGTCACATCCATGTTCGAGCAGTTCCCTGCCCGAAATTCGGGCAAAAAAATACCCGGCCACAAGGACCGGGTATTGCTTTATTAAAAGCCTGGCAGTGACCTACTTTCACATGGGATCTCCCACACTATCATCGGCGCTAAGCAGTTTCACTTCCGAGTTCGAGATGGGATCGGGTGGTTCCCACTTGCTAATGCCGCCAGGCAAACTGTCCGGTTCAAGGGATAATAAGAATCCATTGAACCCTGTTCGAGAAGTTGTAATGGCAAGTATGTTGCCTGCTTCAACCAGTAACACCAACTGCTTGGGTGTTATATGGTCAAGCCTCACGGGCAATTAGTACTGGTTAGCTTCACACATTACTGCGCTTCCACACCCAGCCTATCAACGTCGTAGTCTTCGACGGCCCTTCAGGGGACTCAAGGT
>Ga0210101_1000339_pt1 | contig 16253 bp, 20 predicted proteins | sample Muzzi_PWC_D1_FD_185534 | JGI IMG/M metagenome (GOLD analysis project Ga0210101, IMG submission 185534) | Wetland microbial communities from San Francisco Bay, California, USA, that impact long-term carbon sequestration - Muzzi_PWC_D1 (SPAdes) | ecosystem: Environmental > Aquatic > Marine >... | reverse complement strand
AATTACGCCCCGTTCTGACGGCGTCTGGACGCGCCTGGCGGCGTCCGGCGGACTCGACGATGCGCTGCATCGCCTCCGTCCACCGGACTTGCCAGCCACACCCAGCCACTCGTCAGAGCCGGGCCGTTCTTACGAGAGGCGGCACTGATGGAGAGCGCAACCGTCGCGCTCGGCCACGGCCACGAGGAGCACCACGGGCCGCCGGAGGCGAACCAGAGCTCGCGGATCGACCGCCAGACGCTGGGGATCCTGCTGTTCATCGTCTCCGAGGTGATGCTGTTCGGCGCCTTCTTCGCCGCCTACTTCTTCATCCGCGTCGTCGTCGCCCCGGCGGCCTGGCCGCCGCCTCCCTACGAGCTGCCGGTCGCGGTCGCCGGCGTCAACACGGCGATCCTGGTCTCCTCGAGCTTCACGATCCACTACGCGCTGGAGTCGGTCCGCCGCGGCAACCGCAAGGGGCTGAAACTCGGCCTGGTGCTGACCTGGATGCTCGGCGCGACCTTCCTCTTCATCCAGATCAACGAGTACGCGCACATCGGCTTCAGCGCTCGCGATCTCGCCTTCGGCTCGATCTTCTACGGCCTCACCGGCCTGCACGGCGCCCACGTCTTCGTCGGGCTGATGCTGCTCAGCTTCGCCACGATCCGCGCCTTCCGCGGCCACTTCGGCCCCGAGGCGAAGAGCCACCTTGGCGTCGAGGTGCCGGGCATCTACTGGCACTTCGTCGACATCATGTGGCTGATCGTCTACACCACGGTCTATATCCTCTAGCAACGGCTTTCGAAGCCATTTTGGGTTTCCAACAAGGATGTGCGCCCTGCCGCTCGGAATGGCTGATCGACGAAGGCCGAGCGACGCCGCGGTGGCGGAGGCTGAGCCACCGCCCTCGAAGCGCTTCCGGGCCGCTCGGGCGGCTTCTGCGCCGGCATCGCTGGCCCGTTGAAGGGCCACGTCGAAAAGGGCGTCGTCGAAGACGACTGGCGCCGGCCGCGGCCTTTTGCTCAACTCCTAACCCTCGCCGTCAGGCGGGAGGAACGGCCCGTGCTCGGCCTCGAAGGCCGCGAACTCCTCGGGGGTCGCCGGACGAGCGCCGGAGCGCTCGCGGATCTCCTTGAGTGAGGGGGGGCTGGACTCGCGGGTGATCACGAACTCGCCCTTGCCACGCTCCTCCGTGACGACGAAGTCGCCCTCAAGGCCACCGCTGACCTTGATGTGGAGCTGCTGCTTCACGTCCGGAATCATCGCAAAGCTTCCGGTTGCCGTCGAGCCAGGCGACCTCGTGCGTCAGCGGTGCGCCGCTCGTGCGCAAGTGAGACCGGATTCAGCCGGAGCGAAAACTGCATGAACAAGCCAAGTCTGCGAACCCGAGCCACGGCTGGATAGTGTGGCTGATCGTCTACACCATCGTCCACATCCTCTAGCGCGGCCGTTCGTGGAGAGGGCATTTGGATGAAACTCTCTGAGGCGGCGGTCTTTCGCTGGGTCGTGATCGTCGGGATTGCGGCTGCGTCGGTGATCGCTTTGACGCTGTTGACTGCGCCGCTGGTCGGAGCGCTCTGGGGCTTGGTTCTCGTCGGTGCCGGAGCGCTGCATGGCTGCCGGTGGCTGTCCCGACGCTGAACGTAATCTGTTGTCGGCGAAACTGTTAAGATGCGGTCATGCTTGACGATTGGAGAGACCAGCAGATCGTGCGCCTCGAACGCGATCTGACGGAGCTCAGGGGCGATATGTGGGCACTCGAAGCGGACGTGCGAAGGCGCTTCTGGGAGCGGGACCAGCGGCGATTGCAGCTCATGAGCTGCCTGCTGATCGGATTGATGTGGGTCGCGGTCGGCGTCACGATCGCGACTGCAGCGGTCAAAGGCTAGGCACGAGTCGCAGCCGGTCGCGGGGGCGCTTCATGCGACTCCGCCGCGTCCATCGCGGCGGGCGACTCCAGCCCGCGAGGCTCGAGACGTCCTGCCGTCGCGACGGTCCACAGCATCGCCAGCCAGGTGGTCGTGGCCAGCGCGACGTGGACCCAGACCAGCTCGCCGGGCAGTTCCAGCCGCCACTGGACGCCGCCGACCACGCCCTGCAGGGCGAGCAGGGCGATCACCGCGGTCAGGGGCCGGAGCGCCCGCCGGTCGCCGCCGGGGCGGCGCAGCAGCAGCCAGACGGCGATCACCGCGAAGCCGAACACGGCCGCGATCGCCGCGTGGCGCTGCACGACCCATTCCAGGGTGGCGGAGCCCTCGAAGGTGAAGCGGTGGACGAGCTGGCCGGCGTGGGCGCCTGCGTGGGGCCCGGCGGCGGTGGCGATCGTCCCGGCGAGGATCGTCAGCTGCCCGAAGGGGATCAGGGCGCGCACCGCCCAGACGCCGAGCCGGTCCGAGGAGCGGCGCCGCTCCCAGGGCTCGTAGCGCGAGCACCAGGCGAGCGCGAAGGCGGCGTCGAGGAGCAGCATCGAGAGGATGAAGTGGCTCATCACCAGGCCGGGGGCGAGGTCGAACTTGACGACGAGGGCGCCGAGGATCGCCTGGCAGAGCACCCCGAGCGGCAGCAGGGCGCCGAAGAAGGCGAGGTGCCAGCGGAAGGGCCGTCGGAACCAGGCGAGCACGCTGGCGGCGATCACCGCGATCCCCACGAAGCCGGTGAAGACGCGATTGCCGTACTCGATCACGGCGTGGGCGTCGAGCGGCGGCACCGTCCCGCCGTAGCACTTCGGCCAGTCCGGGCAGCCGAGGCCGGAGCCGGTGAGGCGGACGCCCGCGCCGGTGAAGACGATCAGGGTCAGGGCCCCGAGGGCGATCAGGGCGACCTGCGCGTAGCGCTGCGGGGAGATGCCGAGGCGGTCTCTAAGGCGAGCTGCCATCGTCCCCCTGATGATGCCAACGGCCGCGCTCCGGCCGCCGCGCTCAGCCGCCCTTGCCGCCGCCGGCCTGGGTGCTTTCGATCAGGTACTGGACGAGGTCTTCGACTTCTTTCGGGGTCAGCGTTTCGCCGAAGTTGGCGGGCATCACGTTGGCCGGGTAGCCCTTGGCGATCGTCGCGTTCGGATCGACGACCGATTTTTCGATCATCGCCGCGCTCTGGCCCGGCAGCGCTTCGTCGAGGTTTGGCCCGGTGACGCCGCCCGAGCCGGCGGCGGCCAGCACGTGGCAGCCACCGCAGCCGTTGTCGGCGAACACCTGCGCGCCCGCGCCGCCCTGCACCTGCGGCGGCGCCGCGCCGGGCACGCCGGCGTACTTGCCGACGTAGGCGGCGACGTCGTCGAGATCCTGTCCGCTGACGATGTCGGCCGGCATCGAGACGTTGGCGGCGCCGGTGCTGGGGCGGGGGTTCTCGACCTGCGCCTTGACGATCCCTTCGATCGTCGAGCCGGTCTCCCCGGCCGCCCGGGCCGCGGCAAAGGCATCGTCGAGGTTGGGGCCGATCTGGGCGGTGGTGCCGGCCTGGGCCATTTCGTGGCAGACACCGCATTTCTGCACGAAGAGGTTGCGACCCCGCTGCACGTCGGCGGTGCTGGTGCCGCAGCCCGAGGCGGACAGCGCGATCGCGGCGAGGGCGGCGAGCAGGAGAGGGAAGCGAGGTGGGTTGAGTCGTTTAGCCATCTGGATTCGGCGCGAGGCGCGCCGGAGTCTATAGGTCGAGGCCCCCCTCGAAGCGGCTTCAGCGGCTTGCGGAACCCCGATAGTCGGTTAGGCTTGATGCGATCCTCACGAAGCCGCGACTCGTGAAAAGGAGGGGAGGTAGATGCAGGTTCGGGATGGTATGTCGGAGGTGGTCCTGACCGTCGGTCCGTCGCACACGCTTCGCGAGGCGGCCCGGATGATGGCCGACAAGCGGACCGGCGCGGCGCTGGTCGCAGGGGACGAGCAACCGGTGCCCTGCATCGTCACCGAGCGCGACATCCTCAACTCCGTCGGGCGCGGTGAGGATCCCGACACCGAGTGCGTCCGCGACCACATGAGCGAGGGGGTCGTCGCCGCCTCGCCCGACTGGAGCCTGGAGCGGGCCGCCTCGGAGATGTCGACCCGTGGCATCCGCCACCTGGTCGTCTTCGAAGGAGGGGACATCGTCGGGGTTCTCTCGATCCGCGACATCGTGCGGGTCTGGACCAGCGACGGAGCCACGTCCGGCATGACTCCAAACTGAGCCGATCTCAGAACGTCAGGGCTGCGGAGGGGAGATCGTTTCGACCGGCAGTACCGCCCCGCGGACCTTCTGCCGGCGCGGCCGACGGAAGTAGTCGCGAGCGGCGCCGCGGATCATGCTGCGCAGGGCGGCGAGCAGCACGACGCCGCCGATGATCGAGTAGATCCAGCCGCGGACCATGAACCCCTCGGCGAAGATGCCGCAGACGGCGAGCGCCGCGGCAAAGGCGAAGATCGCCGGCGCCCAGGAGGGGCGCGGCGCGTAGACCAGCTCGCCCGGCTCGGAGACCCCGCGCTCCGCGCTCATCACAACGATTCCCGCTTCGCTCGCGGCGCGAAGAACCAGAGATGCACGCTTGCTCGCTCCGCGCTCATGACGCGATGTAGAGCATCGCGGTTACGAAGCAGAGGGCGAAGACGCCGGCCGCGATGCCGCCGACCACCAGGCCGGCCGTCAGGTCGCGTTTTGCGGTCTCGCGGTCCATCGGCCCGGATTTCTACTAGACAACCCGGTCGAGCGGCATCGCCAGGAAGAGCAGCGCCAGGTAGGCGAGCGAGAAGAGGTAGGTGCGCAGCGCCCAGCGCCGGTCGGCGCTGCGCAGCAGCCGCACCGCGCAGTAGATGAAAGCAGCGCCGAGCGCCATCGAGGCAACCAGATACTCGACCCCGAAGCCGCCTGCACAGAAGGGCAGCTGCGTCACCGCGTAGAGCAGGATCGTGTAGAGGAGGATCTGGCGGCGGGTCTCCGCCTCGCCCCGCGCGACCGGCATCATCGGCACGCCGGCCCGCGCGTACTCGTCCTTCATCAGCAGCGAGAGCGCCCAGAAGTGGGGCGGAGTCCAGAAGAAGACGATCGCGAACAGGTAGAAGGCGGTGCCGCTCAGCCCGCCCGTGACCGCCGCCCAGGCGACCAGCGGCGGCACCGCCCCGGCGGCGCCGCCGATCACGATGTTCTGCGGCGTCGCGCGCTTCAGCCAGAGGGTGTACACGAAGACGTAGCCGAGCAGGCCGGACAGCGAGAGGGCCGCGGCGAGCGGGTTGACGGCGAGCGCGAGCAGCAGCAAGGAGCAGAGCCCCAGCAGCGCGCCGAAGCGGATCGCCGCGGCGGGCGAGACGCGGCCGCCCGCCACCGGGCGCTCGGCGGTTCGCGCCATCGTGCGGTCGATGTCGCGGTCGAGCGCGTGGTTGATCGCTCCGGCGCCGCCGGCCGAGAGGGCGCCGCCCAGGCAGGTGACCAGGACCAGGCTGAGCGACGGGTCGCCGGCCACGTACATCGTCGTCGCGGTGGTGAAGAGCAGCAGCGACTGCACCTTCGGCTTGGTCAGCGTCAGGTAGTCGCGCAGGACCGATGCAGCCGCAGCGCGCTGCGAGACCGCCGCGGTCGCTTCCATCGTCGCCACCGGCTCAGGCTACCGGCTGGGACTCGCGCGGCCGGGCCTCGGCGCGCGCGGTGCGGTGGCCGATCGCCGCGCGGATGTCGTGCAGCGGCTGGGCGCTGCGCACGTCGGGCAGCTGGTCGAAGTTGTGCGGCTCGGGCGGCGACAGCGCGAACCACTCGAGCGAGTCGCCGCCCCAGGGATCGTGGCCGGCCTCGGCGCCGCCCTCGCGGCTGAGGATCGCGTTGACCAGGGTCATCAAGATCCCGGCGGCGAGCACGAAGGCGCCGATCGAGGAGATCAGGTTGTAGGTGCTGACGCCTTCGCCGGCGAAGTACTTGTAGGCGTCGATCACCTCCCCTTCGAACCCGCCGGCGAGGAAGAGCGGCACGAAGGTTGCCAGCATGCCGAGCGCCATCGTCCAGAAGGAGAACCGCGCCAGGCTCTCGCCCATCGTGCGGCCGGTCATCTTCGGGAACCACCAGTGCAGGGCCGCAAAGCCGCCGAACACCCCCCCGCCGACCAGGGCGAAGTGGGTGGCGGCGGTGGCGTCGACCGTGTTCTTCAGCTGCCAGGCTGCGGCGACCATCGAGTGCTCGATCTCGGCTGCGAGGCCGATCGAGATCGAGACGATCGCGCCGGCCGCGAACAGCAGCGGCGCCCGCATCTGCACCGCGCCGCCGATCAGGGTCGCGATCAGGTTGAAGAAGACGAGCCCGAACGGCACGATCAGGGCAAGCGCCATCGTCATCGCGAAGTACATCCAGCCGATCCCGATCGGCGCGGTCAGCATGTTCTGCATCCAGGCGAGCGTGCAGAGCACTGCGATCGCCGCCAGCGAGCCGATCACGACCCCCCGCCCCGCGAGCGGCCTGCGGGCCAGTGCCGAGACGATTTCGGCGATCGCCGCCAGGGCGAAGATCAGGATCAGCGCATAGGCGCCGCTGAAGAAGATCCAGCTCAGGTGCTCCCAGAGCAGCGGCGACCCGCCGGCGTCACCGGCGAAGAAGATGCCGTCGAAGTTGCGGTCGATCAGCAGCATCGTGATCGCCGCCAGCATCACCGGCCCGATCGCGACCAGCAGCCAGGAGCAGATCGCCGCCGCCCAGGAGAAAACCGGCAGGCGGCGCCAGGCCATCCCCGGAGCGCGCAGGGTGCGCAGCGTCGCCACCAGGTCGATCGCGATCAGCACGAAGCCGAGCGTCGCCAGGCCGGTCGCCGCGCACCAGGCATCGACCCCGTTGTTGGGCAGGAAGGCGATCCCGGAGAGCGGCGGCAGCGGGTTGACGCCGGCCTCGGACGGGGTGTAGAGGAAGCCGGTGTAGAGCACCGTGGCGCCGGCCAGGTAGAGCCACATCCCGAGCTGGCCGAGGCGCGGCAGGGCGGTGCCGCGGGCGCCGATCTGCAGCGGCGCCACGTAGTAGAGGAGGCCGAGCGCCAGCGGGATCGCGAAGAGGAAGATCGCCGTCGCCCCGTAGAGCGAGAGCATCCGGTTGAAGGTGACCGGGGCGAGGAAGGTGTTCTCCGGGATCGCCAGCTGCAGGCGCATCAGCAACAGCTCGACCAGCGCCATGAAGAGGAAGCCGAGCGCGGCGACGACCATCACCCGGCCGATGTCCTTGTGGTCGGCGCTGGTCGCGATCTGCACCCAGCGGGGCCGCTGCGGCGGGAAGCCGTCGACGACCAGCTCGGGCTGCCCGTTTGCGGCGCTCACGGCACTTCCCCTCCTTCGACCAAGCCGACGACGCGGTCCTGGGCCGCCTGGATCTCGTTCTTGCGCTGTTCGATGAAGGCTTCGTAGGTCTGCGGTGAGACGACTTCGACCTCGGCGCGCATCGCCGCGTAGGCCTGGCCGGAGAGGGTCGCCGCCCGGCCGAAGTAGCTTCCTTCCTCGTCGGCGCGGAAGAAGAGGTGGTTGGTCTTGCCCGGCACGGCGTCCGCCTTTCCGGCCAAGTCGGGGACGTTCCAGGTGTGTATGACGTCGGTGCTGACCAGGTTCAGCTCGACCGCGGTGTCGACCGGGACGACCAGCTTGTAGTAGGAGAAGGCTTCGTTCGGGTAGTCGTAGCGCCACAGCCATTGCTGGCCGGTGACGGCGATCTGCAGCGGTTCGGAGTGGGCGACCTGCAGGCCGGCCGTGCCGGTCGGCGGCCTTTCGCGCGCCCGGTCGGTGAAGACGATGCTGAGCACGAGGATCGCCGCGGCGAAGGCGGTCAACACCGCTCCGACTCGGAGCTGGACGCGACGGCCGCCGGCGAGGGGTCGCGGCTCGGCGCCGCGCTGGGCCCGGTAGCGGCGCAGGGCGTAGACCAGCCCCACGACGACGGCGACCACGACGATCGCCGCGGCGACGAAGCCGATCCAAAGCAGCGTTTCGATCTGGTCGGTGCCAGGAGAGCTAGGACTCATCTCGATACCCCCCGCGCACGCCTGTCGGCGGCGGACCGGCGCGGTGCGGCGTCCTCGGTCGGCGTATCGAGATGAGTCCTGGGCGCCAAAGCGCGGCCATTCTAATCACGCACGGGGGCGCCCCGCGGCGCGCGCGTCGGCTGCCGACCGCCGACCTGCTCCTATACTCGCCGACCTGATGACGAGGCGCTCCCGCCCAGCACCGGCGCTGCGCAAGGCCGTGCGCGCCGGGGCGGCGGCGGCGATCGGCCTCGCCGTCGCGGTCCCGCTGCTGCGTCGCCGGGCGCGCATCCCTGCCGCGGCGACAGTCGCCGCCTGCGCGGCGGGGCCGCTGGGCCTCGCCGTCCTGCACCCCCGCTCGCGCAAGCGCGACGTGGCGATGTACGCCCTGCAGATGTGGGGCTTCACGATGGTCCACGAGCTTCCCTACGACGACCCGGAGCGCCTCCGGGCGCGCCTCCGCATCCGCTACCCGATCGTCCTCGACCGGGCGATCGGCCTCGGCCGGCTGCCCAACGCCCGCCTGCAGCAGGGCCTCTCCCGCCTGCCCGGGGTCAGGATCCTCAACCGGTTCCTCACCTGGGCGCACTGGCTCTGGTTCCTCGAGCCCTACCTCGCCCTGGTCTTCGTCCTGGTGCGCCACCCGCAGCGCTTCCCGAGCGCCGCCCGCCGCCTGGCCGCGGTCTTCGACGTCGGCTGCGCCGCCTACTTCGCCGCGCCCACCGCACCCCCCTGGTGGGCCTCGGAGCAGGGGCAGACTGAGGAAGAGGTGCGCCGGATCATGATCGGGGTTGGCGAGGAAACATGGAAGTCCGCCTGGCCGGCGATGTACGGGGCGCTGGGCGGCAACCCGTGGGCGGCGATGCCCTCGCTGCACTTCGCCACCTCGGTGACGGTCGCCATCTCCCTTGCCGAAACGGGCCGCACCGCGGGCGCCGTCGGCTGGGCCTACGCGCTCACCCTCGGCTTCGCCCTCGTCTACCTCGGCGAGCACTACGTCACCGACCTGGCGGCGGGTGCAGCCCTGGTCGTCGCGGTGCGGCGCGGCGAGCCGCTCGTCGAACCGCTGGTCGTCGGCGTCAACCACCGCCTGCAGCGCCTCGAGCGCCTTGCCAGCGGATAGATGAACTAGCGTCTCTGGGGTGTCTCCCGAGCGCTCGGCGAACGGCAACGGCGCCTTCGAGCTGCCGCTGTTCACGCCACGGCGGCTGGTCCAAACGGTGCTCGTCGTCCTCGCCCTGCTGATCGGGATCTACTTCCTCTTCCCGAAGCTGGTCGGGCTCGGCGACGCGCTGAGCAGGCTGGGCGACGCGGACGGCCTCTGGATCGGCATCGCGATCGCCTTCAACGTGGTCGCAATCGCCACCTACATAGCCCTGTTCAAGGCGGTCGTCGGCGGCGACGCGCTGCGCTTGACCTGGGCTGAGACCTACGAGATCAACATGGCGGGGGTGGCGGCGACCCTGCTCTTCTCGGCGGCGGGGGCGGGGGGGATCGCGCTCACCTACTGGGCGCTGCGCAAAGCCGGGATGCGGCGCCGCGACGTGGCGCGGCGCATGGTCGCCTTCCTCGCCCTGCACTACATCTTCTACCCGCTGGCCCTGATCGTCTTCGGGGTGCTGCTGCGGACCGGCGTGCTGCCCGGCAAGCACTCGGTCGAGCTGACGGTCATCCCCGCCGCGGTGGCGGGGCTGCTGCTGGTCGGCGGGGCGCTGGTGGCGCTGATCCCCGCCGACCTCGGCCGCCGGGCGGCGCGGCATGCGCGCGGCGAGCGGGGGCGGGCGATCGCCGCCAGTATCGCCAAAGTACCCGCCACCGTCGCGGAAGGCCTGCGCTTCACGGCCGGTCTCTTCGCCAGCCCCTCGCGGGGCGGCCTGGCGGTGATTGGCGCGGCCGGCTTCTGGGCGGCGAACATCGGCATCCTCTGGGCTTCCTTCCACGCTTTCGGGGTGGAAGTGCCGCTGGCCGTGGTCGTCCAGGGCTTCTTCCTCGGCATGGTCGCCAACCTGTTCCCGCTGGCGCCGGCCGGGGTGGGGGCGGTCGATGCCGGGATGATCGGCGCCTTCGTCCTCTTCGGCATCCCCGAGGAGACGGTCTTCCCGGCGATCCTGGTCTACCGCCTGGTCGCCTTCTGGATGCCGATCCCGCCCGGGATCGTCGCCTTCTTCCAGCTGCGCGCGCGGGTCACACTTTGGGAAGAGCAGGGGCTGCCGATCGACCGGCACGGGCCGCGCGAGTCGACCCTGGAACCGGCGGCGAACTGACGCGACCCGGACGTGCCGTCTCTAGGAGGTCATATTGGGCACCGAATAGACGGCACGTCTTGCCGGGGGCGATACTATACAAAGTGAAGTATTAGACTTCCGGCAGCGGAGAAAGCGATGGCAGAGAAGAAACGAGTCGAGAACGCGATCGTGGTCGGGAGCGGCCCGGCCGGCTACACGGCGGCGCTCTACACGGCGCGCGCCAACCTCGAGCCGCTCGTCTTCGAGGGCTTCCAGTGGGGCGGCCAGCTGCAGAACACGACCGACGTCGAGAACTACCCCGGCTACCCCGAGGGGATCATGGGGCCGGAGATGATGAGCGAGTTTCGCGCCCAGGCGGAGCGCTTCGGGACCCGCTTCGTCACCGACGACGTCGACCGGGTCGAGCTGAGCGACGGCGGCGTGCAGCGAGTCTTCCTCGGCGATGAGGAGCACCGCGCCAGGACGGTGATCCTGGCGATGGGGGCCGAGCCGCGACGGCTGGGCGTACCGGGCGAGCTGGAGCTGAGCGGCTGCGGCGTCTCCACCTGCGGCGTCTGCGACGGCGCCTTCTTCAAGGACAAAATGGTGATCGTGATCGGCGGCGGCGACTCGGCGATGGAGGACGCGATCTTCGTCTCCAAGTACGCCAGCGAGCTGACGATCGTCAACCGCCGCTCCGAGTTCCGCGCCTCGCAGATCATGCAGGAGCGCGCCGCCGAGCGCCCCAACATCGACTTCAAGACGCCCTTCGTGGCCGAGGAGTTCGTCGGCGGCGAGGACGGCAACCTCGACCACGTGCGGCTGCGCAACATGGAGAGCGGCGAGACCGAGGACTTGCGGACCGAAGGCGCCTTCGTCGCGATCGGCCACATCCCCCAATCGGCGATCGTCGACGGTCAGGTCGACGCCGACGAGGACGGCTACATCCTCACCGAGGCCGGCTCGACCAGGACCAACCTGGGCGGCGTCTTCGCGGTTGGCGACGTCGTCGACCGCACCTACCGCCAGGCGGTCACCGCCGCCGGCACCGGCTGCATGGGCGCGCTCGACGCCGAGTGGTACCTACGCGACACCCCGCCGATGGCCGAGGCGCACTGGATGCCCGGCGGCGAGCCGACCGAGATCGCCCCGACGCCGGGCTCCTAGCGCGGCTGCTGCGGCACTAGCGCTAACCGGGGAACGCCTCCGCCTGCCGCTCTCCCTGCACGTAGCCGGACTCGGGCTCGAGCATCTCGCGGATCTGCTGGCGCAGCTCCGGCGTGTCCTCGTGCCCGTGCGCGGATGCGGCGTGCTCGGCGGCGGCCGCTATCACCTCGTTCTCCTCGCCGATGATCGTCAGCGAACAGTTGATGTCGCTCTCGAAGCGGCGGCAGTCGGCCATCACTCGGTCCATCTTGAACCTCCAGTCTGTAGGTGCGGGAGGGGAACCCGCGGGTCTCCGGTTTACACCGAGGCGGCGTCCGCGTCAAGCGCTGCCGCAACTGCCAACGGCGACGAGGCCTCGTCCGATCGCCGCCGACGGGCCCCCCTGGCTCAGAGATTGGCGATCAGCAGCCCGACGAGGGTGACGACCAGCGTGGCGACGAGGCCGCCGCCGACCTGGATGATCGCGCGCTGAAACGCGTGCAGCTCGGCGTGCATCTGACTGTTGTCGTTGTGCAGCTCGGCGATCTCTTCGCGAATCCGGACGTAGTTCTCGTTGAGGCGTGCGTCGAGTCGGCTCTCGCAGCCCGCCAGCTCTTTGCGGAGCTCGCTGCCCTGGGCCTGGATCTCGCCCCGCAGCCCTTTGATCTCGCCTTCGACGTGGTCGAAGCGCTCGTCCATCCGGCGGGATAGATCGTCGAGACGGTCGTCTGTCCAGCTCTGCCTCATTGCCTCCATGCCCTCCACCATAGAGAGCCAGGTGTGACGCGTGGGACACGGAAGTGTAACTCTTTGACTTGTAGACGGATGTCTGAGAGGAGGAAGCGGGCGCGACCTCTTCGCGCCATGCTCTAAGGTCGGCGGACGGCTCCCGCCTGTTCCCACATCGCCGAGATCCAGCACGTCGACCTGCCTGCCGAGGTCGCGGGCTGCGAGGAGTGCCTCGCCCTCGGGATGTCGTGGGTCCACCTGCGGATGTGCCAGGGCTGCGGCCACATCGGCTGCTGCGACCAGTCGCCCGGCAAGCACGCCACCGGGCACCATCGCGAGTCCGGCCACCCGATCGCCCGCTCCGCAGAGCCCGGCGAGGACTGGAGCTGGTGCTATGTCGACGAGACGATCCTCCGCCTCAGCCGCGGCTGAGGCTCACTTCGGGGTGACGATCGCGAAGCCGGGGTCGGGCTCGTCGAGCAGCCCGAGCAGCTCGCCCAGCTTGGCGCCGTCGCCCTCGACCCGCAGCCGGCCGCCCTCGGCCAGCTCGGCGAACTCGGCCGTTTTCAGCAGCAGCTCGTCGAGCGCCCCGCGCTCGACGACGAGGGTGGCCCCGGCCCGCTCGTGGCGGCCCGGCCGGTGGCGCAGGACGCCGTTGCGGACCGTGATCGCGTGCGTCTCGTCGGGTTCGGTGACGACCCAGTCGATCCGCAGCTCGGCCTCCCAGGCGCGCGGTCCGTCCAGCCGGATCGCCATCGCGTCGAGCAGCTGAGCGACCGAGAGGTTGGCGACCACGTCGCGCGGCGCGCTCGCGGTCGGGGCGCCGCCGACCCCCTCGCGCAGCTCGCGGGCCCCCATCAGGAAGAAGTTGCGCCAGCTCGCGTTCTCGGCTCCGTAGCCGAGCTGCTCGAGCGCGTCGGCCTGCAGCTCGCGCGCCTCCCGGTTCCCGGGCTCGGCGAAGACGACGTGGTTGACCGCCTCGGCGACCCAGCGGTAGTCGCCCGCCTCGAAGGACTCGCGGGCCCGCTCAAGCACCGCCTCGGCGCCGCCCATGCACTCGACGTAGCGGCGCGCCCGCTCGACCGGCGGATGCTCCCAGAGGTGGGCCGGGTTGCCGTCGAACCAGCCCATGTAGCGCTGGTAGATCGCCTTCACGTTGTGGCTGACCGAGCCGTAGTACTCGCGGCAGTGCCACTCGCGGGCCAGGCTCGGCGGCAGCTCGATCTGCTCGGCGATCTCGCTGCCGGTCTGCCCCTCGTTGAGCAGGCGCAGCGTCTGGTCGTGCAGGTAGGCGTAGAGGTCGCGCTGCTTCTCGAGCATCTCGGCGATCCGCTCGCGGCCCCAGCAGGGCCAGTTGTGCCCGGCGAACAGCACCTCCGAGCGGTCGCCGAACAGCTCGATCGCCTCGTCGAGGTGATGGGCCCAGAGGCGCGGGTCGCGGACCAGCGCGCCGCGCGGGGTGAGGACGTTGTGCATCGAGCGGACCGCGTTGTCGGCGATGCAGAGGGCTTCCAGCTCGGGCAGGTGGAAGTTCATCTCGGCCGGCGCCTCGGTGCCGGGGGTGAGCTGGAAGGCGAAGCGCACGCCGTCGATCTCCTCCTCCTGGCCGGTCGCCTCGATCTCGCGGGTCGGCGGCAGGAGCGAGATCGTGCCGACCGAGTTCGTCTGCCCAAGCCCGGCGCCGAGCTGGCCGTCGGGCCCGCGCCGCAGCCGCGCCCCGAACATGTAGCCGGCTCGCCGCCCCATCGCTATCCCGGCGAAGACGTTCTCGCTGACCGCGTGGTGGAGGAAGCCGCCCGGGGCGAGGATCGGCACGCCTCGCTCCTCCGCCTCCTCGGGCGCGATCACGCCCCTCGCGCCGCCGAAGTGATCGACGTGGCTGTGGGTGTAGATCAGCCCGGTGACCGGGCGCCCGCCGCGGTGCTCGCGGTAGAGGGCGAGCGCCGCCGCCGCGCACTCGGCGCTGATCAGCGGGTCGACGACGACGATTCCACGCTGGCCCTCGATCACGTGCATGTTCGAGATGTCGAAGCCGCGCAGCTGGTAGAGGCCCGGCGCCAGCTCGAACAGCCCGGCGATCCGGTTCAGCTGGCCGAGCCGCCAGAGGCCCGGGTGGGCCGTCTCGGGGGGCTCGCCGTCGAGGAACCGGTAGGGGCGGAGGTCCCAGGTCGGATGCCTTCCCTCGCCCTCGACGAGCGGCGGCTCGAAGGCGGCGACCAGGCCGCGGCGCGCCTCCTCGAAGTCGCGCTCTGCGTCCGGGGGGAGCGAGTCGAGCGCCTCGCGGTTGCGCCTCGCGGTGTGCGCGGTGGCCGGCTTGGTGCTCGCGTTCACGCGCCTTCCTCCGCGGCTGCGGCGAGCAGCCGCGGGGCCGGGGCGTAGGCCTCGCCGAGCCGCGCCTGCAGCTCCTCGAGCAGCTTGACCGCCCGCCGCGCACCGATCAGGCCCGTGAACTCGAGCGGTCCGAGCGGCCAGTTGAAGCCTTGCCTCATCGCCGCGTTGATGTCGGCGGGCGTGCCGACCTCCTCTTCCAGCGCGAACGCCCCCTCGTTGGCTATCTGGGCGACCAGGCGCAGGAGGATCTCGGTTGCCGCCGGGTCGACGTCGCGCAGCTCCTCGGCGGTCAGGGTCGGCGCCCTGACGCCCAGCTCCGGGTCCGGCGCACGGTAGTCCCCCTCCTCGTAGCTGTAGAAGCCCGAGCCGCTCTTGCGGCCCAGCTGCCCCGCGGCGACCATCCGTTCCTGGATCGAGCTTGGGCGCCAGCGCTCCGGCCGGCCCCCCTGCTCGTAGAGGGAGCGGGCGACGCTGAGGTTGACGTCGAGGCCGATCAGGTCGAGCAGCTCGAACGGCCCCATCCGGAAGCCGCCGCCGATCCGGCAGACCCGGTCGATCGTCACCGCGTCGGCGACCTCGTCGGCGAGCATCCGCAGCGACTCCAGCGAGAAGGGGCGAGCGAGGCGGTTGGCGAGGAAGCCGGGGCTGTCCTTGGCGCGAATCGGCATCCGGCCCATCCGCTCGGCGGCCTCCGCCGCCGCGCCGAGCGCCGCCTCCGAGGAAAGCTCGGTGGCGACCACCTCGACCAGCTCCATCCTCACCGGCGGGTTGAAGAAGTGCATGCCGATGATCCGCTCCGGATGGGGGACGCCGGCGCCGATCTCGGTGACCCGCAGCGAGGAGGTGTTGGTGGCGAGGATCGCCTCCGGCCGGCAGGCGGCGGCCAGCTCGGAGAAGATCTGCCGCTTCAGCGACAGGTCCTCGGGCGCCGCCTCGATCACCAGGTCGCAGTCCCCGAGCTCGGCGATCCGCTCGGCCGGCAGCAGCTGTTCGGCGGCCGCTTCGGCCTTCTCGGCGTCCCAATGCCTGCCGGCGCCTTCGGCGAGCGTCTCGCCGACCGTCACCTGGGCTTCGATCAGGGCGCCCTCGTCGGGGTCGTGGATCAGGGTTGTGAAGCCGCCGAGGCAGCTGGTCAGAGCGATGCCGGTCCCCATCGTGCCGGCGCCGACGATCCCGATCTTCTCGACCGCCGTGACGCCTGTCTCCGACTCCGCGCTCACCGGCCCTCGAACCTCGGCTCGCGCTTCTCGAGGAAGGCGCGCATCCCCTCGACCCGGTCTTCGCTTGCCATCGCCAGCTCGTAGAGGCGGCGCTCGCCCTCCAGGCCGGCCGACAGCGCGGTCTCCTCGGCGCTCAGCACCGCCTGCTTGGCGAGCCGCACCGCGATCGGCGGCCGCGCGGCGACGCTGTGCGCCAGCTCGAGCGCCTCGGTCAGCCAGCGGTCCTTCTCCACGACCCTGTTGACCAGGCCGAGCCGCAGCGCCGTGTCGGCGTCGAAGCGGCGGCCGGTCAGCACGTACTCCATCGCCCGCTGCTTGCCGATCGTCCGGGCCAGCCGCTGGGTGCCGCCGCCGCCCGGGATGATCCCCAGGGTGATCTCCGGCTGGCCGAAGCTGGCGGTCTCCGAGGCGACCACCATGTCGCAGGCCAGCGCCAGCTCGCAGCCGCCGCCCAGCGCGTAGCCGGAGACGGCTGCGACCAGCGGCGTCTTCACCGCGGCGACGCGGCGCCAGAAGGAGGCAGCCGGGTGGCGCAGCGTCTCGGCGAAGCTGCGCTCGCTCATCGCCTTGATGTCGGCGCCGGAGGCGAAGACCTGCTCGGAGCCGGCGATCACGATGCAGCGCACCTCGGGGTCGGGGTCGAGGCGCTCCAGCTCGGAGGCAAGCAGCTCCATCGCCTCC
>Ga0210101_1000338_pt1 | contig 16259 bp, 17 predicted proteins | sample Muzzi_PWC_D1_FD_185534 | JGI IMG/M metagenome (GOLD analysis project Ga0210101, IMG submission 185534) | Wetland microbial communities from San Francisco Bay, California, USA, that impact long-term carbon sequestration - Muzzi_PWC_D1 (SPAdes) | ecosystem: Environmental > Aquatic > Marine >... | reverse complement strand
ACGAAACCAAAGAATCGATTATCGATAACAGCGAAAAGTTGATCGATAAAGCTGATGATGCAATGAAGTAAGACCTGCCAGAAATAGTAGCGCTAAACGTCTGGTTCCTTGCGCGCCTTGCGGGAAGTCCAGATGATGAGCTGCTACAGGTTATGTCACATGCATCCTGGTTCCTGAATGACGGGGTGTAGTTCTTTACCCTTGTCTCCTTGCTCGGTGGCATGGCGTTTCTAACTTCGGCCTTTTTCGTATTGCCGCTGCAATTCGGTCTGTTTCGGCGGCTGAAGACGACCCTCGCCTAAACCGGATTCAACCAGAAAACCGTACTCTCTCAACCTCAAGGAGATCTCATGTTGTTCTGAAAACTTGTTACCCCGCTGCTGGCCGCATTCTTTGCCAGTTCACCCCTGATCGCACAGAGCGCCAGCTCCGCCGTGATCCCCGAAGAAGCGCGCGCAATCGCCAGGGAGGCCTACATCTACGGCTATCCGATGGTGGACAGCTACCGCATCCAGTACGCCTACTTCGTCGACAACAACGACAAGTCGTGCAAGGCGCCCTGGAACCAGATCAAGAACATTCCCGAAGTCTATACGCCGGCGGATACGGCGATCCAGACGCCCAATTCGGACACCCCGTACTCGTTCGTGGGGCTGGATTTGCGCGCCGAACCGATCGTGATCAGCGTGCCCGAGATCGAGAAAAAGCGCTACTACAGCATCCAGTTCATCGACGCCTACACCTTCAATTTCGCCTACGTCGGTAGCCGTGCTACTCGGTATGAAGGCGGGCTCCGACAAGGTGGACGCCTGCGTCGCCGACGGGGCAAGGATCAGAACGGTTGGCAAGTGGGCGGACTTGCTGGCGGAGACAAGACCTCCTTCAACGGCGATTGGCTGAAACGCGCGGCGACGGCGAAGGCGGGCATCTACGTCAACGATCCGGCTGAAGCCATGTATCCCGCGACCCGCAAGGACAGCAGCGGCGAGACAATCGACACCAGCAAGAACAACTACACGCTCACCCTTACATGAACGATATGTTTCGGCATATTACTGTTAATTGACACGATTGGCCGCGTCGGTACTATTGCCAATAGTGCGGATCCCACCTATTACACTGTTGTGTCTTAACAAGAGGGGTAATGAGTTATGAGTACAGCTAAAGAAGAGGTAAAGGAGCTTTTAGATAAGCTTCCTGACGATTGTTCACTGGAGGATGTTCAATACCATCTTTATGTTGTCGAAAAGATACACAAAGGAATTGAGCGCGCTGAGAAGGAGGGTGGACTCAGTCAGGATGAGGCAGAAAGGAAGCTTAATAAATGGACCTCGAAGTAAAGTGGTCGCCTGAGGCAATAGAGGATCTCGAATCCATTGCAGAATATATTGCCAGGGATTCTGAGTATTATGCCCGGGCGGTTGTTACAGAAATATTATCGGTATCTAAAAATGTCCGTGAATTCCCTTTGATAGGTCGTGTTGTGCCAGAAGTTGGAGACGAGTACATAAGGGAGCGATTTATTTATAGCTATCGTTTAGGGAACCTCTGATTAATTCATGTGGCCCGTCATTGTGAGCGAAGCGAAGCAATCTCGTAACCAGTGAATCAACGAGTTACAGATTGCTTCTTCACTTTGTTCCTCGCAATGACGAATTAATCAGAGGTTCCTTAGTGTATCGGGTTGAACCTGAGCAGATTTTAATTGTGGCGGTGATACATGGGAAACGGCTGCTAGAAAATGTCCCCGAGCTATTTGATAGCGACACATAACAATCGCTTCCAGCCGACGCAAAAAACTGCGCGGCTGAAGCGAGACGTTATGCTGCAATGTCCTACTTGTAACCCGTAACGTAATAGGTTACATTCTTTGTATGATAAGGCGCTTCAAGCACAAGGGTCTGGAAAAGTTCTTTCTGAAAGGTACCAAGTCCGGGATTCAGGCCAAACATGCCGATCGACTGAAACTGATTCTTGGTCGCTTGAATGCCTCAACAAATCCAAAGGATATGGACCTTCCAGGGCTCAAATTGCATGAGCTCGGAGGCAAACGGAAAGCTATATGGTCAGTTTGGGTAAGTGGTAACTGGCGCGTAACTTTCTGCTTCAAGGACAAGGATGCTGATGTTATTGATTATGAAGACTATCACTGAGGTGTAATGATGAAGATGCACAATCCACCCCATCCAGGTGAAATTCTGCGGGAGCTGTGTATAGAGCCATTGGGTCTAAGTATTACTGAGGCTGCAGAAGCACTTGGTGTGACTCGCAAGACTTTGTCAGCAATTCTTAATGGCCGTTCTGGCATTAGTCCTGAAATGGCGGTAAGGCTTTCCCTGGCATTTGGTACAACATCTGAGAGTTGGCTTAACCAGCAGTCGCAGTATGACTTATGGGAGGCGGAGAAGAAGCGGAAACAGTTGAATGTTAAGAAGCTATCTGCAGCATAACAAATCACTCCTGCCGACTACCTCCGTCGTTGGTGCTCCTCCGACGGCGGTAGAGTTCAAACGTTAGGGCCATTGATACATAAGAAAAATATTTAATCAGTTCCAGTTTGGAGAAGAACAATGGCGAAAACGATAGAAGATATTGAGAATGAATTACGCTCATTAAGTGCCGATGATCGGATGCATCTTCTCAGGGAATTGATAGCGGATCTTGATGGAGCTATGGATGAAGATGTCGAAAAAGCATGGCTTGAAGAGGCGGAGCGGAGGTATAAGGAATTGAAAGAAGGGGAAGTTGAATTGATTCCGGCAGAAGATGTTTTTTCCCGGGCGAGAGCTCGACTCAAGAGATGAAGGCCGAATTTCATCGGGTTCGGCGCCGGTGATGCCAGCGTTAGAAGCATAATGAATATTCAAGACCGAGATTACTAACTATGGAAGCATTCCATTGGGATCAATATTTTGTGACTGGATTGTCGCAAGTTGATGATCAACACCATCACCTTGTCGATATCATTAATCAGTTCAGCAGTCTGCTGGCTGGCAATGTAATCCATACCGAGGACGTTGAGCGTTTATTTAATCAGTTAGCTGATTACGCAGCATACCATTTCAAGGAAGAAGAAGAATTAATGTCCGGAGTCAAGCTGGATGCTCGTCACATGGATCGCCATTTGGAAAAACATAAAGTATTTCTGGATGACGTGTCTTCAATCTATTCCGGTATATCTTCAAATAACATTGATCAGGCAGAATCTTTTCTGAAATTTCTCATAAATTGGCTTGCCTTTCATATTCTTGGTCAAGATCAGGATATGGCCATGCAAATCAAGGCGATACAATCCGGTATGAGCCCTGGTGAAGCATATGAAAAACTGGAACAGGAAAGAGTAAAGTCTACGGAACCATTGATCGAGGCATTGAATGGTTTGTTTGAGCAGGTGTCGATGCAAAACAAGGAGCTGAAACAACTGAATGAGTCACTGGAAGAAAAAGTAGCATTACGCACCAAAGAGTTATCTGAGACCAATCTTCAACTTGAAGAATTGTCTTTGACGGATGTTTTGACCGGACTTCCAAATCGCCGGCATGCCTTACGGTGTCTTTCCCTCCACTGGGAAGAGGCATTGAAAAATGATGCACCACTGGTTTGTCTTATGATTGATGCGGATCACTTTAAAGAAGTAAATGATGTCTATGGTCATGATGTCGGGGATTTGGTGCTCATAGAATTGGCTAAAACACTTCAGCATTCCTTACGAAATGATGATGTTGTCTGTCGTCTCGGTGGTGATGAATTTTTCATTATCTGCCCTAATACGGATAATGAGGGTGGAATGCATACCGCAGAGTTAACCCGGAAGACCGTATCGAAACTTCGCGTGCCAACTGGTGGCGAACCCTGGCATGGCAGCATTAGTGTCGGTGTTGCGTCTCGTTTGCCTGGCATGAAGAACTATGAAGAGTTAATCAAGGAGACAGATAAGGGTGTATATGCTGCTAAAGAAGCGGGTAAAAATTGCGTAAGAGCAGCAGGTTGAGAGGTTCTGTATGTGCTTCTGGCAAATGCATTCATTCGGACAGCAAAAAGCATCGCTCGTTCCTCGCTCTGCTTTCTACCGCCGGTGATGCGAGGCGTTATAGCGTCTACCGGATGGAGTCAGCTTGACAGGGTGAGATTTATCTAGCGGTTACGTTCATTTGACTGGCAAGCCACAGCCCTTGGCCTTGCATGGGGCTGAGCCGAAAAGTCAGTGCCATTGGGGTATTATTGTCTCAAGGGGCGATTCATGTTTTTATTTAATCCATGCTGCCCAAGAAGGAATCAAGTAGCATTCCTCAGCCACTTTCAAGTCCTGATTTCTGCTCGTCTAATGCATCATGCATGCAGGTAAAAATTCAATCTTCAAGAGTAAGTAGTTCCCCCAATAGATGTCATACCTGGTTATTGTTATAGTGCTTACACCGAAACGGATTTCGCACCAGGGAATGGTTTTTCAGAAGGATACCAACGGCGACTTTCGGGTCGCCGTTTTTACTGGTGCTGAACGTCCTGAGTGCGGCATTGCTGTCCTCCGGATCACGCCAGGGAACGGTGAGTTGCGAGCGGTTTCCAGATCTTCGCCGGAACTTCCTGAGATAGATAGATAGCTCCACACAAAAAAGAGCCCGCTCAAATGAGCGGACTCCTTACATCCAGCATACCTGGTTCAGTCTACGGACAGGCGGGATCTCTGTGGCAGTCCTTCTTGTCTGCACAGTCAACCTTGTTGTCATGATCATTATCTATGCCATCGTCGCAGATCTCTGGATCATTGCCGGTGCACGCCAAATCAGTACGGCAATCTTTCTTGTCCGCACAGTCAATCTTGTTGTCACCATCGTTATCCTTGCCATCGTCGCATATTTCTGGCTCGGCACCAGGCTGACACAAACGCGTATTGGCACACTCGTTATCTTCGCAATCAGCATTGTTATCGCAGTCATTGTCGACTATGTCATCACAGACCTCGGCAGCGTTGGGGTGAATGGCGGCATTGTTGTCATCACAGTCAACAGCGCCACACGTTCCACCTTCTATTGAAAATCCGTCACCGTCGATGTCTGTGCAACCTGTACCGGCGCAGAAATACGTCGGGTCATAACCCGAATTACGATAGGCCTGGCCATCCGGGTTTAATGAGCCACCACCACGGGGGTCGTTATGACACAGACCACAGTCATAACTCGTGCCACAAGTGCTGTTTACACTGTTTAGGTAACTGGTCTTGGCAAGCAGCGAACCGCTGAACAACAAGCCAGTCGCCCCGATAATAGTCATTAGTAATCGACTGCAATTTTTCATGCTTTGTTCTCCTTCTGGTCATTCCGGCCAGTGTTAACGAAATACAGGATACTCAGGTTGAGAATATCTCTAGTGCATAGCGCGGGATTCACGCCACGCTCATTCGTCAGCACGACTCATACCATTTGCTTCCATAGCATTTGAAAACAAATACCTGGAAACATCTGCTTCGATCAGGAAAGAAAAGAAGATACGTTAAGGGCTTATTCTGTCGCAGATAGACGACGCAGAGAGCGCTTGTAACAACCAATGACCTGATGTTGCGGGATATATCGTGTCATTGATTGGCGACAGTTGAGGTACGCTGGAAAGCGCGTGTACCTCCGGTTAAGCTTAAGCCGGTATTTTCACTGGAAATCGAGGAACGTCGTTTGTTGACCGGTTTCCACCGTTGCCGGCATCAATAACAACCGAGATTCAGAGAACGACGAACCCAGCTTGAGCATGTCGTTCGTATTGCCAATGAAAACGTCGCGGACGGAACAATTTCAATTCTGAAAAAGAAACAGGGCAGTGGTCTCAGCCGTTTAAACAACTCACTTCATCGGGCGGATGGGGCGACTTGGTTCACTACGCTTCTGTATGCAGATCATGTGGACAAAGGTTTCAATTAAGCGCAAAGACACACCACGGAGCCGGAGGGGTGTGGAAGCCAATATGAAAGAGCGACTTATAACACGTCGCACAAGTGGACTCGCTACGTCGGCGCCTGGCGCCGCCTCCGCTCGCCACTTGGCACAGCGTTAGGTGTAATAGCATGATTAGCGTAGTGAGAGGATAATGAGCACGTTGGCTGGATGCATTTTATCGCTGATGTTTTGTCTGCCCTTGCACTCCGAGGAACAGCATGCTGATGCTAATACGTTCGTAATATCAATACTTGAAGGGTGTAAAGCGCATGCTTCATGACCGGAATACGACCATGCATTTATCCCGTTTTGAATACTGTAGATACGAGGTTTTTCTATGAAGGTGGCCATCATCCAGCAATCGCCGGTCCTTCTGGATTTGCCCCGGACAATCGATAAGGCGGTTAGCCTGATTGGCGCTGCGGCAGATAATGGAGCCGAACTCGTGGTTTTCCCCGAAGCCTTTTTCCCCGGTTATCCGGCCTGGATCTGGCGGCTGCGCCCTGGGGGTGACTGGGGCCTGACAGACCAGCTTCACAAGCGCTTGCTGGAGAATGCGGTTGATCTTGAACAGGATGATCTCGAACCAATCCGGGAGGCCGCACGCAAACACAAGGTTAGCGTCGTTAGCGGTCTGCACGAACGTGATGGCTGTCTGAGCCGGTCTACGCTATACAACACTGTCATCACCATTGGACCTGACGGAAAATTGCTGAACCGTCACCGAAAACTCATGCCGACGAATCCCGAGCGGATGGTCTGGGGTTTCGGTGATGCCTCCGGCCTGAGGGTTATAGATACTCCAGCTGGGCGAATCGGCTCGCTGATTTGCTGGGAAAGTTACATGCCACTAGCGCGCTTTGCGATGTATGCGCAAGGCATCGAGATCTACATCGCGCCAACCTACGATAGCGGCGATGGCTGGACTGGCACAATGCAGCATATCGCCCGCGAGGGCTGCTGCTGGGTAATTAGCGCAGGAGTCGCCACACGTAATCATGATATTCCCGACGACTTTCCCGAGCGTAAACGACTGTATCCGGATGATGAAGACTGGATTAATCCGGGAGACTCGATGGTCGTCGCACCGGGTGGCGAGATCGTGGCTGGGCCATTCCACGAAATACAGGATAACATTTATGTGGAAATCGATATTGACAGGGTTGCGGTATCGCGACGTAGTTTTGATGTTGCGGGGCATTACTCGAGGCCGGACATCTTTACATTACACATCAACAACCAGCCGCAATCTCCAATTGACTATGATTGACCGCTCCGCTGGATGACCGCTTATGGACGAAACCGTGAGTACAAATTGCCGGGTGTGAACGTCGCGTTATGCGGCAATCACGTCCTTTGCCAGCCTCATTGGAACAGTGAGTTTCGAGGGTGTTTGAAGGAATCGGAGCAGGGGACGCAGAACATTACCCGGGAAACTATCTGCATGCGTTGTGTTTGTTAGTAATGCCGGCAACACCCTCGGGTAGCTGTCATCGATTATGGCGTCGGCCAGGTCCAGCGAATGAATTATTATAGCGAGATTCACATGAGGGACCGTAATGACTGAAAAAGCCATCATGGATTCACCGGTACGGCACGACGTCAGCCTGCTATCTGCTCATGACATTTACCTGTTCAAGCAGGGCAGTCATTATCGGCTGTATAACAAACTCGGTTCGCATCTTTACAATCGTCAGGGCGAAACAGGGGTGTTGTTTGCGGTGTGGGCGCCGAACGCCAGGTCGGTCGCGGTGATGGGTGATTTCAATGACTGGGACCCGTACGGTTATCCGTTGCGCGCCCGCGATGATGGCTCCGGCATATGGGAAGGGTTTGTCGGGGGACTCGGCAATGGCGCGATTTATAAATATTTTATCACTGCGCATCAGCACGACTATCATGCAGCCAAAGGGGATCCCTTCGCCTTCCGCTGGCAGCAACCGCCCGATACCGCATCGGTGGTGTGGGACCTTGACTACACCTGGGGCGACAGCGAATGGATGCAAAACCGTGCCCGGCACAACGGTATTGATGCGCCCTGGAGTATTTATGAGTTTCATCCCGGCTCCTGGCGGCGTGTCCCCGGCGAAAATAACCGTCATCTGACGTATCGCGAACTGGGTGACCAGCTGAGCGGCTATATGCAACACATGGGTTTTACGCATGTGGAGTGTATGCCGGTCATGGAGCATCCGTTTTACGGCTCCTGGGGGTACCAGACCACGGGTTTGTTTGCACCCAGTGCCCGTTATGGAGGTCCCCAGGACTTTATGTACCTGGTGGATCAACTGCATCAACACAACACCGGCGTCATTCTGGACTGGGTGCCCTCGCATTTTCCCGATGATGAACACGGTCTGATCTACTTCGACGGTACCTATCTGTTCGAGCACGCCGATCCCAGGAGTGGCTATCATCCGGAATGGAACAGCTATATCTATAACTATGGACGTTTCGAGGTGCGCTCGATATTGATCAGCAGCGCCATGCTCTGGCTGGACAAATACCATGCGGACGGACTGCGGGTGGACGCCGTGACATCCATGCTGTACCTGGACTACGGCAGAAAACCCGGCGAGTGGATCCCGAATGAATACGGCGGCAATGAAAACGTGCACGCCGTCGAATTCCTGCGCAAGTTGAATGAATCCATATACCGCGATTTTCCCGATGTACAGACTATCGCCGAGGAATCCACCGCCTGGCCGATGGTCTCCAGACCGGTGTATGTAGGCGGACTGGGATTCGGCATGAAATGGAAAATGGGCTGGATGCACGACACACTCGAGTATATGGCGCAAGACCCCATACACCGCAAATACCACCACGACAAGTTGACCTTCAGTATCTGGTATGCGTTTAGCGAGAATTATGTACTACCCCTGTCACATGACGAGGTGGTCTATGGCAAGGGGTCGTTGTTAAACAAAATGCCCGGCGACGTCTGGCAGAAAATGGCCAACCTCAGGGCGTTGTTCGGTTATATGTTTGCTCACCCCGGCAAGAAACTGTTATTCATGGGTGGCGAATTCGGACAATGGAGCGAGTGGGATCACGAGCGCAGCCTGGACTGGCATCTGCTGGATGATCCTGCTCATCAGGGTGTGCAGGGATGGGTGCGGGATTTGAATTATTTCTACCGTGAACAACCTGCCATGCACCAGCTGGACTTCAAGTACAGCGGGTTCGAATGGGTGGACTCTCACGATGCGGAAAACAGTGTAGTCACTTTCATTCGCAAGGGGAGTAATCCGAACGACATGATACTGGTGGTGTGTAATTTTACCCCGGTGCCGCGCGAGAACTATATCGTGGGCGTGCCGTGGGGCGGCCGCTGGCTTGAGTTGTTGAACAGCGACGCCGAATGCTATGGCGGCGCGGGTTTCGGCAATGCCGGCGGTGTGGACAGCGCGCCGCTAGCCGCGCAGGGTAAACCTCACTCGCTTTGTCTTACCCTGCCACCGCTGGGCGTCCTGTATCTGAAGCCGGCTGTTTGAAATAAAGGGATCTTCTCCTGATTGAGTGGGTACCATATCAATTCAGACGAGACGCATTCTTTAAAGAATTCGGCCCTGCAACGGTAATCTACCCACTCTATTTGGGGAAGAGTCAAAAACAGACTGTCACGTTTTGCTGGAGCAATAGAGTCATGAAAAAAATCATTACAAATAGTTTTATTCCCCGGGCTGACATTGGCTGCCGGGGTTACTGCAACGCAAGGCCATGCGGCAGCATCAAAAGTATTTGATTCGATGCAGATGAAAAACGTTGAACCCGTTTCAAAATAATTCGATGTTGATCAGGCGGCTAACATGCCGGACAACGTGGGGAACCAGCGCCGGGGAGCGGCCCTGACCGAACCTTTTCCCTGGACGGTGATTCAAGGGGTTATTCTGGTATTGGTTATCATTAGCACTTATAGAACATCGAAATGGATTTGCCTGCGCAATTCACCCGGCTGGAACCACGGTGAGTGCCATTACAACTCGCAACGAAATCCGCATCGGTAATATTTCCAGGGAATCTATTGCCTGGGCAATAATATGACTTGCACTCGGTTGGGTAATTATCCTGGCAGCGGCGCTCGACTGTAAATATACTATTATATTCAAATAGTTAGAGGGTAATACCTCCCTGATCAAGTCCTGAATGGGGCGCTGCAGCCGAGGCTGAAAAAGAAAAGGACAGTGTCCGTGCGTTAGTGGAACATGCGTTCTTCTGCATCAAGCGTATGTTCGGGTATAACAAGGTTCGCAGGTGGGTTGGAGTAGAACACCAATCGACTTTCCAGTAAAAATCGCACGCTATATTTTCATGTATGCGGGCTCAGCAGAGAATCTGTAGTCGCCCGGGCCGTAAGCAGCAACACGTAGGCCAAAGCCTGCCCCCCATCCCACTAAACCACGTGAAGAAGCGGGGATTGAGGTGCAAAAACGGGCTCCCTTGATGTTCAGTACATACCCTGTCTACTCTTGCTCCGGTTTTACTTCGGAGAGATTCAAGGAACAGTGGCAGGCCCTCGGGATGTGGAATTATTGAAGGGGGTATTATTTATTTCTATTTGGTAAAGGCTAACCGAATAACGGATAATCCGACGACTAAGACAATCGAGGATAACCAAAATGTTCATGAGCAATCCATTTTCCGAGCTTTCGGAGTTAATCTCACCCGCAGTAATGCAGGGGTATGTCATCTTAATGTTCCTGCTGGTCATAGGCGGGACAGCGCTGGATATGATGCATAAGAAAAGCGCGCAGTACTTTTTCGAAAATGCGAAAAGAGCGAAGAAGAGTGCAAAACGTACAGTTAGCGGTGGAGAAAAAGCATCACTTGCTGTTCAAGTGCTGGCGAACGAAGTGCTAACGTCTGGTGAGTTCTGCAATACAAGACGCAGGCTTTCCCATCTGTTGACCATGTATGGCTTTATCATATTCGTTGCCACGACCGCCATTATGATTTTTGCTTATCCAACGCCGGCGCCGGCGACACCTGCCATTCTGCCGCTACTCTGGCATATCGGCGCACTGATGCTCTGCGTTGGCGGATACTGGTTCTGGTTTTTTATCCGCGTTGATGTATCTGCAGAAGGCCTTTCATGGTATCGCTTCGAACGTGCGGATTTGTTTATTTTATCGCTTCTCGCCACGTCGACATTCGCATTAATCTGGTCCTATGCACAGTCGAGCGGCACTGCAGGATGGTCAATGCTGTTCCTGGCCCTGTTCATTATCTCAAGCACGGTACTTTTTGGTGGCGTAATGTGGTCCAAGTTCGCACATATGTTCTTTAAGCCTGCCGCGGCTTTCCAGAAACGTGTTACTCGTGCAGATGGTTCAAGAGAGAATTTACCTGCTGAATACGATCTGTCGGATCCTGCGGTACAGGCAAAATTTCCGGATATTCCGGAATATATGGGCAAGAACCCACCTTACATGGGGCCTGGTATAAGGCGTGAGTCTGCAAACCACTACTAACATTACTTTGCTATCAATTAATCAGAGAGAATATTATGCCAACTTTCGTATATATGACTCGTTGTGATGGTTGTGGACAGTGCGTTGATATCTGCCCGTCTGACATCATGCACATCGACAAATCCCTTCGTCGTGCCTATAACATCGAACCTAATATGTGCTGGGAATGTTATTCCTGTGTAAAAGCCTGCCCTCACAGCGCGATTGATGTGCGCGGTTACGCCGATTTCGCTCCACTGGGTCACTCGGTACGAGTGGACCGTGATGAAGAAAAAGGCACCATTGCGTGGCGCATCAAGTTCCGCAACGGTAAAAAAGACATAGAACTGCTCGCGCCTATTACAACAAAGCCATGGGGAACGTGTATTCCTCAACTGGCTGACGCAGCAGCACCCAGTAAGGAAATGCGTGACAGCGATCTGTTGTTTAACGAACCCAAGTATGTCCGCATGGATGACGGTGACCTGCACACACTCAAGTCAAATGGCCTGAAAATGAAAGTAGGAGTGTACTACTAATGGCTTACAAAACTATTATTGAAGACGATATCGACATCCTGGTTGCAGGTGCGGGCCTCGGTGGTACCGGTGCTGCGTTTGAAGCAAGGTACTGGGGCAAGGACAAAAAAATTGTCATTGCAGAAAAAGCAAACATCGATCGTTCCGGTGCGGTAGCCCAGGGTCTCTATGCTATCAACTGTTACATGGGTACACGCTTCGGCGAAAACAATCCGGAAGATCACGTCCGTTATGCCCGTATGGATCTGATGGGTATGGTGCGTGAGGATCTGGCTTTTGATATGGCCCGCCACGTTGACTCCGCTGTTCACCAGTTTGAAGAGTGGGGCCTGCCGCTGATGAAAGACCCCAAGACGGGTGCATACATGCGTGAAGGGCGCTGGCAGATCATGATTCACGGTGAATCATACAAGCCAATTGTTGCAGAAGCAGCGAAGAAATCAGCAGACAAGGTATTCAACCGTATCTGCGTAACCCATCTGCTAATGGATGATTCCAAGGAAAACCGCATTGCCGGTGCTGTAGGCTTCAATGTGCGTACCGGTAACTACCACGTTTTCAAGTCCAAGACCGTTATCTGTGGTGCCGGTGGTGCTTCCAATATCTTCAAGCCGAGATCAGTCGGTGAAGGTGCGGGTCGTGTCTGGTACGCACCATGGTCATCCGGATCTGCGTATGGTCTTATGATCGAAGCAGGTGCGAAGATGACTCAAATGGAAAACCGTATCGTACTGGCTCGATTCAAGGATGGTTACGGTCCTGTAGGCGCATATTTCCTGCACCTCAAGACATACACACAAAATGGTATGGGCGAGGAGTATGAATCCAAGTGGTTCCCGGCGCTCACGGAAATGGTAGGCAAGGAATATCTGGACACGGAAGGCCAGCACTTGTCCCACAAACCAATACCGACCTGTCTGCGTAACCATGCATTTATCTCCGAAGTAAATGCCGGTCGCGGTCCGATTCACATGGTCACCATGGAAGCATTCCAGGATCCTCATCTTGAAGAGATCGGCTGGCACAACTTCCTGGGCATGACCGTTGGCCAGGCAGTACTCTGGGCTGCAACTGATGTTGATCCTAAATACGAAAATCCTGAATTAACAACTTCCGAGCCCTATGTAATGGGTTCACATGCAACGGGTTGTGGTGCATGGTGCTCGGGTCCTGAAGATGTTTCTCCTGAGGAGTATTTCTGGGGCTATAACCGTATGACCACAGTTGAAGGTCTGTTCGGTGCGGGTGACGCGGTCGGTGGTACACCACACGCATTCTCATCGGGTTCTTTCACTGAAGGCCGTCTGGCTGCCAAAGCTGCCTGTAAATATATTGATGATGGCAAAGCAGAAGGCATTGTCGTTTCAGAGAAGCAAATTGCCGACCTTAAAGACAAGATCTATAAGCCACTAGAGACCTATAAAGTGTATAGCAATGAAGTCGTTGCGGGTTCGGTTAATCCAAACTTCATCAATCCAAGGCAGGGTCTGGATCGTTTGCAGAAACTGATGGATGAGTATTGTGGTGGTTTTGGTGTCAACTACATGACCAACGAAAAACTTCTGCAGATCGGTCTCAAGAAGCTTAAAACCCTTGAGGAAGACATGGAGAAGATTGCGGCATCAGACATACACGAGCTGTTGCGTGCATGGGAATTAAATCACCGTGTCCGTACTTCTGAAAGTGTGTTCCAGCATACTTTATTCCGCAAGGAAACGCGTTGGCCTGGTTACTACTACCGTGGTGATGCAATGAAGCTGGATGATGAAAACTGGCACGTGTTGACAGTTTCCCAGCGTGATCGCAACACCGGTGAGTACACAATGGAGAAAGCACCTCTTTACCACCTGGTCGGTGATGAATAGGGTTAAGCAAATAAAGGTTTGATTTTACAAGCCAGGTAAATTTTATTTGCGTTGAAAAAAGGCCAACATATTCCAGATGTTGGCCTTTTTTTCTATAGTTTACAGTCTGCAGCTTTTATACGGTCGATAGTCCTGCAAAACCGATAGTTGTTTTAAATGGACAATGGAATGATGAATATTATTGAAAAAACAGATGAAGAGATTACCGCACTGGCGAACCCAATGTGGGCTGATCTTGTTAAATACTCGAATGAACAAAACTACGGTGCTTTCACCCGGAATTTTGCAGCAGCCATGTTGATGGGTGCAAACGAAATCGAGATGGGCAAACAGTTTGCAAGAAGTGAATTGACAAAGAACCTGTCTGAAGATTACGAATATCTTGGCATAATACGCCGTGGTGAATATGTAACGGTTTTATATAAACAGCGCCATACCAAAAAAGATGGTGAATGGCTGGGCAGACTGGTGCTGGGTTATGAAAAGGACAAGGTAAAAATATTTGGTGCGACGCTGTTCTAGGACGGCTTTTTCTATAACAGGCTTTTCCGGTTATGTCAGATACAATACAAAACGAAAAATTCGTTGAGCTGAATTACAAGGTCGTCGATGAAAAAACCGGTGCCGTGCTTGTTACCGTTGATTACCCTCTGGGATATGTTCACGGCGTGAATGATGTTCTGTCTGAAGAGGTGTCAAAACACCTGCTTGGCAAAAAAGTTGGTGATGTCATCGAAGTGCCGGTTGACACCCGGCAGTTATTTGGTGAGAGAGACGAGTCACTTGTGTTTACCGATCGCATCGAAAATGTTCCTGAGGAGTATCGAGAGATCGGAATGACTATCACCATGGAAAATGAAAAAGGTGAACCCAGAAATTTTATCGTAACCCGATTCGATGACAAGACATTAACCGTCGACGGAAATAATCCACTGTGCGGCAGAGAAGTCACTTTCATGCTGGAAGTATTGAGCATACGTGACGCTACCGATGAAGAAATTGATCTTGGAGGAGCCGTTGGCGCCGACCCGGACCTAAATGAAATTCTCAGCCGGACATAAATGAACTTCTCTGATAATTACATATTTTACCCTGAGAACAAGGCCCTGGAACTTGCGATAGCCTGTTCTGTCGACCTGCTTGGTGAAGAGCTGCTCGACGCGGTTACCCCGGATACCAGGGTAACCGTAGCAGACAATTTTCTTTACACGCGGGGGAATTATGAACAGCACCGCTTCAGTTCCAATATCCTTGAGAGTGCACGCGAGGCACTTGAGCTGTCGCTGACAGATGAATATCGCGATCAGGAGCCATTAGCCTGGGCCGAGACCCAGAACAGTCTTGGAAATATTCTTGCGGCACAGGGGCAGCAGCAAAGAGATGCAGAATTGTTCGAAAAAGCCATCCTCTGTTTTAACAGTGCGCTGGAAGAGTATAGCCGGGAAAAGTCACCCCTCGGCTGGGCAGCAATCCAGTGTAACCTGGGAACTGCAATGCAAGCATTGGGCCGGGAACTGGATGACACGAAATTATTGAAGGCATCTATTGATGCCTATACTGATGCGTTACTGGAATGGTCTCGAAAAGAGACGCCTTATGAATGGGCATCAACCATGCATCAACTGGGTGCTACATTCCATACGTATGGCAGACTTCTTAAAGGTAACCGTACTTTTCAAAAGTCAATTGTCGCCTACAAAAATGCACTTGCAGAACTGGATGCTGATAATCACGCCTTCGAGTTGGCTGCGGCACACAATAATCGTGGTGCGGTACTGCATAATCTGGGTGAATCAGAAGAAAACCCGGATCGCCTGGAAGAGGCAATAAGAGCTTATGAGACGGCATTGACAGTCTGCATGGAGCAGCAACTCCCTATACATCTTGCAGTACTCTGCAAGGTAAACAGGTCTACTGCACGCAGTGTGCTTGCTGAGTTAACCAGAGATACTGCACTTGCCGACGAAGTGGGCGATGAGTTTGAGGTGATTGTCGAATGTTTTCCGCATGCCCTTCAACCACTCTGCTTAAAGCATTGCGAGGAGCAAATGAACAAGGCGAAGTACGCAAGCACTTGTGATTAGCACTGGCAGATGCATCAGGAAACAGGAGAGCGCTGGAATTATTTATTTACGTCAGTTAAATGGGAGGGGCTGACATACCTGTTTATGTACCTCCCGGTTCAACCATTGAGGAGTAATGATTATGAGTGATGCACCTAAAACCAGGCCCAAGGTTCCCGAGGGCAAGAGTCGTTATCTGACAACCCGTCAAAAGCCGGCAAATGAAAAAGGCTATGTTGGCTATGACACCATCTGGGAATCTTTCCAGAAAGAAGTGCCATACAGCACTCCCAAGAAGCCCTGATGCAGTCAGCCGCGCGTGCCTGCAAGGTCGCGCGGCGACTAAATCTGAATTTTGCTTGTGATCCTCACGCTACTTGTAGCGTGCTTTTTTGAAATTCGGGATTTTAAAAGA
>Ga0210101_1000337_pt1 | contig 16265 bp, 14 predicted proteins | sample Muzzi_PWC_D1_FD_185534 | JGI IMG/M metagenome (GOLD analysis project Ga0210101, IMG submission 185534) | Wetland microbial communities from San Francisco Bay, California, USA, that impact long-term carbon sequestration - Muzzi_PWC_D1 (SPAdes) | ecosystem: Environmental > Aquatic > Marine >... | reverse complement strand
GCGCGTAGATCGCCGATATTGCCACCGCCGCTGAACCAGCGCAGCGCCCCGCCCCACTCGATCAGCTGCGGCAAATCCACCGGCAGGTCGGCATGCGTCGGCGGCAGCGTGACGCGAATCAGGGGTCGCTCCGGGTCGAAAAATTCGAGTTTTTGCTCGCGCAGCTCGTCCCACGGCGGCGCAACCTCGTCGCCGCCGAGTTCGCGCGCCGCGTGACCCACGCCCTGCTCGCTGCCCGACAGCCGCAGGCGGCTTTGACCGTCGTGCCACATCGACGCCGAGATCGGCCAGGGGCGCGAGCCGAGGCCGTTCACCCAGCGAATGTGCTCGCCGGCCGTGGCGTGCTCGAAGGCCAGCGTCAGCTCGGTCTCGGGTATCGGCAACACGCGGATCGAGACCTCGAGGATCACGCCCAGCGTGCCCAGCGAACCGACCAGCATGCGCGCCAGGTCGAAACCGGCGACATTCTTGATCACGCGGCCGCCGAAATTGAGCAGCTGGCCGCGGCCGTCGAGCAGGCGCGCACCGAGCACGAAATCGCGAATCCCGCCGGCAAACGCGCGCCGCGGGCCCGCCAGGCCAGCGGCCGTCATACCGCCGATGGTCGCCGCGTCGTCGAACAGCGGCGGCTCGAAGCCGAACATCTGGCGGTTTTCGGCGAGCAGCGCCTGTACCTCGGCCAGGCGACAGCCGGCGCGCAGCGTAATTACCAGTTCCGCCGGATCGTAATCGACCACACCGCTGTGCGCCGAAACGTCGATCGGCAGGGCCTCCACGGGATGACCGTAAAACCGCTTGCTGCCGCCGCCGAGGATCTCGATTTCGCCGCCGCCGGCCGCCACCGCGCGGACCTGTTGCTGCAGATCGTCCTCGATGTTGAGGTCGGCGATGCCGGTCATCAGAAGCGGTCCAGCTCCGGAAACGGTACTTCGCCGTGGTGCACGTGCATGGCATTGAACTCGGCGCAGCGCGCCAGCGTCGGAATCGCTTTGCCCGGGTTGAGGATCTTCAGCGGATCGAAACACTCGCGCACCGCGTGAAACTGGTTGCGCTCGGCTTCGCTGAACTGCACGCACATTTCGCCGAGCTTTTCGACGCCGACGCCGTGCTCGCCGGTGATCGTGCCGCCGTGGTGAATGCACAGCTGCAATATGCGGCTGCCGAGTTCCTCGGTCTTTTCGAGTTCGCCCTCGTTGTTGGCGTCGTAGAGGATCAGCGGGTGCAGGTTGCCGTCGCCGGCGTGAAACACGTTGGCGACCCTGAGCCCGTATTCCCCGGACAGCTCGCGCACGCCGGCGAGCACCGCGGCCAGCGACTTGCGCGGAATCGTGCCGTCGATGCAGTAGTAATCCGGGGAGATGCGCCCGACCGCCGGAAACGCGGCCTTGCGGCCGGACCAGAACAGCAGCCGCTCGGCCTCGTCGCGGGCCAGCCGCGTCTCTACCGCGCCACCCCTGGACATCACCTGCTCGACCAGCGCGATCTGCGCCTGTACCTCTTCCTCGGTACCGTCGAGCTCGCAGATCAGGATCGCCTCGGCATCGACCGGGTATCCGGCATGGACGAAATCCTCGGCGGCCCGAATCGCCGGGTTGTCCATCATTTCGACACCGGCCGGGATGATGCCCTCGCCGATGATCGCGGCGACGCTGTCGCCGGCTTTTTCGACCGAGTCGTAAATGCCCATCACCACGCGCGCGCAGCTCGGCACCGGCAACAGCTTGACGGTGATTTCGACGACGATGCCGAGCATGCCCTCGGAGCCCACCAGCAGCGGCAGCAGGTCGTAGCCGTCGCGCTGCAGCGCGCGCTGGTCGATCTCGAAGATCGAGCCGTCGGCGGCGACCACCTTGAGGGCGAGGATGTTGTGCAGCGTCAGACCGTATTTCAGGCAATGAACGCCGCCGGCGTTTTCGGCGACGTTGCCGCCGATCGAGCAGGCGATCTGCGACGACGGATCGGGTGCATAGTAGAGGCCCTTCGGCCTGGCCGCCTCGGAGATCGCCAGGTTGCGCACCCCGGGCTCGACCACCGCGCTGCGCGCCAGCGTGTCGACCTTGAGGATGCGGTTCATCTTCGCCAGCGACAGCACCACGCCCTCGGCATTCGGCAGCGCGCCGCCCGACAGGCTGGTGCCGGCGCCGCGGCTGACCACCGGCAGGCGCTGTTCATGGCACAGGCGCAGGATTTGCTGCACCTGCTCGATATTTTCCGGCAACAGCACCAGCAACGGCTGTTCGCGATAGGCGGACAGGCCGTCGCATTCGTAGGCCTTCAACGAGGTCGGTTGGTCGACGACGCTGTCGTGATCGAGGAATTCCCGAAAGCGGGCGGCCAGTTTTTCGCGACGAGTCTCAGACATGCGCGGTATGCTAGCATTTTGCCCGGTCAAAGTAAGGTATCCCGTGATGGCTCGCAGTGTCTATCTGAATGGAAAATTCGTCGCCGCCGACGAGGCCAAAATCTCGATTTTCGACCGCGCGGTCAACTTCGGCGACGCGGTCTACGAGGTCGCCGGCGTGCTCGACGGCAAACTGGTCGATTTCGAGCATCACATGCAGCGTTACCGGGGCTCGTTGCAAAAACTCGGCTTCGCCTCGCCGCTCGACGCGGAGCAGATCCTGGCGGCTTTCCGCAAGCTGGTCGAGCTGAACGGCCTCGACGAGGGGCTGGTCTACATGCAGGTTTCGCGCGGCGTCGCCGAGCGCGATTTCGTCCCGCCGGCGAATCTCGAGCCGACCGTGTTCATGTTTACCCAGGTGAAATCGGACGCCGAAAGGAGTGCCGGCGAAACCGGTATTCGCCTCGCCAGCACGGCGGACATTCGCTGGGCGCGGCGCGATATCAAGACCGTCAACCTGCTCGGCCAGGTGCTCGCCAAGCAGGCCGCGCACGATGCCGGCGCCGACGAGGCGCTGATGGTCGATGCCGACGGCCATGTTACCGAGTGCGGCAGCATGAGTTTTTTCATCGTCGCCGGCGACCGCATCCTGACCCGGCAGCTGGACGGCAACGGCATCCTGCCCGGCATCACGCGGCGCGCCGTTATCGCGTTGTCTAATTCGACAGGACTGGAATTGACCGAAACCCGCTTCACGCTCGACGACGCGCTCGCCGCCGCCGAAGCCTTCGTCACCGCGGCCTCGGCCTACGTCATGCCGGTGATCGAAATCGATGGCCAGGATATAGGCGGGGGCAAACCCGGTCCGCTGACGCGCCGTTTGCAGGAAATTTATCTCGACTACGCGCGCCAGTCCCTGATCTGATCTCCTCTAATTTGGGTCAGATCTAAATTTCGACTGCCAGGTCCTGGCTCGCGCGGTTCGGTTTCCCGGATTTCGCTATTCGGTTAACCGATGCCTTCGGCAAGCCCGCTAAAACGGGCTTGCATCGCTGGCATCGATTAAATCGAGACCGCTATAGAGGGGGTCAGAGCAAAATTTCCCCGAGTACCCTAGATTCCAGAAAAGCATGACGAAATCCTTGCGCAGGCAAGGATTTCGCCTGCTCTCGGAGGCATCAGGCAGGGCAATCCTGGAAATTTTGATCTGACCCCGAGTTTCCTGACCTCCGGTTTCCCGGTGTTGGAGACTTGCTGTCAGTAGCCGTATTCTTCGCGGGCGCGGTCTTCGCTGATGTATTCGCGGGCGACGTCCTGCTCGAGCAGTGCGCGGTCGCGCTCGGCCGGGTTGCCGTATCCGCCGCCGCCGGGCAGCTTGACCACCAGCCGGCGGCCCTGCGGAATCCATTGCCGTCCCTTCGGCGACAGCGTGCTGCCATCGTCGAGACCCACTTCGCCGGCGGCGCCGTCGCGCCCGCCGTCGCGGCCGCGCGCCGGGTTCGCGCAGCGGTCGAACATCGCGTTGATGTACATGCGGTGCCCGGGATTGGCGCCGATCTCGATGACCTGCCCGAGGCCGCCGCGGCGCGCGCCGGCGCCGCCCGAATTCTCGCGCAATTCCTTGCGCCAGATGGTTACCGGCCCGGCGTATTCCATGACCTCGGACGACATGGTGTGCACGCCGGACGGGAAAGCGGTCGCCGACAGGCCGTCGAGCGCCGGCCGCGCGCCGGTACCGCCCGAGTTGAACATCAGGATTTGCGCGCTGCGCAGTTGCTCGCCGTCGGCCGGTTCGCCGTGCTCGAGCGGACCCGCGCCGAGCTGAATGATCCACAACGCGCTGGAGCCCTCGGCCGGCACCGTGCCGGGCTGCATCTTGTGCAGCGCGCCGAGCACCACGTCGGGCAGGAACTGGCCGAGCATGTGGCGCGTCGATACCGGCGCCGGGTGCACCGCGTTGAGAATGCTGTTTTTCGGCGCGGTAACCCTGAACGGCGACAGCGACGCGTGGTTGTTGGGTATCTGCGGCGCCAGCGCGCACTTCAGCGCGTAACAGGCGTAAGCCGTGGTATAGATCAGCGGCACGTTGATGCCGCGCTCGCTGAGTCCGCTGGTGCCGTCGAAATCGGCGAGCACGCCGTCGGCGGAGACATCGAGGCGCAGTTTCATCTTCACCGGGGCATCGTAGCCGTCGACAGTCATTTCGTTATCGTAGGAGCCGGGCGGCAAGTCCTTGAGATGCTCCAGCGTCGCCGCGAGGCTGTTGGTAAAGATGAAATCGCGCAACTCCTGCAAGTCGTCGATGCCGAACTCGTCCATCATTTCCATCAGCCGCTTGTGGCCGGTGTCGTTGCACGACGACAACGAGAACAGGTCGCCGATCACCTGGCCGGACTCGCGCACGTTGTGGCGAATGATGTTGATCAATGACTGGTTGACCTCGCCGCGCTCGGCGAATTTCATGATCGGTATCAGGATACCCTCCTCGTAGACCTCGGTCGCATCGGGTCCGAAGCCGCGGCCGCCGACATCGACCACGTGCGCGGTGCAGGCAAAGTAACCGACCAGCTTGCCGTCGCGAAACGACGGGTTGACGAAGGTAAAGTCGTGCAGGTGCCCGGTCCCCTTCCACGGGTCGTTGGTAATGTAGGAGTCGCCCTCGTAAATTTTGTCCTCGCCGATATCGTCGATGAAGTTGCGCACCGCGGCCGCCATCGCGTTGACGTGGCCGGGTGTACCGGTGACGGCTTGTGCGATCATCAGGCCCTCACGATCGAAGACCCCGGCCGACACGTCGCCGGCCTCGCGCACCGAGGTGGAAAACGCGGTGCGCACCAGCGTCAGCGCCTGTTCCTCGACGACCGCGATCAGGCGGTTCCACATGACCTGCATGTGTACGTTGGAAATGCCGTCAGTCATGATCTTGCTCCTTTCGGGTTAGCAACAGGCAGCCGTCGGGTTGGCGCACCGCCCGGTAACGGCTGGTAACGATGGTGCTGGTCTCGCGTTCGATGATCACCGCGGGGCCGTCGATCCGGTCGCCGGCCGCAAGCTCGTCGCGGTGGTAGACCGTGGCGTCGACGAAGCGCTGTTCGCGGGCGTCGAAGATCCGCCGCGTCTCGTCGCCGGCGAGCGCCTTTTCGGTCTCGACCGGAGACACCGCCTGCGGCTCGTCGAGACGGCTGCGCACCTGCACCGACCAGGTCATGATTTCGATGTCGAGGTCGTCGAGCGCGCGCCCGAACAGGCGCCGGTACTCGTCCTCGAAGCGGCGGCGCATCTCGACGGCGTCGCCGTCGACGAACTCGCGGTTGGGCAGCGGCACGACGATTTCCCAGCCCTGCCCCTGGTAGCGCATGTAGGCCTTGATTTCGCGTTCCAGCTCGAGCCCGGGTCCGCCGGCCTGCGCGAAGCGCTGCGCCTCGGCGTCGAGTTCGCCGATCAGCCGGTTGGTCCAGGCGGGGTCGAATTCGGACAGCCGCAGGAACGCGCCGCGCACCGCCTCGAAACCGAACGGCGCGCGCAAAAAGCCGATCGCCGAGCCGACGCCGGCGCCCGGCGGAATCAGCAATCGCTCGATATCGAGTTTTTCGCACAGGCGGCAGGCGTGCAGCGGCGCCGCACCGCCGAAAGCGATCATCGTGAAATCGGCGAGTTCCTTGCCGTTTTCGACCGCGTGCACGCGCGCCGCGTTGGCCATGCTCTCGTCGACCACCTCGCAGATGCCGATCGCGGCGACCTCGGCATCCATATCGAGACGCTGGCCGATTTCGCGTTCCAGCGCGGCGACGGAACTGTCCGGCTCGAGGCGAATCTCGCCGCCGGCGAAGCGATGCGGGTCGAGGCGCCCGAGCAGCAGGTCGGCATCGGTGACCGCCGGCTTTTCGCCGCCGCGGCCGTAACAGGCCGGGCCGGGCTCGGAGCCGGCGCTCTCCGGGCCGACGCGAATCTGGTGCATTTCGTCGACCCAGCCGAGCGAACCGCCGCCGGCGCCGATCTCGACCATCTCGATGACCGGAATCGATACCGGCATGCCCGAGCCTTTCTTGAAGCGCCAGGTGCGCGCGACCTCGAAGCTGCGCGCGGTCTTCGGCACGCGGTTTTCGATCATGCAAATTTTTGCGGTGGTGCCGCCCATGTCGTAGGAGAGCACCTTGTCGAGGCCATAGCCCGCGGCGTAATCGGCGGCGTAGATGGCGCCGCCCGCCGGCCCCGACTCGAGCAGGCGCACCGGGAACTCGATCGCGCTCTCCACCGAGATCAGGCCGCCGCCGGAATGCATCATGAACAGCGGGCAGCGCCCGCCCTCGGCGCGGAAGCGCTCGACCAGTTTTTCGAGGTAAGTCGCCATCAACGGCTTGATGAACGCGTTCGCGCAAACCGTGTTGAAGCGCTCGAACTCGCGCATCTGCGGCGACACTTCGCTGGAGATGGATATGCTGATACCGGGCACCGCCTCGGCGATCAATTCGCGCGCGCGGCGTTCGTGCGCCGGGTTGACGTAGGCATGGATGAAGCCGATTGCCACACTCCGGTAGCCGCCGTCGCGAATCCGCGCCGCGATTTCGCGCAGGCCATCCTCGTCGAGTGCCACCAGTTCGCGCCCGCTGGCCGCGATGCGGCCGTCGACGACGAAGCGATGCTCGCGCGCGATCAGCGGCGGCGGCAGCCTCAGGTTCAGATCGTATTGCTCGAAACGCCCCTCGGTGCGCATCTCGATGACGTCGCGAAAGCCGCGCGTGGTGACGAACGCGGTGCTCGCACCGCGCCGCTCGATCAGCGCGTTGGTGGCCAGCGTGGTGCCGTGAATGAACTGGTCGACGGCATCGATACCCACGCCAGCCAGCGCGGTGACCTTGTGCAGACCGTCGATGATTGCCTGACCGGGCTCGCTGTAATTGGTCAGCACCTTGGTGCTGAATTGCTCGCCGCCAGCCTCGAGCACGACGTCGGTGAAAGTGCCGCCGATGTCGGCGCCGACACGAACGCCGCGGTTGTTTTGACTCATATGTCCCCTGCCTCGAAAAAATCGTCCGGCCGCCGCCGAAGGCGGCATTCTAACGTAACCGCGGGCCGTCAGGCATCAATTGTCGAAGCGAATCTCGACCTTGAGACCGCCGAGTCCCGATTCGTCGAGCTCGACCCGCGCCCCGTGCAGCTCGGCGATGGTCTTGACGATCGACAACCCGAGACCGGCGCCGCCGGCATGCGTGTCGCCGGCGCGGTAAAAACGCTCGAAAACCTTTTCGCGATGCTCGGCGTCGAGACCGGCGCCCGAGTCTTCGACCGTGATCTGCCAACCGTAGGCGTCGCGCGCACAACGCACGCGCAGCCGCGAATCGCGGCCGCCGTACTTGATCGCATTATCGACGAGATTCGCCACCATGCTCGTCAGCAGCGCTTCGTCGCCACGAATTTCACAACGGTCCTGCGTGGTCTGAAACTCGATCTCGACCCCGGCATCGCGCGCCCGCGAGGCAAAGGAATCGACCACGCGCCGGCACACCCGGCACAGGTCGACGGCCTGCAGCGTACGTCCCGACAACGGGTTTTCACAATGGCTGAGTTCCAGCAATTGCGACACCAGGTGCGACAGGCGCTTGATGCTGGTTTTCATGCTTTGCAGGGATTCCGTGATCGCCGCGTCGCGGCTTTCCTCGAGCGCGTTGTCGACATTGATCAACAGCGAGGCGAGCGGGTTGCGCAATTCGTGCGAGGCGTCGCTGACGAAGCGGTGTTCGCGTGCATAGGCAGCCTCGAGATCGGCGATCATTCGATTCAGTGCCTGCACCAGCGGATCGATTTCGTGCGGCACGCCGGTGCCGTCGATCGGCTTCAGGTTTCTGATGTCCTGGCGGCGGACCTGCGCGGTGACGTCGTCGAGGGGACGCAGCGCCACGACGATGAGTTTCCACAGCAACACGAGCGCGACCGGCAACAGCAGGACCAGCGGCAGCAATAGTCCGCTGCCGATATGCTCGGTGATTTCGGCGCGGTCCTGGCTGCGCTGACCGACGACGATGAGCAGGCCGTCACGGCTGGCCTCGAGACCATAGGCAAACCATTTGCGCCCCTCGCTCGCGAATTCGAAATATCCGGACCGGTGCTGTTTGCCGTCCATCGGCGGCGCCATGTCGGAATGCAACAGCAACTTGCCGTCGGCATCGTAAACCGCGAGAAACAGGCGCGTGTGGTCGGCGCTCTTGCCGGTCTCGTGCTGCAGCGCCCGCTGCCAGGCGTCACCGTTGGCGTCGATTTGCGCGCGCGAGATCAGGCTGTCGAGGATGCGCGCGGTCTGCGCCAGCGAGGCATTGAAAACCTCGTTGACCTCGTGCCGCGTTTCCAGGTACACCGCGATGCCGGAAGCGGCGCTCGTCACCAGCACCACCGTCACCAGGTACCAGGCCAGCCGGCGGCGCAGCGACAGGTTATCGGACATGCTCGGGATCCAGCCGGTAACCGATACCGCGTACCGTCTTGATCAGCTTGCTGTCGAGTTTTTTGCGTAAATGGTGAATGTGGACTTCAAGCGCGTTGCTCTCGACGCCTTCCGCCCAGCCGTAGAGCATGGTTTCGAGGCTTTCCCGCGCCAGCACCTGACCCGGCCGATTGACGAACTCGGACAGCACCGCGAATTCGCGGCGGCTGAGATCGACCGACTCGCCGCGGAACCAGACCTGCCGCAGGTTGCGATCGAGGCGCAATGCGCCGAGCACGGTTTCCGCCGCGGCGACACCGTGGCTACGCCGGCTGAGCGCACGAATCCGCGAGCGCAGTTCCTTGAGTTCCACCGGTTTGACCAGGTAGTCGTCGGCGCCGCTGTCGAGCCCGAGTACGCGTTCATCTACCGTGTCGCGCGCGGTCATGATCAGCACCGGCGTGGAAATCGAGGCGCGGCGCAGCGCCTTGAGCACCTCGATGCCGTCCTTGCCCGGTAAATGCAGGTCGAGAATGACCAGTTCGAAGTTTTCCGAGCGGATCGCGTTCAGCGCCTCGGCGCCATTGGTCAGCCAGTCGACATGGTCGCCGTCTCGCATCAGCGCTCTCTGAATACCGCGCCCCAGCTCGGCATCGTCCTCGACCAGCAGTAGTCTCATCTCGTCTCTCCGTGTTCGGCTGGCACCGCCGCCCGGTGGGCGGAGCCGGTTCAGCCGACCGTCAGGCGGTGACACGGAAATGGTACCTGCGCGCGCCGCCACGGGTGGTTGTCTCGCTATATTTCGGCGCTGTCAGGACAACTTTCAACCCCGATTCGTTCATTATCCATGCCGAACGTTAACGTCCGGTTAAATCGAATCAGGCGGCGTACTGCTTGATCAGGGGCAGTTTTTTGACGATCGCGCGGCCGATCAGGGCCGGAAACACGTTATTAACCCGCACCAGCAGTTTCTCGGGCCAGCCGAGCGCCAGCTCGCCGCGTCGGCTCTGCACGAAATCGACCACCGCGTCGGCGACGCTCTCCGGCGTGTCCATGGCGACGCTGAGTTCGCGGTTCATCGCCACTACGCGCTCGCTGTTGATCGCGCTGCGGGTAGCGCGCGGCAGGATGCAACCGACGCTGATCGCGGTGTCGGCAAGCTCGCGGCGCAACGCTTGCGAGAAGCCGCGCAGCGCGTATTTGCTCGCCGAGTAGACGCTATAGCCCGGGTAGCCGATGGCGCCGAAGGTCGAGGCGATGTTGACGATGCGCGCCGCGGGCTGCTGCTTCAGCGCGGGTAGCAGGCGATGCGTCAATTTCATCGGCACGATGCTGTTCAGATTCATGATCAACGCGATATCCGCCTCGTCGAGATTTTCGAACATGCCGAAGCGGCAGACGCCGGCATTGTTGATCAGCACGTTGACCTGCTCGCCGGATACCGCGATTCGATCCAGCCAGGCGTCGATCTCGGTATCGTCGGTCAAGTCGATCACCGAGGCTTCGATCAGCTGGTGATCGCGGGCGCCGGCGCGCAGCTCGCGCTGCAAATCGGCGAGAATCCGGGCGCTACGGCCGCACAGGTACAGGCTGGCCCCGAGCGCACCCAGCCGGCGCGAGATCAACTGGCCGATACCGCCGCAGGCGCCGGTGAGCATGACGGTCATTTTTTCAGGCCGCATGGCTGTGTCCTTCCCGGGAATGGTCGCCGACCGGCAGCTCCTCGAAAATGTCGCGGAAGAGATCGTAAAACACGCCTGCCGCGTGCAGTACCGCCGCGCGGTCGCTGGCGTCAGCCAGCTGGTTGATGAGCTTTTCGAAATACTGCGAATGCTCGAAATCCAGCCTGCCGTATGCATCCATGAAAGTCATCGCCTCCGGCGGAAGATCGAGCGCCCTGCGAATCCGTCCGGCGGCGCAGGTGGCGATCGTCGCGCCGGTTTTCTCGAGTGCATAAATCATGCCGAACAGGCCCACCGGGTTACCCCGCGTCGCCGTGTCCCAGGCGTAGGCGAGCATAACTTCGGTGGCCTGCGTGGGTTTACCGCGCCTCACCGCGTGCTTGTCGATACCCAGGTTCTGCAAGTCGTCGAGGATCCAGCTCTGTTGCCCGATTTCCTCGACGATGTAGTGCACGATCGCCGTGCGCAGCCATTCGAGACGTTCCGGCAGGCGGCTGCCGCAGGCCATCAACAATGGCGCGAAGTGCCTGGCCTGGTGGTAAGCCTCGATCAGGAAGGCCTGGTAGGTTTCGCGCTCGACCTCGCCGACCAGGCAGTGCGCGATCGCCGGCGTCCTTTCCAGGCGGTGGCGGGCGGCGGAGGTTTCGGTTTCGATTTGTTCGAAAAAGGTTTTCGCTAACACGGGTGGAACTCCTGTGGGTCGATGAGATCCGAGATGCCGGGCGGGCTCGCCATGAAACATGTCATGCTTCGGCTGCGGCGCGGGTCATTGCGGGCTGAATTTCGAGCACTGACAGCGGCCGGCATTCGGTTGCGGTTCGCAAAGGGCGAGGCGATTCGAACCCGGCTACCGCGATGGGTTGCGCCGGCTGCAGCCCCGGAGAGGGAGGAGACGGGCTGCAGCCGGGCTTCCCGGTAAAGCTCACTGGCAAGCGAGCAGGAGTCGGAATCAGGGTAATCGCGGCACCCGGTGAATGCAGGGCGGTCGCACTTGCCGGTCCGCGCCGGTAGAGCACCGCCGGACCTGGTCTGATTCATTCGAACTGCCTCAAAAGCTTTATCCGAGGCGATTATCGAAGGCCAAACTTAACGCAGTCTTAAATGTAGGTGTGCGCGCCTGAAAATGCGAATCAGGCGGATTTCGCGAACGCCTCGAGCCGTTCGATCAGCTCCACCGGGACCTTGACGCCCTCGGCCTCGGCGCGGCGCCTGAATTCGTGGCGGCGCTCCCCGGGCAGCCGCACGCCGGGCTCGGCGGCGAGCGCGGCGAGCATCGACTCCAGGCGCTCGCCGTAGACGTCCTCGCCGAGGGTGAACGTTGCCGGCGAAATGGCGATGAAAAACTGCCCTACTTTCGGTTCTCCGCCGGTATTGTTCTTGAATACCGGCGCCTCGAAGGAACAATTCGGGCCGCTCAGCACGCCGGCCAGCAAGTCGACCAGCAGACCGAGCAGCATGCCCTTGTAACCGCCGGTCGGCACCAGCGCGCCGCCGTCGATGACCGCCGCGGCATCTGTGGTGTCGTTGCCGTCGCGATCGTAACCCCAGCCGAGCGGTATCGGGCGATTTTCGGCGGCGGCCTGCTTGATGGTCACCAGCGCCACCTGGCTGGTCGCCATGTCGGCGATGATCGGCGCCTGCCCGTGACGCGGCACCGCGAAAGCCATCGGGTTGGTACCGAAAAACGGCCGCGCCCCGGGCGCCGGCGCGACCGCCGACGGCGAGTTGGCGAAACCCAGCCCGATCAGGCCCGCGCCGGCGATGCGCTGCATGAACCAGCCGACGACGCCGGCTGAATAGGAATCGACGATCGACAGCGCGGCGATACCCTGCTGGCGGGCGAGCGCATAAAAATCCTCCTCGGCCTCGGCATAGGCGGCGTGCGCGAAACCGCTGTCGGCCAGCGAACGCAGCGCCGATGGCGCCACCTGGCTGTGCGAGGGTTGCGCATCGCGGTTGATCTTGCCGACCTGCAGGTGGCCGCAATACAGCGGCAGGTAACCGAGGCCGACGGTGCGAATGCCATCGCCCTCGGCATCGACGATCGATTGCGCGGCGATGTCCAGCTGGCTGCCGTGGGCGCCACAGGCAGCCATCGCGCGGCGCGCCAGGTCGTCGACTTGCGCCAGGGTCAAGGTTTTACTTTCCGAACTCATACGTTTACTCCCGCGTCGCTCTCCCGTGGCGGTTTTTTGGTCAGCTCAAAAACTCCGGCGAGATTCCAGATATTCCGATAACCGGCAGTTTTTGTTCTGACCGAAAACCCGAACGTGACCAAGAAGCGCCGCGCATCAGGCACGCATGCCCTGCAGCACCCGGTCGGCGCCGGCGGTGACGAAACCGGCATCGACGCCGGCGCAGATCAGCCGATAGCCGCGCTCCATGTAAGGCCGCACGCTGTCGGCATCGAGGCCGAAGTAGCCCAGCGCGATGTCTTGCTGCTGGCAGGCTCGGGTCACGCGCTCGATCGCCGCGACCACGTCGTCGGCGTCGACCTCGCCGGTCTTGCCCATGCTCGCCGACAGGTCGTAGGGACCGATGAACACCGCGTCGATGCCGTCGACCGCGGCAATTTCCTCGATATTGTCGATCGCGTCGATATGCTCGGCCTGCACGATCACCGCGGTCTCGTCGTTGGCGCTCGCCATGTACTCGGCGAAGGCATAGCCGTAGCCCTGCGCGCGCGCCAGGCCGACGCCGCGCCGGCCGCGCGGCGGGTACTTGCAGTAGTCGACCACGCGCCGCGCCTGCGCGGCATCGTTGATCATCGGCGCGATGATGCCGTCGGCGCCGATGTCGAGCGCTTTCTTGATATCGCGTTCGCTGGCCGACGGCACGCGCAGAATACTCGCGCAGCGCCCGCCGACGGCCTGTATCTGGCGCTGCCAGTCGAGGATCGACAGCGGGCTGTGCTCGCCATCCATGAACAGCCAGTCGAAGCCGCAACGCGATACCATCTCCGCGACCTCGGGCGCCGGCAGCGTCAGCATGGTACCGAGCAGCAGGTCGTTGTTGCGCAGGCGCTGGCAAAAGCTCATATCGTTCTCTCTCTGTCGTTCGTCGCGGCAGGCGTCACATCCCGAATCCCCGGGCCATCAGCGACGCGCACAGCAATATGCCGATGATCAGCACCAGCTCCCAGTGAATCACGCTTTTCATCCGCTTGAGCACCAAAGCTTCCAGCTCGATCCCGTTGCCCTGCGCGAGTACAGCGTTCCAGCGCAGGTATTTCAGCGTCGGATACAGCGAGATCAGTATCGCGGCAATGAACAGGCCGAGCTTGACCAGGAACCAGGTGTTGGCAAAGTAGTAATCCGCGCCCTTTTCGAAATAGAACACGCGCAACAGGCCGAAAGCAAGCACTGCGACCACCGAAAGCCCGGCGGCTCGGTCGGCGCGCTGTATGCGGCGCGCGGTGTCCGCGCTCATCGATTCGGCAAGCAACGCCAGTTGCAACACCACTGCCGCGGTAAGCGCGAAAAACGCCAGGAAATGCCCGAACGCGACGAATACCGCCACCATGGTCAGGGCGAGATGCGCTTCATTTGCCAGCCACCGTCCAGCGGCTCGTAAACGATGCGATCGTGCAGGCGGTCGTCCTGCCCCTGCCAGAATTCGAAGTAGTCGGGCTCGAGCCGGTAACCGATCCAGTCGTCGGGCCGCGGCACGTCGCCGTCGGGGTAAGCCGCGCGCAACCGCAGCACCTCGTCCTCGAGATGCTGGCGGCTTTCGATCTCGCTGGATTGCCGCGACGCCGCGGCGCTGAAGCGGCTGCCCTCGGGGCGCATCAGGAAATATTTATCCGCGGCCGCGGCGGACAGCCTGTGCACCGTGCCGTGCACGCGCACCTGGCGGCTCAGGTCGCGCCAGTGAAACAGCAGCGCGGCGCGTGGATTCTCGGCCAGTTCGCGGCCCTTCCTGCTGCGCGCGTCGGTGTACCAGCAAAAGCCGTCGGCATCGAAATGCTTGAGCAGCACGATGCGCGCCGACGGACGGCCGTCGCTGTCGGCCGTCGCCAGCGTCATCGCCGTCGCATCGAGCAACTCGAGATCGCGGGCGCGCCGCAGCCAGTGGCCGAACTCCACGAATGGATCCGAATCCATGTCCTTGCGCGAGATGCCCTGCGATTCGTACTCGCGGCGCACCTCGGTCAAGTCCATTTCGATAGGCACTAGAAAACTCGCTTGAACAGGCCTTGCAGCGCTTCCCAGGATTTTTCGTCGGCCTGCTTCTGGTAGCCGACGGGGATGCCGTATTTGGCGCCGTTCTCGTCGGCCTCGGGACTCGTGAAACCGTGCATGGCGCCGTCGAGCACCAGTACCTCGTAATCGGCCTGCGCGGCATCCATCTCCTGCTTGAAGGCGTCGAGATCGTCCATCGAGACCATCGCATCGGCGCCGCCGTGGCAGACCAGAATCTTCGCCTTGATACTGCCGGGCTCGGCGGTATGGAAGGAACCGAGCGCACCGTGGAAGCTGGCCACGGCCTTCAGCGGCATGCCGATGCGCGCCATGTGCAGCGCCATCGCGCCGCCGAAGCAATAGCCGATCGCCGCGGTACGCTCGCGGTCGGTGCCGGGCTGGTCGAGCAACAGCTGGTAGCCCGCCTGCAGCGCGCGCGTGCCGGTGTCCATGTCGCCCAGCACGCCGTTCATCAGCGCGCCGGCCTCGTCGGGACTGGTCGCCGTCTTGCCCGCGAACATGTCGATGGCGAGCGCGGTGTAGCCGAGTTCGGCGAGCATGTGCGCGCGCCGCCGAATGTAATCGTTGACGCCCCACCACTCGTGCACGACCACGATTCCCGGGCGCGGCGTGTCGATTTCGTCGTCGTAGGCGACGTAGGCGTGGTGCGTGGCGTCGCCAACAGCGTACTCGATCTGGTTGGTCAGAATATTCATGCACTTATCTCCCGGGTTGTGTTCGATGACGGAATTCTAACGCGTAAGGCTTTCAACAGGTAGCCGCGTGAATTACCCTGTCGGCATGAACCGCCTCGATCACATCGTCGTCGCCGCGGCGACACTCGGGCAGGGCGTCGAATACCTGCGGGATCTGCTGGGCGTCGAAGTCCCGGCGGGCGGCGTGCACGCGACCATGGGCACCCACAACCGGGTGATGCAGCTCGGCGGCGACGCCTACCTCGAAATCATCGCCATAAACCCGGACGGCACGGTGCCGCCGCGACCGCGCTGGTTCGGTCTCGACGCCGCGCTGCTGCGCGCCGCGCTCGCCGAGCGCCCGCGGCTGGTGACCTGGGTCATGAACACGCCGAATCTCGCGGCGCTCGCGGCAAGCGCCGATTTCGCCGTCGGCACGCCGGCAGCATTCAGCCGCGACGACCTGTCCTGGGATATCGCGCTCACCGACGACGGCCGCCTGCTCGCCGATGGCCTGCTGCCCTACTGTATCCAGTGGCACAACAGCCCGCACCCGTCGCGGAAAATGGCCGATCTCGGCTGCCGGCTGCAAAAACTGATCCTGCATCACAACCGGCCCGACTGGCTCGCCGCGCGGCTCGAATCGCTCGATGCGACGCAACTCGTCGAGATCGATCCGCTTACCGACTCGGAAAGCCCTCGCCTGACGGCAGTTATCGACACGCCGCGAGGCGCCGTTAATCTGGAATAATTCCGACCAGGACGAGTTTCTCCCGGCCGGCGCGATACGTTGTTCGGGATTCGGCTATGCGGTTAATTGATGCCTTCGGCAAGCCCGCTCAAACGGGCTTGCATCGGGGGCATCGATTCGATCGAGACCGCTATGGAGGGGGTCAGAGCAAACACCCCGGTCACCGGCGCTTCGAATGAAGCGGAACGAAATCCTTG
>Ga0210101_1000336_pt1 | contig 16267 bp, 17 predicted proteins | sample Muzzi_PWC_D1_FD_185534 | JGI IMG/M metagenome (GOLD analysis project Ga0210101, IMG submission 185534) | Wetland microbial communities from San Francisco Bay, California, USA, that impact long-term carbon sequestration - Muzzi_PWC_D1 (SPAdes) | ecosystem: Environmental > Aquatic > Marine >... | reverse complement strand
CCTCCGTGATGATCGCCTGGGTTTCCGACCCCGTGTAGTTTTCGCCCGCCAGGGCCGTGTCGCCCCCACCGCCGCCGCCACCACAAGCCGAGAGAAGGGCTGCAAGGAAGATGGGAAGAAAGGAAATCAGCAAGTTACGAAAAAAGCTGGACATAGCGGGCCTCCTTGGCACGAGCCCGGAAGAAACCGGACCAATTACAGACTTGGACTTGGGTGTTTTCCCCTGGGCTTCCTCCCAAGGTTCTGAAACCTTCCTTATTCTCATCTCCCGGAAAAAATAAAACCGTCGGCAAGCACGAGGCCTGCAACGGCGGGTAATCGCTCGTTCCTGGCTGGATTTTCTTGATGTCGGGCAAAACCGTCCCCTCCTGGAAACCGAGCACACAATTAACCGGAAATAATTTACTCCGAAATCCAATTCAGGTCAAAATTCTTTTTTTCAACAGGAGGGGTGTTCACGGATACAACAATTGGGCGGCCTCTCAGGGGCCTAGAATTTTCTTTATGTATTTACTGAGAGCCTCGGAAGCGACTTTGTGCCCCCGCGCGGTCCAGTGAAAACCGTTTCGGTAGTAGGTTCGTAGCCAGACGTTCTTGAAGACAGGAGCCAGGTCCAGGCATTCAATGCCGCGTTCCCGGCACAACCGGACAAGGTCGGCCTGGTAGGGGGTGGAGGAGTCGAGTTCTTCAATTTCAAGTTTGGACGGAATGAACCCGACGACGAACATGGCGCCCCGGCCCTCGACATCCTTCTTCAGTTCCTCCAGAATACGACCTGTCAGGGTAAGATCGGGCTGGTCGTTCTCTTTCACCCATTCCACGAAAAACTGCTCATATCTGAAGGAAAGGTCATGTAGAAAATGGGACCGGAAAAATATCTTCTCGGCAAGGGACTCCCAGGAATCCGGGTCCATTGCCCTGAGGGGAGGCCGCTCCCAATAGTCACCCCTGGGGACCGGCACCCCGCCGAGGACCAGTTCGTTCCCAACAATCCGAAATTTCGGCTTCGGTTTTTTATTGCGGAAGTTTGAATTATTGTCTTCGACATCGTTCTCGGAAAACATCAGTACGACCAACTTTATTGGCTGCCCTTCGTGCCAATCCCGGAAAATGAGAAGGGACTGGTCGGTCCCGTAACCTCGGTGGGACAGGTTGTATATCTCATTGTCCGGAAGCATCTCTCGCAAACGGTTGACGAACATCTCCTCGAACTCAACTTCATAACCCCACGTAAAGGAGTCGCCCAGAAAGACGATGGCAGGCCTCTTCCCCGAGAGATCCCGGTGCTCGATATCCCGGAAACCGTCCCGGTTGTGGGCCAGCCAAACTTTTCGGTTTTGGGTGACGAACTCGACCTCGGCCGAGGGGACGCCTTTCCATCCCAGGATGGGGTCGTAGGTAGAGAGGTTCCCGTACTCGGTGCGGTTAATTTCGGAAGGGTCGAAAAATGGATACGGGTCAAAGATCCGGTACCCTGCCTCGGTGACGATAAAACAGATAAGCAGGCTCCCGAAAAAAAGAAACAGGTTGGAAACGGTTTTTTTCCAGCGTTTTCTTTTCACAAAAATTTCGTTGCGACAAGTGCGATGAGGAAAATGAATCCACTCCAACCGGCCCCATTGGACGGATTCCGAGAAAGAATACGGGCCGTGCCTATTGAGCCGGCATCACCAGGTCGGTGGTGACGACCCCTACTGGGCAATGTGGGTTGTGGGCCCGGTAGAGGGGAATGGAGTAAGTAATCATCCAGGCATTTCCGCCGCCGGCGTCGAAATAGGGGTCGCTCCACAGGGCCTTCCCCGTCTTCAGGGGGTTGGTGTACCACTGCTGGCTGCCGTCGGAATAGTCGTAACTGCCGATCAGGTTCTTGTCCACAAGGCCGGTTTCTTGCCGATAAACGTAAGGTGCGGACTTCACCACCTTGTCCCCCTTCTCCACCGGGGCAAAGGCAAAAGCGGCTCCGTAGAATTCCGGATGCGCATTCAGATAGGCTCGCAGCAGTTCGGTAGCGACCTCCCCGTCGAGACTTTCCTGCGCCGATAGTTTTTTGGCAAAGGCCGCCAGCTCCCGTTCCACCAGTTGCCGGGTTTCCTTCGAAACTTTGCCTGCCGGGGCAGGAGGTTCCGCCTGAACCAAAACCGGGCCTGCCAGAAAAAGGAGAAGAACCACCATCCTCAATATGATCCTCATGGATTTTGTTCCCTTCGAAAGAATCATTGGCTCAGGTATTTTCCGTCATGTTTCCCGATAAACATTAGCACAGGATTGAAAGTTCGGTTTCCCAGAAGTATCTTCCGCAGCAACTCTCCATCCCTCAGTTCCAGCCTTTAGGGCCCACCGCCCGCCCGGTCAGATAGGTTGACAGAAAAATCAACGCGAAAGGAATCCATGTTCCCAACAGGCTCCGGAACATATCCAGGCTGCCGTTGACGACCAGGGCGACCAGGAAAAAATCGATGGCCATAACGATCATCAGGAAAATAACCGCGGTCGCAAAAGGCTTGGTATAACGAAGTCGGCTGAAACAGTACCAGGAAATGGCCGCTAAGATGGCGAGAGCCCCGATAAAAAAAGGACGAGATGGTGTGCCCTCATTTTGATTTCCAGCCGTTCGGGTCAGGGAGTTGTGGAAGGAGTTGCCTGTTCACCTGTCATTGTGTTGAGTCATTATCCGCCCAGACCTTGAAGCTCTTCAGGGTGTTGGGACCAAAGGTGTTGCTGATCGGAACATCGGCCGCGTCCCGACCCCGGGCGATCAGCACACGGCCGATCCGCGGCACGTTGTTCCTGGGATCAAAGGTGTACCAGTTGCCGTCGAGGTATGCTTCGAACCATGCGGCGAAATCCATCGGTTCCTTGGGGGGTATGACACCGATATCGGTCAGGTAGCCTGTACAGTAGCGCGCGGGAATGTTCATGCAGCGGCAGAAGGTGACGGCCAGGTGGGTGTAATCCCGGCAGACTCCGGTCCGCTCCCGAAAGACTTCCCAGGCCGTTTTCGTGGCACGCGCGTGTTCGTAACCAAATGAAACATGCTGATGAACGAAGTCGCAAATAGCCTTGACGCGCCCCCATCCGGTGGGGGTTTTGCCGAACAGATCCCAAGCCGCTTCGGACAACAGATCCGTTTCGCAATACCGGCTGCCCAGAAGGAACACCAGGGCTTCTTCGGGAAGGTCCTGCACCGGCAGTTGGCCGGCCGAGGGGACGACCGGATCCGGCTCCCCCCGGTCGTTCACCACCGCATCGGCCGAAAGCCGAACCTCGCCGGCGGGCGCGACGATCCGGCTGCACCAGTTGCCGAATCCGTCCCGATAGAGATGAATCGGAATGGACGGCCTGGTAATGAGGTGGTCGGGAACAACGAGATCCGAGACCCGGGTAAAATGAATGTGCAAGGTGAGGATTATGGGCGTCGGCTGGGGACATTCATAGATGAGTTCATAACCGACCCTGATTCGCATAATCGTCCTTTCCGTCATTTTCCCCCGTTGAGCCGACGAAACCTGCCGACACTTTTGCGGGGACGAGAATACTCCGAAATGATCCCCTCCCGGAAAATGAACCATCGGGCGACCCGAGCCGGGGGGGCCTTCAAACCTGAGGGTAACTATACAGTCTGCTCCTATGGGGTCAAATTAAATCGCCCGGCCGAATGCCCCGTCCGGCACCTGTTATAATCACGGGGAGGAATCCAAGGACCCATTAGGAGAACCCATGCCACGCCCTGTTTACGGCGCACTTTTGACCGACCTTTACGAGCTGACCATGTTGGCCGGCTATTTTGCCGAAGGGATGCACGAGGAGCCCGCCGTCTTCGACCTCTATTTTCGTACCAACCCGTACCAGGGTGGCTTCGCGGTCTTCGCCGGCCTGGAGCCGGCGCTCCATTATCTCCGGGACCTGCGCTTTACGGGGGAGGACCTGGACTACCTGAAAAGCCTCGGCATCTTCCAGCCGGATTTTCTGGAATTCCTCCGGGAATTCCGTTTTCGGGGTCGGGTGACCGCGCCGCCGGAGGGGACGGTGGTGTTCGGCAACGAGCCTTTGTTGACGGTGGAAGGGAAACTGGCCGAGGCTCAATTCGTGGAAACCGCCCTGCTGAACATCGTCAACTTCCAGACCCTGGTGGCAACCAAGGCGGCGCGCCTGACCCTGGCGGCAGGAGACGGGGTGGTGATCGAGTTCGGCCTGCGCCGGGCCCAGGGACCGGACGGCGGTCTCTCGGAGGCGCGGGCGGCCTATGTCGGAGGGGTCCGCAGCACCAGCAACGTGCTGGCCGGACAGGTTTTCGGTATTCCGGTCAAGGGAACCCACGCCCACAGCTGGGTCATGTCCTTTCCCGACGAGCTCACCGCCTTCCGCGCCTATGCCGAGTGCTTCCCGGACAGCTGTCTCCTGCTGGTCGACACCTACGACACCCTGAAAAACGGTCTTCCCAACGCCATCACCGTGGCCCGGGAACTCAGGGAAAAGGGGCACGAGATCGTCGGGGTAAGGCTCGACTCGGGGGACCTCGCCTACCTGAGCAAGGAAGCCCGCCGCCTGTTCGACACGGCGGGGTTTCCGAAAGCGAAGATCGTCGCTTCCAACGAACTCGACGAACACGTTATCCATTCAATTCGCGACGAAGGGGGAAGGGTCGACATCTACGGCGTGGGAACCCGGCTCGCCACCTGCGCGGGCGAAGGGGGCGGAGCTCTGGGCGGCGTTTACAAGCTGGTGCGTTTCAGGGAAAAGCCGCGCATCAAGATTACATCCGACATCGCCAAGGCCACCCTTCCCGACCGCAAGCGGTTGGTCCGGGTTGTCGATCCGGACGGCACCTTTCACCAGGACGTCATCTGTCTGCCGGATGAGGTGTTGAGCCCCGGCGATTCGGTTTTCGACCCCACCAATCCGTTGCGCTGGAAGCTGATCCCCAACCCCTGTCGCATGGAGGAGGTCCGCGGGGTGGTGATGGACGAAGGGGAAATTTCCGGCGAGGAGCCGTCCCTGGGCCGGATCGCCGACCGCTGTGCAGAACAGCTGCGGAGGCTCCCCCTCGGCACCCTCCGCCTGTACAATCCCCACATCTACAAAATTTCCATCAGCCGGGGGTTGCACGACCTGCGCGCCCGGCTGATTCATAAACTGGCCCCAAACAGTTGACCGTTCCTTGTCAACCCCCTTTTTCTACACGACCTGCCGCAAACTTTTCCAGAAGCACGCAGGCCTCCTCTTCCGAAACGTCATACCATTCCCGGTAAGCGTCGGCCACCGCGAACCTCCAGCCGGCCCGAAGATTGGCGCAGCAGACCAGGGCTCCTGCCCGAGTCATCTTCCCCACCGCTTCCTGATGGCCGGTGGGAACCGCGACCACGGCCGCCCCGGCAGCAGCGTTCCTTACCGCCTCCAGGGCCGTCAACATGGTATATCCCGAGGCGAGACCGTCGTCCACCAGAATCACCGTTCTTCCGGCCATACCGGGCATCGGCCGCTCGCCGCGGAACAGAACCATGCGCCGCGCAACTTTCCGCCGGGTCGCCTCCATTCCTTCCTTCACCTGGTCTTCCCCGAGCCCGAGGCGCGGGATGATGTCCCGGTTGAGCTTCACCGAACCGTCGAAAGCGACGGCTCCGTAGCCGACCTCGGTATTGTCCGGCGGTGTGATCTTGCTGACCACGGCCACGTCCAGAGCGCAATCAAGAGCCATGGCAACTTCAACGGCAACCGGCACCCCGCCGGCCGGAACGGCCAGCACCAGGGGATCCTGTCCGGCCAGTGACTTGACCAGCTTGCCCAGAATTTCTCCGGCTTCCCGCCGGTCCCGGAAAACCCCGATCCGATTCCGGAACTCGGGGATGTCGACCACCCGGCTCGCTTCGATCATGGTCCTTCCCTTTGATCCGATGGGTTGGGACAACGTTGAACCTTCATTGTTTTCATCATGACCGCAAAACAGCCGAAGCGCAAGGAACCGGCTGAGCGGGACATCATCTTTCGGCCGCTGGGGGAAAAATGTTATTCTGAAACAGTTCGTTTAATGGTTTGCCGCCGCAACTCCGAAACCTCGGTGAAGGGGAAAAATGCAGCTTCTGCAGGACGTGCAGCTGGAAGTTCCCTCCCCCTGCCCCTATCTGGCAGGACGCGAACGCTGCTATCAAACCTTTCTCGCCCACCAGGTCGGTCCAGAGGAACTGGGCAGGCTGCTGAAAGGGGGATGGCGAAAGTTCGGGCCGCAGTTCTTCCGCCCGGCCTGTGACTGCTGTCGGCAGTGCATACCGCTGCGCATTCCGACCCGGGAGTTTGCTCCCTCCCGCAGCCAGCGGCGGGTGCTGCGGCGGAATCGCGATCTCCGGACGACTTTTGGCCCGCTGCGCCCGAACGACAAGATTTTCTCCATTTATCGGGATCACGCCCGCGAACGGTTCGGCGACACCGTCAGCTGGGAAGAGTTTCTGTACCTTTTTTATCTTCCTTCCTGCCCATCTCAGCAAATCGAAATCTTTCTCGGCGACCGTCTGATCGCCGTCGGCTTTCTCGATTTCAGCGCCCATGGTCTGAGCAGCGTCTATTTCTGTTTCGACCCCGAGTTCAGTCGCCGCAGCCTCGGTACCTACAGTATCCTCCAGGAAATTGCCCATGCCCGTCAGCTCGGCCTCGAATTTTATTATCTAGGTTACTTCGTTCCCGGGTGCCCGAGAATGGCCTACAAAGACCGCTTTCATCCCCGGGAGCATTTTCACTGGGATTCATCGTCCTGGCTGCGCCCGGAAGAGATCGCTCCGAAACAGGACTGAGCATCCCACCATTGGCGATTTTCCCTGCCCCCGGGTTTTTCTTCAAAGTAGCTTCTTTTGTTTCCACAACTGAAAAACTGCAGCGTCCCTCTCGGATTTACCTAAAAACCGTTTACACTAAGAAATAATTTTCCCGTTCCGAACGAAGGGGTCCGGAGCGATTACCTCAGGCCCAAACAACCCCTGAAAGGAGTGGCGGTTATGGATTTTGCGAACATGATGGAACAGGCCCAGTCCCTGCTGACCCTGTATGCCATGAACGTAGTGGGAGCCCTGGTCATTCTACTTCTTGGAGTCTGGGCGGCCAAGCTGGTCATCAAGATTTACCGGAGGGTGCTGGAGTCCAGAAACGTCGACCAAACCCTGGTCAACTTCAGCCAGAACATCATCTACGCCGGCCTGGTGGCTTTCGTCATCATCGCCGCCATCGGCCAGCTTGGGGTCCAGACCGCGTCTTTCATCGCCGTACTCGGTGCCGCGGGCCTAGCCGTTGGCCTGGCTCTGCAGGGATCTCTCTCCAACTTCGCCGCCGGGGTGATGGTCCTTATTTTCCGGCCCTTCGGGATCGGCGACCTGATCGAAGGGGCCGGAGTGATGGGGGTCGTGGAGGACATCCACATTTTCACCACTCAGCTCAAGACGGGGGACAACCGGACGGTCTTCATTCCCAACGGCAAACTTATCAGCGACAACCTGGTCAACTTTACGAAAAAAGGGACGCGCCGGATGGACCTGGTCATCGGGGTCGGTTACGACGACGACCTCAAAAAAGTAAAACAGACACTGACGGAAATCCTCGCAAAGGAGGAGCGCATTCTCAAGGACCCGGCCCCTACCGTAGCCCTTCTGGAATTCGGGGACAGCAGCGTCAACTGGGCGGTTCGACCATGGGTAACGGTCGCAGATTACTGGGACGTCTATTTTAACGTCATGGAGAAGATCAAACTCGATTTCGACGGTGCCGGAATCTCCATCCCCTTCCCCCAAAGGGACGTTCATCTCATTTCCGGCCAAACGAGTAAAGAAGAAGCGGCCTGACTTTAAACGATTCGAGAAAACAACAAGGACCGGCGATCCCCGCCGGTCCTTGTTGTTTCGCAATCCAAACCGCGGAAAACCACGGCTGTTTTTTTACCGAATTCAGGGCCGGGCGATGATCTTCCCATGCATTCCGGCCGCCGAATGGAGCGGTTTTCCGCAGATGAATTCGTATTCCCCGGACTGGGACAGTTCAATCCTGACTTCCACGGTTTCCCCTCGCAACAGTTCCCGATCGAGAATTTCTTTTCCGTCTGGTCCCTTGACCGTCAGGTTATGGTTGATGCCGGCCCGATTGGTAACCATCAGCAGCAACTGGTCGCCGGTTTTGGCCACGATCATGTTCGGTTCAAAAGCAAAACTCCGGGCGGTGATCGCGACAATTTTATCCCCCGGACCCTCGGGAACCGCAAACTCGATGGTCTTGGTTGCGCACCCGGCCAGAAGCAGCATTACGATCACAGCAATAAAAAGATCCTGAAAAATAATTTTTCGAAACATTCGGCTTCTCCCATTAATTGACGGTTGGACGAACATGGTCGTACAAAATCCCCTTTCAAGTTTACCCCTCAAATTGAGATCGGCAAAACTTTAAACGAAATTCACCCTCCCCCCGCTCCCTCCACTTCGGCAACGGGGAGCAGGTATAATCCGCCCGATCATGGCTTACCCTGGGGAATTGACTTGACGTGTTCAGGAGAGTGATGAGGGATTCCTTCCGACACGATGTTTGCGCTGGGCTTTCAGTCTACCAGACTGACAGGGCGTGCAAGGGGGACGGCACTCGGAATCATTCCAGGGTCATTCCCTTGAAGGGACGGTGAGACGATCCTCCCGGAGTTCTCGTTCGGTTTTATGAACGACGTCCTTTTTCAACTCCATCCCCCCGGTGAAATACGAACCGACATAAAAAACGCCATAGAAAATCAGGGCAAAAACTACCATGAACAGAACCAGCTTGAGAATAATCTTCGGTTTCCAGAGCAGGAAAACCACCAGCCCGACCAGCAGGGCGCTGGCGACATAGTGGTGGGTTTGCAAAATCAGGTGAAGGTCGTCAATCAGAGATTGAAAATTCATGGCTCAATCAACCTCCGGGAAGAAAGGGAGCCGGGCTGCCACCAGCTCCGGCCTGAAGACTGGCTGCCGGACGCCTGCGATCCCGGGAGATTACTCTCTGGTCTGGTCCTCAGGTCCGCTCCCCTTACGTCGGACCCCCCGATACAGATTGTCCTCCGGGGGCGTGCCCCTTTTCTGGCGGGAGACAATGCATTCGGCGGGCTCCGGATGGGTTTCCCGCACATGGCCGATCAGGGCCTGGACCATCTCCCAGTTGATGGCCCCTCTTTCCGCCAAGGAGGTTATTTCCTCCAGGGCGGTGCGCACATCGTAGGGGGTAGGCCGGTAGGGACGGTGGGAAATAAGCGCGTCGAACAGGTCGCCCACAGCGACGATTTCGACCAACCGACTCTGTAGTTTGATGCCCTGCGGATAACCCGAGCCGTCCTCCCTTTCATGATGGTCCCGGGCGGTTATGGCCGCCGGGTGACTGGCGTCCCGAAGGTAATAGCTCAACAGGACATAACCTGCCGCCGGATGATGTTCCAGTTGCCGTTCTTCGATCTCGCTCAACTGGGTGGTTTTGGTCAGAACTTCCAGAGGCACGCAGAATTTTCCGAGATCGTGGGTCGGCGCCGCCATCGCTTCTCTGGTCACGTCCTTCAGGTCGGGAAGAATATCCTGCGCCAGCAGGAGGGAAAGGGCGAAGACCACCAGAATATGCCGGTAGGTATAGGGATCGAAGGTTTTGAACTCCTGGATGGTCTCCAGAAGCGGTTCGACATATTCGACCTGCCCCATGATCGCGAACAGGTCCCGGTTGCGGGCCGAGTCGGAGAATATCCGGTCGTACGGCGGTTGCCGAATAAGTTCGGAAAGGTCCCTGGCCAAGGTCCCGTATTCCATGAACAGCGCGGTCGAAAAAATTTCCTGGCGGGCTCTTCGGACCAGGTCGTCCATGGCTTCCGAAGTCAGATAGGTGCCCGCTGGAAGGAGTTCCCGGCAGTCGATGGTGAATACCGGATAATGCAGTTTCAACGGTTCATCCATGCCGTCCTCCATGGCATCCCTGTTCCAAATCGGGTTCGGGGACTAACCAAGAGAGTATGGGTTCGGCTTGCAGGTTGGGGCACACTCATCCCTGCTGTTAATGATAGCACGGCTATCCCTTCTCGTCCCCCTGCCGATTGCGTCGCGTATGGCCCTAACGCCGGATAGCCCGGAAGCTCCAGAGAAGGAAAATATCACTGCGCCGCCGAGTCCGCAAGGACCATCGACTCCAGGTTGTAATAGGTTTGAAAATTCCGACTCCCCTCCGGGGTACGGGGGTCGGGACAGGACGACATGCCGTAGACTCCCAGCAGCAGGGACAGGGGCCCGCCCTCGTAGACCAGGCTGGCCGCACGGGCCAGTTCCCTTCCGGTGGACCGTTCGTAAATCACTTTCCGGGTCATGACGCCCCCGCCATCGACGGTTTCGGTGGTCTGACGAACCCCGAAACGGCTCCTCAGTTCGGTTGCCTCCTCCTCGCGGGGAGAACCGGTCTCGGACCGGAGGTATCTGATATTGACCCCTTTTCGATACGGGCTCGGTCCCTCGAGGTAACTGAAGGTGCCCTCCTCCAGGATCTGCCGGGCCTGGTAGGGGAACAACGGTTCCCGATAATATCCTTCCACCCGTACCCGGTCGGTGATTTTCGGCACCCCGTCTTCGGCGCAAAGGTGGTCGAAAGCGAACTTCCCCGGGTAATAGCTGACGGCCAAGACCCCGGCCAGCAATAAAACCGCCAGGAGAAAAGCAGTAAAACGGACTCCCGCCTTCGTCACGTCGGAACCCAGAATCATCCCGGCCAGCGGGCGCGTACCCAGGCGATACAGCAGATAAAGGATGGGCAGCAGCAGGACCGGGCCCAAGATGGCAAGCAGAACACCGATGCTGAAACCGATATCTTCCATGGTCTCCCATGCCGGGTCGAGAAGACAAAGACTAAATCGTCTGGGGAAGTTCCGGGATTTTGCGGATTAAGCAAAAGTTGGTTAGGGGATCCCCGGATCGGGGTCCCCGGCACCCCGACCCGTTGCACGGGAAGAATCCGAGTCCCCCTGGACCGTCATCTTTCCCCTCCATTTGATAAGTCCTATCTTCCTGCTTGTCAACTTTAATCCTGCTGGGCGAATCCCCGACGGCATCTTGGACGCGCCTTATTCCCCTGGAATCTTCCTGGATTATCCCCCGGATTGCGTTATTATTTTTCAGGAATATGCGCTAATTTATATCGGCTTTAAAAAGGAACCCCTCCATGGCCCGAAAGATATTCGTCGCAGCCACCGGGCAGAACACCGGCAAAACCACCATCTGTTTCGCACTGCTGCACCTGGCCAAGAGCAAATACCAGCGAATCGGCTATATAAAGCCCCTTGGCCCCAAACCAATCCTGGCCAGGGATCAGTTGGTCGACAAGGATGCGGCCCTGATGGCCCAAGTTTTCGGCCTGGGGAAAGAGTTGCGTCACATGTCCCCGGTCATGATCCAGCCGACAACCACCCGACAGGTCATCGACGGAGAAATCCGGCCTGCCGATCTTTGCGATCGGATGCTGGAGGCCTGTGCCGCCCTGGAAAAGAAATGTGATTTCCTTGTTATCGAAGGGTCCGGGCATCCCGGGGTGGGAGCCCTGTTGGGTCTTTCCAACGCCAGGGTCGCCAACCTGCTTGATGCCTCGGTGCTGCTGGTGACCGGTGGTGGAGTGGGCAACGTGGTTGACGGGGTTGCGCTGAACTCCGCCCTGTTTGAAAAGGAAGACGCGCCGATCCGGGCCGTTCTGGTAAACAAGTTGATCCCCGAAAAGCGCGACCAGGTTTTGGATTACCTGCGGCGAGCTTTTTCGGACGCTCCATTTCAGGTCCTGGGCGGGTTCAACTACCAGCCGGTACTGGCCAACCCGACCTTGCGCCGCATCTCACATCTGCTGGGACTGCCCGTGCACGGCAATCGCCGGGAAATCGGCCGCATTATCCACCATGTGCAAATCGGCGCGCCGTCCACCCAGCGGGTCGCCGAGCTGTTGAAGGATTCGTCCCTCCTCATCGTCACCAGCAGCCGGGACGAACTGCTGGTGACCCTTGCCAACCTCTTCCAGTTTCCGGAGTACCACGAAAAGATCGTCGGTCTGCTCATTCCAGGGGTCCAGCCCATCGGGAAGATCACCCAGCAGATCCTCGACCGGAGCAATATTCCTTACCTTCGAACCATGAGCAATACCACCGCGGAACTTTACCACGCTATTACGGAGGATGTTTCCAAACTGACCCCTGAAGATCGGGAAAAGTTGACCCTTTTGCGCAGCCTGGCGGAATTGAGGATAGATTTCAATGCGGTTGACGATCTTTTCGGTCACGAGAAATGGCGCGGAAAGATAGGGATGGCGGAGCCGGAGTCCGGTCCGAAACGGAAGGAGAAGAGTGGTTGATTTCGAAAAAACTACAACACTTTATAGAAACGACAGGTTGGGCCTATGTGGCCTCGGCCGACCAGCGGGCCAGGCCCCATCTTGCCGCCGGCAGGGGGCTGAAGGTTCCGGATTCCATTCATATCGTTTTTGAAACGTGGCTCTGCCCCCGTACCATGGAAAATATTGCCGAAGTCCCCAGGGTTGCCGTGGCGGTAGTCGATCCGGCCAGCGGCATCGGCTTCCAGTTTGCGTGCAGGGTGGAAAAAACCTCGGAAACTATCCTTGCGGACAGCATAGCCGCGGGCAGGGAAACACCGGGCCTGCACCAGGTGCAATGGCGCATCGAGGTTCTGGTGGAAGAGATTATGGAATTTTCAATCGGCGTCCATTCAGACCGGCCCATGAGCGCGCTTGTCTAGAACTATCAGAGCCCTTGCCCGCCTGCGGATACAATGAATCGGCGGAAAGGATCAGCCTGTAGATTTCTTAATTCGTTGGTACAGGTTGAAGGTCCCGACGTTTGCGATCAAAATAAAGTCCCCTCCCCTTTTTACTTTTTCCAACATTTTGAACTCTTCTTGCCATCCATAGTATCTCCGGGTGGGAAATTTCGTTAAATCATTGGCCACTAAATATTCCGCCTTTTCAATATCCCAGGTTAAATGTTTTCTATTGGCAAATCTGACTTGAAGGTCGGCGGTGGTTTTAAGAATGGCATTTTCTGGGATTTTCCCTGAAATTTTATCGAGATTTTCATATTCACCCAGGTAAGGAAGGGAACGAACGTACATTATCTCATTGACAATGTATTCCCCACCCTTCTGGATCGAAAAAACCAAAAACAGCATTGTCGCAAGGAAAAAAACCTGCCGAAGGGAAACCAGAGAAGGTTTCCTCAAAGTCTTTGTCCTTCGATAACCCTCAAAGGCGGCAATAACCGTTAATATGATCAACACAAATGAATGCCAGTCCCCTGGAGAAATGGATTTTATAGAGAAAATCGCCAAAAGGGGAACACCCAGGATTAGAATATCGGGGGCAAAAATACTGCTGGAAAAACAGAACAATTTTATCCATCTCTGATCAAAATCTTGAAATGATAAATTTTTTAGATCAAAAAAAACTCCGCTATGGAAAGTTCCAAATTCACCTCTAAAAAAATAGGGATAAACTACAATCCCTGAAAAAATAAAAAACAATGAAATTATTAAAATACCGTAAATAAATTTTTTCACAGCCCATTTTTTTAATATTTTACTCGCAACTATGTGTATTAATGATAAAAAAAGCAATATAATTGGTAAATCCTCCTTTAACCCACACAGGAAAAAAATTGACAATAAAAATATTAAAAAATTTTTTTCAAGATATGCATAGTAAGAAATTACCACAAATACCGGAATAATACAGTCGTGGTGAAATCCATATATTGAATCTACCGTTGCTGTAATGTTCATTTCAAAAAAAAGATATGAAATAATAAAAATTATTAAAATTAAATTTGATAATGTTTTATTTTTTCTTATACATAAAAAAAGAAACATTGCTGTAATTGATGGAGTGATTGACTGAATTACAACCAGAGATTTTGGAGTTTTAAAAATTTTATAAATTATCGAAACAATAATCAGTGTTGGAGAAAAATGGTCATCCAAGTAGTTTGTACCTCCATATCTTTCTGAAACAAAATCAGAATAAAAAAAATCTCCCTTTGCCGTGTTCCAGAAAAGGTTTGCGTAATAAGCGCAGTCGCTCGTCACATATCCTTTTTCATATAATGTAATTTTTATGTAGAGCATTGATATTGAAAAGATAAAAACCCCTAGCAAAATAACCCAGTAAGAACGAATCTGACGGTCGGGAAGATTAAGTACTATATTTCCAATCACCCTGTCCCGCTTGTCGATAACCTTCAACGCCTTACCTTCCTTGGTTTTAATCAATCTCGTTGTTTTTCTTTTCCTGCTCGGGTCAATTCAACAAGCCTGTTGACAACAGCTTCCACCTCACTCGCGGTCATCCAGTCATGCTCAAAAAAATGGTGCCGAGAATCCGGTGAGGACGACCGGCCAGATTGTCCTCCAACTGTTCCGTTAATTCCTGCTTGACCTGGTCGGGGGGTGGCAAACCCCATATCTACTGCAATTTTTCCAAAGCGCGGGCAGAATTCCACCATTTGGTCCTGGTGATCTTTTTTGGTCATGGTGCTCCCCTGGTTAATACCGGAACTTTGCTAAAAACCGGGAACCGGCGCAATGACAAAACTCGCCGTCGTAAGGTCACTGGAGATTCGCAAGATTCTCCAGACGAAGGCATATTGCCCCCAAGAATACCAAAATCCAGATAAATTTCCGGCCGATGGCACAGAGACTTGACCCGGGGTTGCCGAATAGTGGACATCACAGGAAATCGGGTATATAAAGGAGCCCGATACCCTCAGAACGGGATTGAGGTGGGTGAAGAAATTTAATTTCTAAACCTCGTCAGGTGCCAATAGAACCTGTACGTTGAGGCTGTTCAGAAGATGAAAGAGATACTGATCATTGACGACGACCTGCTTTTTTTGAAGGCACTAAGGGATTATGTTCAGGAACATTTCCCCAGCCTGGTCGTCCATTGCTACAGCGACCCGGTCCAGGGCCTGGCCGCCATCCACTCCGATCTGGACCTGCTCCTGGTCGATCTGGAGATGCCGGGAATCGACGGCGCCAAGGTTCACTCTTATGCCACATCCAAGGGGTTGGACAAAAACCGGATCATCATCCTGTCCGGCCGTGATGCCGACTATCTCCACCGGCGTTTTCCTCTGGGGAGTTGCCTGGCGGTTCTGAATAAATATGAAACCCGCCAGAAGCGGGTCCTCGACATGATCTTCAGTTCTCTGCTCCGAAAAGGCCTTGGCTGACCCTCCCCTTTTTTTGATTCCTCCGGTCGTTGGATGACCACCCACGCTTAACAATAATCGATTCACGATCCACCTCATTCATGGCTCCAAACGCCTTGGGGGCGCCTCGTCGAGTTTCTTCCAGCGCGGGCCGTAGTCGATGGCCGCGGCGGGACAGACCCGCAGACAACGGGCGCAGGAGAAACAATCGGCCTGGAATGCCCATTGCTCGAGCCGTCCCCGGGCTGCTTCGAGGGGACAGGCGTGGGCGCAGCCGAAACAGCGGGTGCAGCGTCTCCGGTTGATTCGGACGCCGAACAGGCTGATCCGTTCAAGAAACCAGGAATACCAGCCGAAGGGGCAGATCAGTTGGCAGAAAGGCCGATAGACGGCAAGCGCCAGGGCTAGAAAAACAATGACCGCCAGCAACACACTCCATGAAACAAATTTCAAATCGAAAAGCTGAAAAGGATCGATGAAGTCATACAGCGGCCGGCCGATCCCTCCCAACAGCAGCAACAGGAATACCGCGAAAAGGATGGTGCGAAAAAGCATGGTCGCAAGGAAAGGGAGCTGGGCCGATTTGGCCCTGTGCAGGATCGGCAGTGCGTACAACAGTTCCTGGAGGGCGCCGAAAGGACAGCCCCAGCCGCAGATCAGCTTGGTGCCGATTACCGCCAGGACGGAAAAAAAGAGAAGGATAAGGGCTCTGACGCCGATATCGGATGACCGATCGGCAAGCGCCCGGAACAGATCAACCACCCCTTCCGGAGGATTGGGGCTGGTCCCCAGCAGAAAGCCGAAAACGGTCACGGAGAGGACAAGGGAAAGGTTGATGACCCATTTGGGATAGGGTCGCGTCCCTTTTTCCGTTGCTGGCCGTCCGCCCCTGACCAGCCACCAGAGAGCAAACAGAATAAAGGGAGGCCAGAGCCAGTATTTCATGCCAGGGTTTTCCTCGAATCGGCGCGGCCTGCAATTTTTTACCCGGGGTCACCCTACCGTGACTCGGTTGCGCCCCGCCTTTTTGCTCCGGTACATCATCTGATCCGC
>Ga0210101_1000335_pt1 | contig 16308 bp, 14 predicted proteins | sample Muzzi_PWC_D1_FD_185534 | JGI IMG/M metagenome (GOLD analysis project Ga0210101, IMG submission 185534) | Wetland microbial communities from San Francisco Bay, California, USA, that impact long-term carbon sequestration - Muzzi_PWC_D1 (SPAdes) | ecosystem: Environmental > Aquatic > Marine >... | reverse complement strand
CAGGAACACCACCACGAGCAGCAGGGGCAGACCCAGGCCAAAGGCGATCGTGGGGTTGTCACGGAGGAATGTTTTCATACCGACCTCTCCTTTGTGTGGGCATCCTTACACGGTTAAACCGGGGTGAGAGGCTTAAACCGGGGACAGTGTTCAATTTCGAAATATACAGGTATATCGAAAGATAAACGAAAAGCTGTAATATGGCCATGATATAATGATCGTGCCGAAAGGCAGCATGTTACATTTCAGATACTATTTCTGGAGCAAAACCTTTATATCAACTGCAAGAGGGAGCTGTCATGTATCAAAAATATCTATCCCCGATCCTGTATCTCATGTTAATTTCGTTTATCCTTAGTACCTCAAGCTCGTATGCACTTGCAGCAGGACAACAAGGCGTCCCAGCAACACTGGATGAACTGCAAACTATCAAGGATCAACTCGCCAGCCTGCAACAGACGGTGAGCGATCTGAGCGGATACATCAAGTCGGAAACCGCATCTACCGGTGAGGCCTATACCGAGATTTGTTATAACGCCAAACTGGGTGTCCTCGCCGATGGAACCATAGCGGTCCAGGGAATCAATAAATCCGGCGTAGGGACTGGTGTTGATCTCTATGGCCTGCTTGATATTGACGCTGGTATCGAGGGCAACGGACAAGCCCAATTGACGTCGATGCTCGAATCGGGCGTCGATATGACAGTAAAGATGTGTCTGAATGCCGGGGTCACGAATGTCGCTACTACTCCCAGAACAAACGAACCCATACCAGCTCCCGCAGGCCTCGATAGCTTGCTCGATTCTACGCGTATCGTTATGAACGACGTTTATGCTGATTTCCCTGTGTTGGTCGCTTCGCTACCGGTTGGACCAGAGAATATTGTCTCCGGAATCGGCGTACTGACCAACGCGACATCCGGGTTCGATAATTTTTCAGCCACCAGACTCCTCAGCCAGACCGGGTGGAACGATGCAGTCCAGGGGTTACCGGGTTCAGATGCACTGCAAGAACGCTATGACGCACTCGGCAGTACATTCGCCATACTAGAAGGGACCGATGTGTGTGGCTATTACACGGGCTTAGGATCCACTCTTGACCCAAGCCTGGGCAACTTTGTAAATACTACCTGTAGTGCGGTACCACCAGGCATCGACACCAGCGTCGCCGCAATCGCGGATGTGATCGACTTACACTACAACAATATTACTGGGGAGATTCCCTACACAAGAGACCAGTTGAATAGCATCCTGGGGGTCACAAATTCTACATTCAGTTTTTTAACGAGCACCACACAATCCACGTTAAACAACATCAAGAACACGGTTGATGACATCGAAGACTCGTTGCCATAAAGATAAAACCGGGGTCAGACTGCAATTTTCATGTTGCTGTTCGATAGAAGCAGTAACCATTAAAACTTCAGTCTGATCCCGGTTTTTAATCAGGCCGGCACGGCTTCAAAACGATAACCCGGCGTAGATTCGGAAAGCGCCTGTTCCTCCTCACTCATGTCCGCCTCAATATTGGCGAACAATGGAGTACTCAGATAACGCTCACCGGTATCAGGCAGCATACACAGGATGTTGCTGCCCTTCGGTGCCTGCATCGCCACCTCCAGCGCGGCCGCGAACGTCCCGCCGGCACTGATACCGACAAAGATACCCTCCTTTTTTGCCAGGTCCCGCGAACAGCGCAAGGCATCATCGCCCGTCACCGTGAGTAACTGGTCGATCATATGGGCACTGATACTGTCATTAGTCAGTTTGGAGATAAAATCCGGCGTCCAGCCCTGCATCGGATGCGGATTAAAACCGGGATGACTGGCCGGATTGCCCTTTTCGTCAGTCGTCTGCGGTATATCACTGCTGATCAGCGCGGCATTGGCCGGTTCACAGACGACGATACGGGTCGCCGGACTCTCCTGCTTCAATACGCGCGACACACCCTTGAGCGTACCGCCGGTACCATAACCCGTAACCCAGTAGTCGAGTTGTTCATCGTCGAAATCATTAAGTATCTCGCGCGCCGTGGTCCGTGAATGGAAATCCGCGTTAGCCTCATTCTCAAACTGGCGGCACAGAAACCAGCCATGCTTGTCGGCCAGTTCCACCGCCTTGGCATACATACCGCTGCCCTTTTGAGCGGCCGGCGTCAGTACCACCCGGGCACCCAGAAAACGCATCAACTTACGTCGCTCGACACTGAAACTTTCGGCCATCGTCACCACCAGCGGGTAACCCTTCTGTGCACAGACCATCGCCAGGCCGATGCCGGTATTGCCGCTGGTAGTCTCAACCACGGTCTGCCCCGGCTTCAGTTCTCCACTCGCCTCCGCAGCCTCGATAATACCCAGCGCCAGACGATCCTTCACTGAGCCCATCGGATTGAAGGCCTCGATTTTAGCGTAGAGATTGATGCCCTCGGGGGCAAGGTTATTAATCCTGACCACAGGCGTGTTGCCCACGGTACCTAATATGCTGCCGTATCTGTTTGACATAATAGCTTCCTCATTATTGACTGCTGAAGAACGGATAATTCAGACAACTGCACATTTATCTGGCTTGATATTGGGCTCAAACAAGCCCGCCCCGATTATTTGTACGTTTCACCGAATTCATTTTTTATATCTGTGCCGGCACCCCGTTTGATTAAACAATCAACAACGTCATCATGCTGATATTTTGCCGCATAGTGCAATGCCGTATTTCCCACGTCACCCGGCTCGTTAATATCCAGCCCGGCATCCAGCAATAATTCAACCGCACGGCAGTCACCTCTGATGGCGGCAAGATGCAGACATGAATCCCCTTCTGGCGAATGGTAGGTTAACGGGTCGATTGGTTCAAATGGATCTTCAGCATCATCGTTCAACAAATCACTGAATTTATCCTGAAGCTCTTTAAGTACATCTTCGGCTACCATTAAGGGCTCTCCTCACCACATTCATATCCGGGGTTCATGTAATAGTAACAAATATTAATACATGAAGATAAATAACTCCGTCCAGGCCCGCCATTCAGGTATTCAGGCGAAATAATCGTATAAAACAGCTTCCGAATAGTCGCAAAGTTCGCATCAACCCTGTTCATCGACCCAAATCCGGGAAATTCTAGGGCAACGACATCGAAAAAGCCGTCCCTGCGGTAATATCAGGCAGGCGGACGAACATCCTGGCCTGAAAAACTGCTGTCAGGCTGCAATTATTTAACTGCTTTTGCCTATTACACCTGAAATTACAGTCTGATCCCGGTTTTCATTTGCCCTGCGCTTTTCGTAACAGTTTTTCCCACAGGGTGTTCGGGCTGTCATCAAAGAGGATGGCCGCATCACCCTTTAATAAATACCAGGCACCACTGTCGATCTCGGTTTCCAGTTGGCCCTCGCCCCAGCCCGCATAGCCTGAATAAAAGCGTACCATTTCGATATCGGAAGAAAAATATTTATCCGCATTCCCGATACCAATCCTGAAATCAAGATAAATACCGGGCATTATTCTCTTTAGACCCTCCGCCTCATTCTTCGCTTTTACCAATACGGATAAAATGGCTTGTTCAACAGGCCCGCCAATAAACAACCGTCTTGCCTTACCATCTTTAACCAGGCCGGGGACCGCGTCGTTAACCTGAAGTTCAGATGCCCGGTTGATAATTAAACCTGTCGTGCCATGCCGATTATGATGGGTCAGTAATATGACAGATTTTGTGAATACACCGCCGTTGATATTTTCACTGGCAATCAACAGCTTACCCGCAGCCAGTTGCCGAGCAGGAAAGTCAGGCACAGTACCAGGAATATAGGCGTTAACACACAGCGGAAAGGAAAACAGAAAAATCAGGGGGATCAGGCTAGTCATGCGGCAATATTCTTCTGAGAGATAACAGGGGATCTAGCCCTCATTTTGGCAATCTTGCCAGTTTATACCAGCTCCTCGACAACGGCACACCAGGCCCTGGCCAGATTGGCAAGATGATAACCACCCCCACCCATTGCCAGCAGCCGCCCTTGGCAGTACTCATCGGCAATCAGACACAATCGCCGCGTAATCATCGCATGCGCCTGTTCGGTATAGGCCATGTGGGTAATGGGGTCACCGTCCAGGCTGTCCGCTCCGCATTGCAGCAGGATGATTTCGGGCCGCGCGTTGCGCAGAAAGTCCTCGGCCTGCTGCCATACTGCAGCAAGCCGGGCATCATCGGCCCCCACCGGCATCGGAATATTGAGCTTGGTGCCCACTGCCTCGCCGATGCCGGCTTCACTGGTGGAACCGGTACCGGGATAAAGCGTGCGGCCATCCTCATGAACATCGATGATGAAAACTGCAGGATTATCGTTAAAACCATACAGGACGCCATCCCCATGATGGGCATCGATATCGACATAGGCAATCCGCTGTAGCGAGTACTGCTGCAACAGTGTCTCAATGGCAATGCCGCAGTCATTAAACACGCAGAAGCCGGCCGCCCTGTCACGACGGGCATGGTGTAGACCGGCAATCGGCACGAAGGCACGTCGGCATTGCCCCGTCATAACTCCATCAAGTGCAGCCAGTGTCGAACCGACGACCGTGGCCGCTGCCTCATAGACACCGGGAAAGGCCGGCGTATCACCGTAATCCAGAAAGCCGGTGCCACTGGCCGATTGCGCCCTCACCTGCTCGACATAATCATGCTCATGGAAGCGCTCGATTGCCTGCTGATCGGCGATAACAGGCTGACAGCTCACGGTCTTCTTGTCCAGACCCCGCCGCAGGAATTCAACATAAAAAGCGCCATACCGCAACGGCCCAAAGGGATGGTCATCGCCAAAGGAATAGCGCGCCAATTCCTCCCCTGCATAGACACACACCTTGTGCATCTGACTTGCCTCCTGTCGCCAACCGTTCCAGCCATTGATCATAACAGACAATCCAGAACCTGATATTATTCCAGGCAGGAATCCGGTCCAGACCACGGTTTTTTAACTCTGATACCTGTCATCCCGGTTATTGCAGTCTGACCCCGGTTTACACTAGCCCTCCCCAGGCCCCCATCGTTCCTGAAGCGCCGGTAACTTGTCGCGATGAGCGAGCATCACCACTTCGTCATTAACCTTCAGCATGGTGCCATCCTGAGGAAGGATAAATTCACCCTTGCGATAAAGACAAACGATACGAGTCTTGTCCGGCAGGTTTAGATTTGCGACAGGCCCCTCATCACCTTCATGGACGACAAAGGAGAAGGCGCGGGCCTCATCCCTGATCATGGTTGAGAGTTCCAGCGGATCCTGGCCTTCGAACATGTCAGCGAGGAACCGGCCAATGGTGCGTGCCGGTATAATGGTGTCTTCAAGGCCAAGCTCGATGCAGATATGTTCGAATTCCGGATCCTCGATCTTGGTAACGGTGCGTTTGAACCCGAGTGAGCGGCCGACCAGGCTGGCGAGGATATTGGTCTGGTCGTTACTAGTGAGACAAAACAGGATATCGGTAAGCTCCGGACTGGCCTCACGCAATATTGCAGGCTTGCTACCATCCCCATGGAGAAAACCGCAATCCATGTTTTCAGCCAGATTATCTATTCGTGCCTTGTCCTGTTCAACAATGACAACTTCATGATTCCGGTTAAGCAGAAGATGGGCGGTCATGGTAGACAGTGAACCTGAACCGATAAAAACTGCTCGCATAATTATTCCTTTCGTTTACCTATCCAGGTGGGTGGATAGAGCAATATTAACAGAGCAATTATTTCAAGGCGACCAAGAAGCATATCGATGCCGAGTGTCATCTTCAAAGCCGGTTCCAGGTCGCTCGAGGTAATACCGCTGCTCAGACCAACTGTCCCGGTTGCCGAAGTAACCTCGAACAGGGTCGCCATGGGCGGATAGTCGAAACGTAAAAAAATAAACCAGGAAACAACGACCACCATCATAAATAGAATAACCAGCAACAGTGCATGTTTAATTTCATCGCTTACTAATTGCCTGTCACCGATACGCGGTTCACTCACCGCATGACTCGGCATGGCGCTGCGTTGCAGCATAAACTGAATCAATCGCGCCATGATGATGAGCCGCAATAATTTAATACCACCGGCCGTAGAACCTGCACCACCCCCGGTAATCATGGCGATAATCAATACTACCATTGCATCACTGCCCAGATGGCTGATCTCAAGGCTGGTGAAGCCGGTGGTTGACTGGGCGGAAATACCCAGCAATACCGCGTGACCAAGTGCGTCGGCCCATGAAAGATCCAGGTCAGTATGTATCGTCCACCACAATAGCGCACTGATAAACAGGGTCATGGCGACAAGCAACCTGGCTTCCGGATCACGCCAGACTGCAAGCCGATTTTCACGTATCATGCGATAATAAATCACTAACGGCAAGGCACTAAAAAATCCCAATAATATAATTACATAGCGACCGGTCCAGGCGGGTATATCGACCAGGCTATGGTTGAGCGGCGAGAAACCGCCGGTTGAGACTGCCGCCAGGCAATATGTAATAGCAAGGAATAAATCTTTAAGCACCAACCATAACAGCACGATACCGACAAGCGTCAGCACACTATAGATGATCAGCATACGCCGCGCATAGTGACGGGTGGTCGTCATTATGTTATCGCTGGCAGTACCGACCAGGCGTTTAATTTCCTGGTGGTGCCCCATTAACAGTGCGACCCACAAGATTATAATTCCCAGCCCTCCATACCACTGCATCCAGGCACGTGTAAACAGAAAGGTCTTCGGCATAGCCTCCAGGTCAGTAAGCGTTGACAAGCCGGTAGTGGTAACTGCTGATGTCGCTTCAAACCAGGCATCGATAAATGTCAGCCCGCTACCCATTAAAGGATAGCTCATCAGCAACGGAGTAATGACAAAGGTTAAAGCAGTGATAGTTAGCGCTTCGTTGATTTGTAGATCACCGACATGCTCTATTCTCGAGCTGAAGAAACCTGCCAGAAACAACAGCAGGACTATAATAAGATAACGTGATGTCAGGTGATACTCGCCGAATCCAATCGACACCACCAGCGGCACCAGGGTCAGCATCGCGACCATAATAAACATCTGCCCAAGATGCTTGATCACCGTGCCTGGACGTATAGCATAGCTGAGGGAGTTAATGGCTTCCGGCAATGGCGGGCATCCTTATATTATTACGAGAAACCTGGGTCAGACTGCAACTTCCGGTGCGTTCAACAAGTAAATAAAGGGAACCTATGCTTGTGATTTTTTATCCTTCAGCGGACTTGAAAAGAGACAGCGATCAAACAAGGCCCGGGACTCGGGGTCCTCGTAAATCTTGTGGGCGATGATCAATCCGGTCGCGGACCAGACCTGATAGAAATTGGCGCGCCGGCCGACCAGCCCGCCTCGTTTGCCGTCGTAGTATTCCGGCCATTCGTCACTCTTGAGCCTGCCGGTGATCAGTTCCAGCGACCGTTCAGCCAACTCGATACGCCCCGTATGCAGGCTTGCGGCAACAAAAGGCCAGATCAGCACCGGCCAGTTACCGCCGTTATGGTAGGACCACGGCACGTTCTTCGGATCGCTGCCGGTGACATGCATCCATTCCTCGTTCCGCACCGCGGGATACATAATCTTTACCGGCATCTCGCCAACCAGTTCATCCCAATGGACGACGAAAAGATTCATAATGCCATTGGCTTCCTCGCGCGTCGTCAGGCCGAACAGGATAGCCAGCAGGTTGCCCTGGGTAAAAAAGCGAAAATCGACGCGGCCCGGCCCCTGGTTCCCGACCAGATAGCCGCTACGTGAATCCAGCCAGCCGTCCATCCATTCGGGAATGCTCTCGGGGTAGACATTAAGTATGTTGGCGATGTCAAGACCAAACTCCTCACCCTGGTAACGATGGATCTGGTTCAGTCGATCGCGATCGATCCAGTAATGGGTGCGCACATAGGAGCGTAAGGCCTGGATCAGTACCTGCAGATTACCGATCAATGATTTCGAGCCATTGGTTCGGGTCAGCAGTTCTTTTGCGGTTTGCAGCATGCCGTAATAAAGTGCCTGGATTTCCAGCGGATAGCCATAAACACCCATGCGCCGGTCGATCATAAACGAACCATCCGGCACCAGTAAGGTAGGAGAACTCTCAAATCGTTCGCGCAAATACAGATCCAGTATCTGGTTGATACATTCCTGCACCTCTGGCGACTTGGCAAAATCCCAATCCCCGGTTGCAATCACATAAGAACGCAACAAAAACATCCACCACATCGCGGAATCGACTGCGATTACTCGGCCGATGGCGCGCTCGCCGAAATCCGCGATCAGATGCTCTTCGCCATTCTCCTCGATCACCTTGAAGCTGGCCGGCATCAGGCCCATGGAGCGATTGTGCCCTTCAAGCACCGGTTGCTGGCCGCGCAACTGCATGACAGTGGTCAAAAAGTTTCGCACGATGTCCGCCCGGCCGTCCATCAGAAAAACCAGTGCTGACGGCACGAAGTCACGGATAAAGCATTCATGATAATTCGCCGCCACAGGGCGCGGATCGCAGGCGGCGGATGTGCCCACGGCCTTGCCCCGATAGGTGATTATGGAGTCATCAATCAACTGAAATGCAGTCTTAATCGGCATCGTAAGGTTCGCAATCTCTTATGATTATGATCAGATTATACAGATAAGTTCTAACCGGCACCATTTGCCGGCCGGCCCGGGACGACAAGCATCGGCTAGTGATAATCGTACCGACAGGAAGTAGAATTAAATAATATATATTTGAGATTCACGGAGGATTTTCACTATGATAGTGAATGCTGATCACTATTTTATCCATACGACCTGGATATAGCTCACTGCGAACGAGGTTTGATTTCCAGGCCGGGGTGCCTGCTCAATTCATCGAGCAATTCAGTCTCGCTGGAGCTGTTTTCGAACATCAATGACATAAAATTCTGGTAGTTTTCAGCTTCGATAACCTTGAACTGAAAACCCACCCCCATTACATCCGAATGGATTGATTGACTGATAAACCTGATTTCGTGGGGGTGGTTATTTTCGAATACCAGAAATTGCAGAAGACATTTCGTTCCCAAGCCAATGGAAGAGGCTTCAGGAGAGGCTACAAAGGCCCCGCCGAAACTGATATCCATCGTTGTGCCGTTAAAGGACTTGCCGTTCGGGAGAATAATCTTGGCTGCAACCTGGACAGGAAGTCGTGTATGTCTTCTGCTATCCATAGTGACAGTCCGGTCTTCCATGATGATTCAGGAGTATTATCTCCCGCCCGAGTGACAACCGATTCTGTAATCAATAAGTAAATTTGTCAACTACCTGTCGATTGAAGGCAATCGCACCATTATGAACTTTATCATGAACCTATAATATGACCACAAGCTTTATAGGCGAAATGATCTCATTCGCCATTTTGTCTTTTATATATTTCTTTAGTCGTCCGTTGCCGTTTCATTAGTTATTTGAAACACTGCAACAAAACTTGTAACGGCATAATATCTGTCGCGAGTATTCAGGGTCAGAGTCAGTTCTACCGATGCCGACAATGATGTTGATAGGAATATTTCAACAGCATTATAGGTTGATATAATCTACCCCATCACTCCGGGTCTAATTCATACAGCCTGTTGAAATCAAAAAGGAAAGAGGGATTAAATAATTAGCAGATATTGCGCTTGCACATAAATATTCCCTGTCCCTTTTAATTTTTTCATACCAGGCCGGTTAATCAAAAGAAACAAAGCCATGCCACTTAAAATCGATACATATATTGAAGGAAAGATCCATATCATTGAGTACCCTGTTCATTATGGCGGCATGGACCTTTTTAGCCGAACAACCCTGGTTCGTCTTGATGACGGCACACTATGGGTGCACAGCCCATGCCCGATTGACGATCAACTGGCGAACGCAATCAAACAGCTCGGCAACGTCGCTTTCATTGTCGCGCCGGGCACCTTCCATCATTTGTATGTCACAGACTTTCAGAACCATTTTCCTGAAGCGGAAACCTTCGTCTGTCCCGGATTGGAAAAGAAACGTGAAGACATCAAGTATGACTGGATTTTGGGAAATCGTCCTGATCACCGCTGGCAATCTGAATTTGACCAGGTCGCCATCACAACAGCAACGCTTATTTCCGAGGTCGCCTTCCTGCACAAGCGTAGCAAGACGCTTATACTGGTCGATTTACTGGAAAATATCGGTGATGACTATACACACGACGCCGGACTGTTATTGAAGTTCTGGTGGAAAGCGGTGTTCCATATGTGGAACAACCCCAAGGCCGCACCGGAATATCAGATGAGTTGGGGAAATCGGGAAGCCATCAAAAAAAGGACTGGAGACGATTCTTTCCTGGGATTTCGAATGCATTATCCTTGCCCACGGCAATACCATTGAGTCAGATGCAAAAGCCATCGCCACCACGGCCTGGCAAAACGTATTACGCGGTGACTAATAAGCTGTCAGGATTTTATGAAAGAGGTGCTGATACCTTTCTATTCGCTTGAATCCGGTTACTATGTCAGCACGTCTTCCCCGGTTTCATCACGAATTTGCTCACGCCTGGCTTCGGCAATGACCTCTTCATGATGTGTGGATTTGCCACCTACCCACTTGTCCATCAATTTGGCGGTCACCAGGTCACCGCTGACATTGATCGCGGTACGGCTCATATCCAGAATGCGATCGACCCCCATAATGAGTGCGATACCGGCAGCGGGTATACCCACCGTGCCCAGCACCATCGATAAAATGACAATACCGACGCCGGGTGTTGCCGGTGCGCCGATCGAGGCGCCCACTGATGTCAGCACGATCAAAACCATGCCGCCAAGGCCAATATCAATACCGAAAACCTGGCCAAGAAAAATAGCAGCAACACCCTGATAAAGCGCAGTGCCATTCATATTGATCGTTGCCCCCAGCGGAATGACAAACTGTGAGACAGACGGTCTGACATCGAGTTTGTCTTCCGCTATCTTGATTGACAAAGGCATCACGGCAGCTGAACTCGAGGTTGAGAAGGCCAGTAGCAAGACTTCTTTAACCGACTGTATAAACACAATGGGGTTCTGTCTGGCAACGATATAAACAATCACAAGATAAACACAGAACATCAGCAGCAGACCAAACAATACCGTGCCGACATAAACCGCCATGCCAAACAGGGCATCCAGACCCAGTTTTGCCGTCAGTTGGGCCAGTAGTCCGAACACGGCAACAGGCGCCAGCAGCATGGCCCACCGCACCACTGTCATACACACTTCCTGTAGTGAGCCCATCAGATCGAGCAGTGGTTTGGCCTGTGCCGGCAGCATCATCACCAGCGCGACACCGACAACCATGGCAAAGATCACCACCTGTAACATATTGCTTTCGACCATGGAACTGAGTGGGTTCGCGGGTAGAAGTGTGAGCACTTTTTGGGGCAGTTCATTGAGATCAAGTCCCTGCGAAGCAGCCGGCTCAGCAATGGGTACCAGGGCGCCCACAGTAGTTTGCAGGGCCTGGCTATCGATATAGGTGCCGGGTTTGATGAGAGTGGCAACCGTTATGCCGATAATAATCGCCAGCGCAGTCGTGGCAATAAAAAACAACACCACACGCAGACCGATTTTTCGGAGTTGCTCCAGATCTTCTGTTGCTGCCAAGCCACGGATAATGGATGCGAACACCAGTGGTATGACTATCATCTGTATCAACGCGAGAAACAGTTTTCCGGGAAAGGCCAGCCAGTTACTGATGGTTATCGCGGTTGCGGGTTCCAGCCAGCCTACACTCGGGCCCATCAGGATACCGACACCAATACCCAGCACCATGCCGACCATAACCTGCAGCCACAAACGTCCCCGCACCAGCGACTGAAGATAGTCTGCCAGGTATTTCAGGGGGCGGGGATACAACGCACCAGCGGTGCGGCTCTGTTCAGTTTGTACTATCATGGTATCGTTCTATGGCGAGCATCCATAATGGTGACATAAAAAAACAATTGGCCGATTAACCAGTTAGCTTGAGGGGTTCATCCAGCATGGCAACATCCTGAAGACAAGACCATTATGCGATGAAATTATATTTAACTCCAATAGTTTTAGTGACCGATTTCGCTTGTTACACTTTATCGAAACAGGTACAGATGAAAACCAGATCCTCGCATCCTTTTATTCGAAGACTAGTCTGCGGTATGATACAAAAATAGCCATGCGACCAAGAGGTTCACGGATGCCCTGCCTTCGCCTGATTGCTGTCACACTCGCGCTACTGTCAGCGTACACCCTGCCTGCTGCCATCGCCACGGCTAATGATGCCGGCAAAATCATTATCCATGAAGGAATTATCAACGAAGATCTTTATAGCGCCGGCGAGCGTGTGGACATACGCGCGCAGGTCAACGGTGACGTCGTTGCCGCAGGCGGACATGTACGCATCGACAACCAGGTTAGCGGAGACATTATCGCCGCGGGTGGTCGCGTCGATATCGGCGCGCAGGTACAGGATGACGTACGCGTCGCCGGTGGTGAAATCACCATCAGCAACCGGGTCGATGGCGACGTCATCGCCGCCGGTGGCCATGTGCGCCTGGAAAGATCGGCCGTGGTCGGTGAGCGGGCCTGGCTTGCTGGCGGCGACATCGAGATCGACGGAGATGTGGAGAAAGAACTGCGCGCGGCCGGCGGTAACATCACGCTGTCCGGACGCATCAACGGTGACGTCCAGCTTATTACCGACTCACTGCGCATCCTGCCGACAGCACAGATCAACGGCAACCTGGAATACCAGAGCCCCCTGCCGGCCACGATTGCCAGCCAGGCCTTCATCGCCGGCACGATCACTCACAGTCCGATCGAGCATGAACGTTCTCACCCTGACCGCTTCGGATCGCTGGTTTTTCTGTTGATGCTGCTGATTACCGCGGCCGTCTACTATCTCATCTACCCGCACTTCGCCCAAGGCACACTGATCACGCTCGGCCAACGCCCTGGCGCCAGCTTCGGCCTCGGCCTGGCACTGTTGTTTCTTACGCCGCCATTGATCGCCCTGTTGATGGTGACCGTCATCGGCAGTCTCATCGGCGTCGTGATCCTGCTACTATACCCCGTATTGCTGTTTACCGGATTCCTGACCGGCATGCTCTTCGTCAGTGACGGCCTGTTGCGGCTCACAAATCAAGCGCAGGGGGTGGCACGCGGCAAGCTCATATTGGCCCTGACCGCTGCATTTCTACTATTATGGCTACTCGGATTCCTGCCCGTGATTGGTCCGCTACTGGTCTTCGCCGCGCTTCTGTTCGGTAGCGGCGCACTGTTGTTGAAACTGTACCAGCTGTACAATGCCTATCGTGAAGTACAAGGTGAAACCTGATAATGTTTGGGATCAGGTCATATTAATAGCCTCTAAGCCTCGATTAATGTGTATCTGTCTTTTATTGATGGGTGAATACTCAGTATTTTATTCGCCTACTTGACCGGGGACGGCTTATGGGTGACCCCGATAATTTGCCGATAATTCAATCTACCCCCGCATAAAACTGTGATCGACCCCCCATAATACTGTGATCTGCGACCTGTTTTTTGTGGTCGACTCCGGTTGGCCATTAAAGTAATCGTAAATACACCCGATAAATTGGAATATCCAGGCTAGACCTGAAATACAGTGCAAGTCGAGATAACTTGTAAGCTGATTACAGCGTACATCAAACAGATGATTTATTATTCCCAGGGGGAAAACTACATGAAAACTAAGACAAAAATTTATGGCGTAGGTCTGGCAGTGATGTTTGCCGTATCCGGCGCACAGGCAGCTACTTTTCAGGCAGAAGCCGGTCTTCAAAACGATATAACCGATATCGACTCGAATAATGATTACTCAATCATGTCTGTCGGCGGTACATATTATCTGAAACCGGTTCAAGCCAGCGGGCCACAGGCGGAAGCGGCCTTCCTGGCCAAGGCCAGTGGCGTGAAGGCCAATATTGGTACGGTTGACGCAACCATCGCTTCGGTTGGTGTTGATGGCAATGCATATGGCGTTGGTGTTGATTACATGCTGCCAGTGCACGATATCAAGGTGGGACTGGACTTACAGAAAGTTGATATTTCTGCATCAGGTTCAAGTATAAAACAATCTACGACGACTCTGGGCGTCGGAAAATACATAGACGACAGGAAATTTGTTGCTTTCAACTATGGCACCGGAACTAACTCGGTAACCGGTTTACCGGACGCTGATACAACTGATATCAGCGTTGATGGTAAGTTGTTACTCAACCAGGCCGGTAAAAACATCAACCTCGAAGCCTCTATTGCCCAGCAAAGCGTAGATGATGGCACGACCAATGATTCTAACAATATTCTCCGCGTTGGCGGCGATTATTATTGGGATGACAGCTTGAGTGTTGGCATGGGCTATACGACCAATTCCGGTGATAATATCAGCGACGAAGGTTCGACTATCGCCCTGCATGCAGAAAAATTCGTTACCCAGGCCATGTCAGTAGAAATGACCTACGCAAAATTTTCTGCTGACTCCGCTACTGATGAGACATCAATATCACTCACAGTCGGCGGTCGTTTCTAAAGTCACCTGATATAAATACTGACGGGCAGTACAATAGTGCTGCCCGTCGGTCATTTAACCACCAGAACACGGGCTGTTCAGCCCGGCATCATTACTCACAAGTTTAAACGTAATCAACTACTCGCTCCGCCTCTCTTAATAGCTAGGCTGTTATCACCAGCCCGTCATTGGCAAACAAGTAGATCGCTGCAGGATCGATGAAAAACACCGCATCGCTATCGGTTGGCTTATGAAACTGTCCGGGAATGCGGGCCACCAGTTCATGTTCCTGATCCCGCTCATCATCCGTCGGCAGGTGAAAATAGACCAGCGACTCATGACCAAGATACTCGACGGCCACGATGCGGATGGAAAGACCGACACCATGAGGCCGCGGCGCCGGATGAAAAGCCTCCGGCCGAAGCCCGGCCAGAAGCGCTTGGCCGTTATAGTTCAGCACCTTGTGGCCGGCCTGGCATTGCGCCGCCGACAGGGTAATCGATTGCCGTCCCAACGTAAGAGTAACCTGTCCGTCGACCGCTGACGTCAGTTGCAGCGGCAGAATATTCATGCCGGGGCTGCCGATAAATCGCGCCACAAACGTGTTGCGAGGTCGGGCGTACAGCGCCGCGGGCGTCCCGATCTGTTGCAACTCCCCCTGGTTCATGACCGCCACCCGGTGACCCAGTGTCATCGCCTCCACCTGGTCGTGGGTTACATAGAGGGTCGTTTTTCCCAACTCGCGTTGCAGGCGGGCGATGTCGGCCCGAATCTGCGCCCGTAGTTTGGCATCCAGGTTCGACAGCGGCTCATCGAGCAGAAACACACTGGGATCACGTACCAGCGCTCGCCCCATGGCCACACGCTGGCGCTGGCCACCGGATAATTGCTTCGGCCGACGCGCCAACAGCTCCGTCAGATCAAGCAGTGCGGCAATCCGCCGCACCTGTTCATCCCGCGCCACTGCCGCGATGCGGGCCATCTTCAGCGGGAAGACCAGGTTGTCGTACACCGTCATATGCGGATACAGGGCGTAGTTCTGAAACACCATGGCGACGTTTCGTAGCTGCGGGCTGGTGTCATTAACGATCTGGTCATCGATCAGTATCTCGCCGGTGCTGACCGTCTCCAGCCCGGCCAGCAGGCGCAGGGCCGTCGATTTACCGCAGCCGGATGGTCCCACCAGGACGACAAACTCGCCATCGTCAATGCTCAGACTGAATTGTCTTAACGCCGGTATTGCGGCATCAAAGTACTTGCTGACCTGGCGAAAGGCGACCCTGGCCATGACTCAGCCCTTGATCCCCGTCGTCGCCACCCCTTTGACAAACCAGTGCTGGAAGAACACAAAGATAAACAACACCGGTATCACCATCATCACACCGAAGGCGAAGATATCGCCCCATTGCAGCGGCGGCAGGGTGTAGAAGGCGGCGATCCCCAGTGGCAGAGGGCGCACGTCCTCACTGTGGGTCACCATCAACGGCCACAGGAAAGCGCCCCATTGGGTCAAAAAGGTTAAAATTGCCACGGTGGCGAATACCGGCCGGGCATTAGGCACCACAATACTGAAAAAGATGCGCCACGGTCCGGCGCCGTCGATGCGGGCAGCCTCTTCAAGTGCCTCCGGCAGGTCGATGAAGAAGGCATAAAACAGGTAGATCGAAAACGCATTGGCAATAAACGGGATGATCTGCACCAGGTAGGTATCGCGCCAGCCCAGCACGGTCACCTCATAAAACAACGGCACCGCGATGGCCTCCAGCGGTATAATCATCAGGGCGAT
>Ga0210101_1000333_pt1 | contig 16369 bp, 14 predicted proteins | sample Muzzi_PWC_D1_FD_185534 | JGI IMG/M metagenome (GOLD analysis project Ga0210101, IMG submission 185534) | Wetland microbial communities from San Francisco Bay, California, USA, that impact long-term carbon sequestration - Muzzi_PWC_D1 (SPAdes) | ecosystem: Environmental > Aquatic > Marine >... | reverse complement strand
CCGCCACGATTAGGGATGCTTCTACGAGCTCACGGTTCGAACAGGTGGACACCGAATTCGGGTTGCCGACGAAACCGGCGGGAAGGTTCACCGTGACGTCTTTGAACTGCTGATTCGGGACTTCGCAGATGGAGGTCGGAGAGCAGGGGCCGAATTCTTCATGCTTGAAGACATTGAAATCGGTGCTCGCTTCGTAAGGGTGGCTGCCGGCCTGGGTGGCGGGTTCACCGCCTGCTTGGATCACTTCGCCGTCGAAGCTTTCGATCCCGAAAGCCGCGCCGGCGCTACCCACGCCGAGCGCCAAAATCAGGGCGGCCGCTGCCGCGAGGGCGCTCAGAAAGCGCGCCAACGAGGCCGATGTGCGCCGATTCCTCACCTAGCTCTGCTCGATCCCGACCGTCCCTGTCCCCGGCTCCCCGAAACGCCGTCGGGTGTTCCAGGCTAGCGCGTCACGCCTCCCCGCTCAACTGGGATCGCCCCTACATAGACCCGGCGGCCCACTCCGGGCCGCCGGGTCAAACCGCTCGATTGGCCTTGCGCTCGAGCGGCGATTGCCGCTTGGCGCTCCCGCCCTACTTCTTCTTCTTGCCCTTGCACCTGCTGTTCTTGAGCACCGGCTTCAACGTCGCCTTGCGGCCGTTCTGGCCGCGCAGGTTGGCGTTGGAGCGGTAGGTCGCGTTGCAGATGTTGCGGCTGTTGACCAGCAGGCCCTTCTGTCCGCCCTTCATGAACAGGATGAACTTGGAGACCGGCACGTCGGGGGGCGATTCGAAGGTGGTCCGAATGCCCTTGTTCTTGGAGTCGATCCGGCCGACCAGGTTGAAGGCGACCGGGCCCTTCAGGGCGGCCACCAGGTCGGGCAGCTTGTGGTTCGAGCTGCGCAGGTAGACCGGGCCTTCGAACATCTCGTTGAACAGCGGCGTGGTCGCCTTCGCGAAGCCGTAGACCGAACCCTGCGGGCAGGCGCTCGCGGCGAACTGCACCCTGGTGCAGATCGTCTTGATGTGGGCCTGGTCGAGGAACTCCGAACGCGGCAGGGTGAGCGCCACGCGGCCGACGTTGGCATCGCCCTTCCTGGGCTGCAGGATCGCCCGCAGCTTCGGGTGCGCGCCGCGGTTGGTCTTGCCCCAGATCCGGGTGAAGAACTTCGGCTTCAGCCCAAGGTCGCCGCAGCTTCCGACCTGGAAGCGCGAGGCCGGGGTGGCCGCCGCTCCGGTGTTGGAGACGATCGTCGAGGCGACCGCCTGGGTGTCGCAGTTGGTCGGGTTGAGCATGAAGCCCGCCCGGTCGACGCCGATGTGCAGGTGGCGGTAGTCGATCGGAATCCCCTGCAGGATCTGCGGGAAGGAATCCGAGGCGACCGAGACCTGCGCGGTGTCGGGGTCGACGTTGACCGTCGAGCGGACCGCCACGGTGCCGAGGTCGAACGGCCCGGCCTGGGCGGGAACCTTGGCGACGATCGAGTACGGGGCACCTTTGTAGGGGCCCGAGAGGTAGACCGCGGTCGGCTCCTTGCCGGGCTGGGGCACCCAGACCGGCTGCGGCCCGGCGCCGGCGGCGACGTTCACCGAGCCGACCTGGCTGGCCGCCGGGCAGTCGCCCGTGGCGGCGTTCGCCTCCGGGCAGAGCGGCACGCCGGCGATCTTCGCCGCGACGCCCTTCGGCAGGGTGAGGCCGAGCGCGGCGACGTTCTGTTCGCCGTCCTTGCGGGTGACGTCGGCGCTGAACGGCGCGTAGTCGCCCGCCACCGGCTGGGCGGTGCCCGCCGAGAAGCCCGGGTTGAAGCCGCCGGTCGAGCAGTTCTCGTTCACGTCGAAGGAGCCGGTCGTGTTCACCGTCTGCCCCGACCAGGAGCTGAAGGTGGCGGTGTAGGTCTTGCTGCCACAGCTGTCGGGGTTGGTCAGCACCCCCTGGGATCCGCCGAAGAAGTTCAGCTTCAGGTCGCTGAACGGCTGCTGAGGTACGTTTTCGAAGGTCGCCGTGACCTGGCCGGTGTTCGGGTCGGTGTCGACCTTGCCGGCCTGCTTGATCGTCACCCCGCTGCCTTCGGCGACCAGGTAGATCGCCAAGAGGCTGCCGAACGGGTTGTTGCTCTGCTCGGCCTGGTAGAGCGAGCCCTGCAGCGGCTCATCGAGGATCGGGCTGGCGATTTCCGTCGTGCCCACCTTCGAGTCGTCGGGGCAGCTCACCGGGTTGGCGTTGTTAAGCCCGAACTGCGCCTCGCTGCAGGACCCGAGGCCGTTCGCCGCGGCCGGGTTGACCGCGATCCCCTCGGGCAGCTTGACGACCGCCTTCTTCAGGTGCGAGGTGGCCGGCTCTTCCGGGTTGCCGTCGTTCTGGGGGACGTGCAGCGTGGCGCTCAGCGCCGTCGGGGAGGCCGCGCTGGGCGGGTCCGTCTGGATGTTCAACGATGGATCGAAGCTGAGTTTGTCGCAGCCGTCCACACCGACCGGTTCCATCGCGACGTTGTGGCTGAGGAAGCTGGCTTCCTGGTAGTTGGTCGGTTCCTGCCAGGAGTTCATCCGCAGGGTGGTGAGCACCGGCCCGGTGCAGGAGGTCGGGTTGCTGAGGAAGGGTCGCACCGGTGCCCCGAACGGCCCGCCGCGGTCCCCTTCGTGCGTTTCGTCGCCGGGCACTCCCCAGAACCTCAGCTCGCTGCCGACGACCGGCAGCCCCTGCGAAGCGTCCGGGATCTTCACCGTCAGCCCGTAGTCGCCCCCCGTCCTGACCGACGGACGCAGGATGACCCTCGCGGTCGCCGCCCCGAACCCGAACCTGGCGGGCTCGTTCGGGCCGGGCTCCAGGTTGTATACGACCGTTGGAATGGGCAGAAAGGCGACGTTGCCCTTGACCAGGACCGTGCCGACCGCCGAGGACGTCGGACACGCATCTATTGGCCCTTTGACAACCAAAGCATCCTCTACGAACTCACGGTTCGAACAGGTGGACACCGCATTCGGGTTGCCGACAAAACCGGCGGGAAGGTCCACCGTGACGTCCCTGAATTGCTGGTTCGGAACTTCGCAGACAAAGAATTTCGGCGCGAAGCAGGGGCCGAATTCCTCATGCTGGAGGACATCGAAGTCGGTGAACGCTTCGTAGGGGTGGCTGCCGGCCTGGGTGGCCGGTGCGCCGCCTTCTTCGATCACTTCGCCGTCGAAGGTTTCGATCCCGAACTGGGCGCCAGCGCTGCCCGCGCCGAGCGCCAGGATGCAGAGGGCCGCTGCCGCGAGGGCGCCCAGGAAGCGCGGCAGGTTGCGGTGGGTTCTCGGGGCCTTCATCTGTGATCTCTCCTTGTCCACGGTCGCGGTCTCGGTTCGCTTTCTCTCTGGGCGCCCGATCATTTGCTCGCCCTCCGGTTGCGCTTCCTACACTTCTTGGCGCTCTTGCCCTTGTTCCTCGCCTGCTTGGCGAGGCGGTTGGCCTTCTTGTTGCGCTTCTTGGCTACGCCGGCCTTGCCGTTGCGCTGCGCCTGCTTGGCGTTCTTGCGCAGCTTCTTGGCGCGCTTGCTGAGCTTCTTGGCTTCGCGGCCCAGCTTGTTGCAGTTCTGCTTCTGGGAGACGTTGCCCTTGCCGACGAAGCCGGCCGAGGCGGCGCCCGTCAGGCTGGGGGTGCTCGACGCCCCGCGGCAGGCATCGCCCGTGCAGGGCGGGGCCGACGCGGGGTGCTGGGAGGCGAGGCCGCCGCCCACCCGCGCGTCGTAGACGTCGAGGTCGTCGCCCTGGTCGACCGGGACCAGCGGCGTGCGAGTCCAGAAGAAGGCGTCCCTACCGCTGGCGCTTGCGTCGCCGAAGTAGTCGTTCCCAACAAAGACGCAATTGATGCCGCAGTTATCGTTGCCCGGCGAGATCAGCTCCACTTCGCCGCTCGCCGCTTCGTAGACGTAGGTGTCCTGGAGGCCGTTCGTGTCACGCGGCACCAGCGCGCCGGTGGTGAGGAAGAAGAGGCGGCTGCCGTCGTCGGAGAGGTTGCGCGACAGACGGGCGATCTGGGCATTCTGAGTTCCTCCAACGATGACGGCGGAATGGGGCGGTCCTACGCAGGAGGCGCAGACCAGTTCGCCGGTAGCGGCGCTGTAGATGTAAGCCTGGGCTCCGGGAAAGCCGGTGAGGCTGTTGTCCGCCTGGAAGGCAAGGTGCATCCCGTCCGGGGTGATGCGTGAGCTCGGTCCCGTCCCGCCGGTCGACCAGTTGCTCGTGAACGCTCCGCTGGTGTTCCCGGGAGCGATGAATTCGAACCCGGCGCCCTGCGTCCACAGGTAGAGGTTGTTTTCCCCGCCCGTCGCGCCAGGGGCGAGTTCTTCTTTGGAGACGAGGTAGACCCGCGAGCCGTCGTCGGAGGCGCCGAGCACGCCCTGAACTTCGCCCGCGATCGATGCGCTCAGTTCGTCGGCGGCGACGTCGTAGCGTTTGAGTTCTTCGCCCTCGGTGACGTAGGCAACCTTGCCTTCGGTGTCGGCGATCTGGAAGGCGCCCGTTTCGCTGACCAGCTGCGTCGTGGCGCCGTCGATGCGGACGCAGATGCCGCAGCCTTCGCCGCCGCCGTTGAAGAAGATCCGCGAGCCATCGACGGAGAGCGGGTGGCGGAAGTTCCGCGCCGCCAGCTTGACCACGCTGCTGGTCAGGACTTCGTTGGTGACGGGAGCCCGTCCGACCAGGCTGACGGTGCCCGTCACCGTGTTCGCGTCACAGAGGTATTCGACTTTCGCCGGGGCGCCACAGTCGCCGGTCAATGAGTATTTCGACAGGAAGATTACGTGGCCGCCGTCAGCCGACATTCCGACGGGCCCGTTGGAGAATGCTTCGAATTCGAACGTTCCCGGCGGCACTCCCGGGCTCAGCAAGATGAACGAGCCGTTGGTGTTGTCCCGCATGTAGAAGTTGGGGGCAAATTCCGAGGCGCCGGGGGTGAGGGGCGGTTCCAACGCCCCCTCGAATACCCACTTCTCGACGTCTTCGCTGAGCCCCGCGCTAAGAGCCGTGGGGGCCACGGGCACCGGGTTGAGCGGAGGACTTAGGCTCTGGCTGCTCCAGTTCGCGCCTCGCCGGGAGAGGTACAGGTTCTTTGCGCCGTTCGAACTGGCTTCTCCAAACCCGCCGAGCGCGGACCAGGCGACCGCTTCCCCGTCCGGGGACGCGGTCGGCGCCGGCTCGACATTTTCTTTGTTGGGAGCGACCTCCTGCCCTTCCATTTCGGCCGGCGAGACCAGCTCGTAGGCGCGGCAGCCGGAGAGGTTGGCGGAGGGGCCCTGGCGGAATTCTTCGTTGGGGCAGGCTTCGGCGCCGGCCGAGGGCGCACTACTCCCGAGGAAGGCGGCGAGACCGAGGACGCAGAGGCAGATCAAGCCGAGGCGGCCGCGGCGCATGCCGCTGCCCTGGGTCGATCCCGCAAACGATGCCTTCGCGTGGCGTCTCACGTAAGTATCTCCTTGGTCGTGGTGGTTCATGCGGCGGCCGATCCGCCTGGACGCGGCAGGGGAGACAGCCCGAGCAGGGTCGGGAAGCAGAACTCGCACGAGGGTGCGGGGCGCCTTTGCTGTCACGTTTTCTCCTCTCGTCCTGAGCCGCCGTTCGCTGCGAATGCGACTCAGCCCTGTTTCGATACTCCCTACCGGCCCTCCCTGGGCTCAGCACGGCGTAGCGAAGCACATTTCGAACTGGAGTGCAAGCTAAGTTTTCTGAAGGCAGAAACGGCTTTCTACTCCTCTCGAGGGATCTGGTGCGGGGACCCGAGGGGGCACGCGGAGCGTCGCGGACGCCGAGCTACTGAGACCGGCTCAGAACGTCGGGCGGTTAGCTAGTCGGTGCGCGCCTCTGCCGCCAAAGCTGCGGCCGGCCCGGCCCCGAGATAGGGGCTGAGGGTGAATTCGACCAGGTCCGGCAGGAGCGCCGGCAGCTCGGCGGTCTCGCCGGCGAGGATGGTGCGGCTCGCCAGGGAGAGGATGCCGCCGAGCAGCGAGTCCTCGGTGCTCTGGGGCAGCGAGTGGCCGTCGGCGAGCTCGTCGCGGCCGCGGGCGAGGGCCGGGGCGCAGGCGAGGACGACCTCGCGGAAGCGGATCGCGATCGTCGGCGTGGCGCTGACCGGCTCGACGAGGCAGAGGCGGGCGAGGTCGGGCTCCGCGGCGAAGAAGCGCAGGCCGGCGCGCAGGGCGGCGATCGCCTGGTGGGCCCAGTCCGGCTGATCGGAGACCGCCGCGGCGAGCAGCTCTTCGAGGTGGTCGCGGACGGCCTCGAAGGCGGCGAGGAAGCACTGCTCCTTGCCCTCGAAGTGCTCGTAGAAGTCGCGGGTCGAGACGGAGGCCAGCTTGACGACCTCGGTGATCGTGGTGGCGCGGTAGCCGCGGGCGGCGACTTCGTGGGCGACGGCGGCGAGCAGACGCTCGCGCTGGGACTCGAGGATCTGCTCGCGCGAGAGGCCGTGGTGGCCGCCGGGCAACGGTCCGAGCTCGCCGGGCCGCTCTCCCCTCCGTTCGCCGTCCTGCGCCGCCACAGCGGGGAGGTTATCCGGGCGGGGGGCGCGATCAGCCGGCGGCGAGGCTCGGCTGGCCGTTGGCCTCGGCGCGGGCGATGCGGCTGGCTTCGGCCTCGCCGACGTAGGTGCGCAGGACCAGCTCGATCAGCTCGGGCAGCAGTTCGGGGAGGAGCTCGGCCTCGCCGACGATGAGGCGCTGGTAGGCGGACCAGAAGACCGAGCCGGCCAGGGTGTCCTCGATCGTCGAAGGCAGCTCGGCCCCGCGCGGGTTGAGCTCGCGGCCGGCGCGAAAGAGCGGCACCAGGGCCTTGCTGGCCTGCTCGTAGCGCTCGTGCATTCCCGGCCCGACGGTCGGGGCCTCGACGATCACCGCCCGGGCGATGATCGGATCGGCGACGATCCACTCGATCAGGGTGCGCAGGGCGAGAATCACCTGCTCGGCCCAGGGGCCGGGCTCGGCGGCGAGCCGCTCGCGAATCGTCTCTTCTGTGGAGCGGAAGACGCTGTCGAAGAGGGCCTGGAAGCACTCTTCCTTGCCGGAGAAGTGCTTGTAGAAGGTCTTGTAGCTGACGTGGGCCCGCTTCACGATCAGCTCGACGGTGACGTCGCCGTAGCCGCGCTTGGCGACCAGCTCGCCGACCGCGCGAAGGATGCGCCGGCGCTGGTCGGCATGGGCGCTGGAGCGGGTGACGGCCGCCGGGGGAGCATCCAGCGTGGCCCGTGAGTCCCGTCCCGGTAGCGCTCGCATAAACGTGAGCATACCGCGAGGCGGGGATAGATGGAAGCCAAAACCGCCAGTCGGAGCCTGCGCGTAAAAACAACCCCCTACGCAGTCAGGCTGAGAGTGTGCTGTCCGGGTATTGGAAGTGGAATATTTCCTTAAGATAGTAGTAGCTTTCCCGCTCGTGCCGGCAGGGGATCGACACGAGGCGCTGCTGCGGATCGCAGATCGGCTCTGCGCCCAGCTGGGCTACGGGGAGAGCGAGGAGGAGGCGCATGTTCCCGGCTCTTCGCTCGACGGGAGCGGCGGCGCGATGGAGGGGCTCAGCCCCGAGGACGAGTCGCTGGTCGCGACCGTCAGGCGGGTTCTGGCGAACGTCGTCGCGGCGGCCGCTGCAGGGCGGTCGGAGGGCGCCGACTCAAGCGCGGTGGCCGCCGCCCTTGACGGGGTCGAGCTGGTCATGCGTGGCGAACTGGCTCGCGGCAATGCGGCTCAGCTGCCCGCGCTGCTGCCAAGCTTCGTCTTCCTCGTCACCCTGCCGATCGTCGAGCAGGACGAGGCGCTGAAGCTCTCCTGGCGCACCACCAAGCTGGTCGACGGGGCGCTCGACACTTGAGCGCTGCACGGGGCGCTGCGCGCCCGCCCTATCGGGTGAGCCACCCCATGGCCAGTTCCAACACGTCCGCCCTGCTGCGTGCGCCGTGTTCCGCGACGATGAAGCCATTGCCGATGAATAGCGAAAACGCAAGCATGCAGCGCGCCTCGACCTCGCCGTCGTCCTCGCAAATCGCTCCGAACAGCGAGCGCATGTACTCCATCCGCCGGTTGTCGACGCGTCGCAGGCGCGCGGCGACCCTCTTGTCGTGCCGAGCCCAGTCGCGGATCGCAAGCTCGGTCCTCATAAGGCTGCGGTTCTCTCTGGAGGAGGCGAGCGAGAACAGCTGCCGCAGTCTGGCCCTCGCGTCCCCGCCTTCGCGCTCGATGTGCTCGACCACCTCGTCGATCATCCTCCGCTCCCAGGTGTCCAAGAGCGCCTCCAGCAGAGCTCGCCGATCCTCGAAGTGCCAGTAGAAGCTGCCCTTGGTCAGACCGAGCGTTTTGGCCAGCGGCTCGATTCGCACGGCTTCCGGCCCGCCGCCGGCGAGCGCGCGCAGGCCCTCCTCGATCCAGCTGCCGCGCGGTGTCCGTGTGGTTGCCATGCCGATCGACGCCAGAATGAGCGCCCCAAGTCTGCGGCCATACGCTACAGTATGCTCTAGAGCCTGCTGTCCAGGTGACGCCGCTACCTCGGAATGCCCCCGCCTCCCCCGTCGCTGGGGGGCCAACACCGTCAATGCAGCGGTAGGCCCGGCCGTTGCGCACCAGGTTGCCGGTTAGCCACTCAGGGATCGACCCCTCCACCGAAGCCGCATTTCGCCTCGAGGGTGCGAGCGGGGCAGCCAGGACTCGAACCTGGAATCGCCGGTTTGGAGACCGGTGCCCGCACCTTCTCAATGGCTCTACGGAGACAAATTGGGTGCCAGTGCACCCTCAGGGGAATGCCTGGGGGAATGAAATAGGTCAACCGCAGAGCGCCTCGGGACTCTCGATGGCGAGCCCATCCGGGCGTCTCGGTCCAGACCTCGAACTCGACATCGTCGACCCGTGATCCGGGGAGCAGCCGATCAATGAAGACTGCGAGGACATTGCCCTCCCCCGCCGCCGATGGCGCGAGGATTGCCTCGCGACCGAGGTATTGAGCCGCCTCGCCGATGGCCTGGGTGGCGGTCAAGTCATCGGACGCCAAGTCGAGATGCGCGAGCGCCGGTGGAAGCGACGCCGACCGCGTCAGATCCACAACCGCCTGGAGCTCGATCTCGAGCCGGTAAATACGCCGCGGCAGGAACTGGCCGGGGACGAGGCCCTGACGGTGCGCCATCCGACGGAACTCGGCCTCGACCGTCGACTTCCGATTCGCGAGGTACAGGGTCGCGAAGCTCTGCGGGGGATTCCAGCGACCACCTTGGGAGCGAGCCCCTGCACCCGAGAGGGGATGCCTGCCGGCCGCTACGTGCCGAAATAGGGTCCTTCTGGCGTTCCCGTGGGTCGACAAGCGCCTGATCTGACCTGAATCCCCGTAGCCAGGCGGAATCAGCGCCCCGTAGCCGGCGAGACAAGTTGCGCACGAAGTCGCGGCCCCGTGGAACCGCCCGACCGCCGCAAAGTGCGCGAACGCGAAAGACGCGCCGCCGTCCCTGCCTGAAGGCTGCTGGCTGTCAGAAGGTCAGCGACCCAGAAGGGACGGACATGCGCGTCAGCACGGCATTGTGCGCCACGAGGCGCTACGAGATCGAGCGGAGGTGCGAGACCTTCGCCGCCGGGATGTCGCAGCACCCCGGTGAAGCTGGCGGCAGCCTGACCCCGGAAGCGCGGGTGAGGGCGGGAGCAGCCGCGACAAAGGCAAGGCAGCCGGGCACCACCAGACCGGACAGCGCTTGCTCAGCGAGACGGAAAGGCGTAACGAAAGTAAACCAGTGGTCGAACCCCCTCAAGCATGACGCCGGCTCCAACCTGGTGGATTTGGGCCGGAACGCAGCGCACGCCGTCCGTGAGGTTGACGGGCGGGGACTCCGAAGCCGGCCTAATGCAGCCGGTGGTGAGGTCGCGAGGAGGGCCTGCGGCGGACTCGCGGCGATGCTGCAAGGGGAAGAGCTGGTCGCCCACCCCGTCAATCGATACGTGGTGAACGTGGGAACCGTCCCGGTGTCGCCCTTCCCGTCGCCCCCGGGCGGCGGCGGGCAGGCCCGCTGTCGGCTGATGGCACCGGGACGGGGCGGAGGGTCCGTAGTAGTCGTGGGAGTAACGACCCACCACGGAGGGCGGGAAAGCCGTCCACAGGGCAAAGGGACCCAGCAGGCCAGCAGGGCGGTCGCTGGAATGCCAGGAGGACACCGGTGAATACCGGCGCGCCGTGGCCGAGCCTCGATGAGGCCCGCTCGCGGGTACTGGAGATCCAGACCAAGCTGCACCGATGGGCGACCGACGGTCCCGATCGTCGGTTCGATGACCTGTTCAATCTCGTCTGCGACCCGGCCTTCCTGACGGTTGGCTGGGATCGCGTGCGGAGTAATCGGGGAGCACGGACGGCAGGGGTCGACGGCGTGAAGCCACGCTCGATCGGTACCAAAGATGGCGAGGAGTTCCTGCGAGAGCTGCGAGGCGATCTCAAGGCGCGCAGGTTCGCCCCGCTACCCGTGCGCGAGCGGATGATTCCGAAGGCGTCGGGCAAGCTCAGGCGCCTGGGGATCGCGACCGCCCGCGACCGGGCCGTGCAAGCCAGCCTCAAGCTGGTGCTCGAGCCGATCTTCGAGGCGGACTTCAAGCCGTGCAGCTACGGCTTCCGCCCGATGCGCCGAGCCCAGGACGCGATCGAGGAGATTCGCCACTTCGGACGCCTCTCATACGAGTGGATTCTGGATGCCGATATCGCCTCGTGTTTCGATGAGATCTCACACTCGGCCCTTCTGGATCGGGTGCGGGCTCGAATCGGCGACAAGCGCGTGCTGAGCTTGGTCAAGGCGTTCCTGGTCAGCGGCATCCTCACCGAGGACGGCGCTCTCAGGGGCAGCAAGACCGGCACGCCGCAAGGCGGGATTCTCTCGCCGTGCCTCGCGAACATCGCCCTCTCCATCCTCGACGAGCACTTCGTCGCGGAATGGGGGACGACGATGGCCACGAGTCACGACCGACGACGACGCCGTCGCCACGGGTTGCCGTTGTTTCGCCTCGTGCGTTACTGCGACGACTTCGTGGTGCTGGTGTCGGGCGCCGAAGCTCAGGCTGAGGCGCTGAAGGTCGAGATCGCGGCGGTCCTCTCCACCGTCGGGCTGCGGCTCTCGGAGGAGAAGACCAGCGTGTGTCACATCAGCGAGGGGTTCGACTTCCTCGGCTTCCGGATCCAACGGCAAAGGAAGCGGGGATCGAACAAGGAGTACGTCTACACCTGGCCATCGAAGAAGGCGCTTGCCTCGATCATGGCCAAGGTGAAGGCGATCACCAGACAGGGAACCAACCAGCCGCTCTCGCTCATGCTGCGCCAGCTCAACTCGGCGCTGCGCGGGTGGGCGGTCTACTTCCGGCACGCCTGCTCCAAGCAGACCTTCGACTACCTGAACCACTACACATGGCAGAGGGTGTGGAGATGGCTGCGACGGAAGCATCGCGGAGCAAAATGGAAGGCGATCAGACGGCGCTACCTGGAGCTTCCGGGCAAAGGGCTGGTGCCACACGACGCCGGGATCGTGCTCTTCAACCCCGCGTCGATGCCGGTCATCCGGTATCGCTACCGCGGTACGAAGATCCCGAACCCGTGGACCCAGCGGCCTTCGACGGGACTCAGACGTTGACCAATGGGGCCTGTGGAGAGCCGGGTGCGATGGAAGTCGCATGCCCGGTTCGGGGAGCGGGCCGAGGAAACGGGTAGGCCGAGAGGTCTGCACCGCGCCTCGGTCCGACTCCACCAACAGGCTCCTGCGACTCCAGGGGGCCTCGGTAGCGGGAGTCACCTTCGGCGCCGAGGGGGTGGTGATCGCGGTGCGCCTGCGCCGCCGCCGACCTGTGTGCTCGGGCTGCGGGCGCCGGGCGCCGATCCACGACCGTGGGAGGCGACGCTGGCGCCACCTCGACCTCGGCTCTCAGCGCTGCTTCCTGGAGGGCGAGATCCGCCGCGTGCGCTGCCCCGACTGCGGCGTCAAGGTCGAGGACGTCCCCTTCGCCCGCCCCGGCGCCCGCCACACCCGCGACTTCGAGGACCTGACCGCTTTCCTCGCCCAGCAGGCCAACAAGACGGTGATCGCAAAGCTCCTGCGGATCGACTGGGCGACAGTCGGGAGGATCGTCGAGTGCGTCGTCGACGAGCATTTGGACGAGACACGGCTGGCGGGCCTGGTGATGATCGGCGTCGACGAGGTCAGCTGGCGCAAACGCCACCGCTACCTGACCTGCGTCGCAGATCACGTCGGAGGCGGCGTGGTCTGGGTTGCGGAGGGCCGCTCTGCCGCCACCCTGGGCGAGTTCTTCGCCGAGCTGGGTGAGGAGAAGGTGACGATCCAGGCCGTCTCGATCGACATGTCGGCGGGCTATGAGAAGGCGGTGCGCGAGGCGATCCCCCACGCGCAGATCGCCTTCGACCCGTTTCATGTCGTAAAGCTCGCCGGCGAGGCGGTGGACAAGGTCCGAAGGGCGGAGTGGAACGCGCAGGGCAAGTCGAAGACCAGGGGCGGGCGCTGGGTGAAGGGGACGCGTTGGGCCTTGCTGAAGGCACCCGAGAACCGCACCGAGAGCCAAGACGCCGCGCTGGCCGAAGTGCAGTCGGCCAACAAGCGCCTCTACCGCGCGTTCCTGCTCAAGGAGCAGCTGCGCGAGCTCTACCACCACGTCGAGCCCGCCGCGGCCGCCGCATACCTCGAGGACTGGCTGGCCTGGGCGCAGAGATCGAAGCTGAAGCCGTTCGTGAAGCTCGCCCGCACGATCCGCGAGCACCGCGACGGCGTGATCGCCGCCGTTCGCCTCGGACTCTCCAACGGCCGCTTGGAGGGACTGAACTCGAAGGTGCGGCTGATCAGCCACCGCTCCTTTGGGTTTCACTCCGCAGCGCCGCTGATCGCGCTGGTCTACCTCTGCTGCGGGGGGATCGAGGTCGAGCTACCGCTGATGTGACCCGTGATACGCGCAGCGCCTGGCAACGCCCGCGCTTTACGATAGGCACTCGCGCGCCTACCGAGGCAGCCGCGGCTTGCTCCCCCGGCACACGAAGTAGGTTCCGGGCGCCATCCAGCGCACCGATACGTCGACCGCCCCGATCCGTCGCAGATCCTGCCACGGCCGCGCCGTCGGGTTGCCCAGCACGGTCGCCCGGCTGAGTGCCCGCATCCCGGGCTCCAGCAGGCGTCCGATCCGGCCATCCGGCAGGCCGGCGTCCATCACCACCAGCCGCCCGTTGTCCTCCAGCAGCCCCCAGGCCCGCTCCAGGGTCCCGACTCGGTCTTCCAGCACCGAGTAGGAGAGGGCGAAGAGCACCGCGTCGAAGCGACCCGGCACCGACAGTCGCTCGGCCGCTTGCTTGAGCAGCCGCACGTTCGCCCAGCCGCCCCGTCGGCACCGCTCCTCCGCCCTCGCCAGCATTCCCGCCGAGACGTCGGTGCCGACCACGCGACCGCTCTCGCCCACCGCCGCCCGCAATAGCTCCAGATTGTCACCCCGGCCGCAGCCGACCTCCAGCACCGAGTCGCCCGGCGCCAACGCCAGTTGCTCAACCGCTGCCCTCCTCACCGCCGGCCGCAGCCCAAAGGCGACGCTGATCGCGCCGTACAACGGCGCCAGCCGATCGTAGCGCCGCGCCGCGAATCCCGATGAGCGAGGCGCCTCGCTCAAGTCCTTCGTCATCTGCCCCGCCTTCCCGTGCACCGCTGGACAAACTCGAACCTTAGACCTCTACTGCGGGGGGTCGAGATCGATCTCCTCTTCTTATGAGTCAGGGAAACGAACCACGGGAAGCCGTGGAGACCCAGAAATAGCTCGCCTGCATACGCGATCGGCCCGAGGCGGTCGATCGCATCGACCAGGTGCGAGGAGGGCATTTCCTTTAGACGAAGACGCCCTCGGCCATGGCGTCTATGGCACCGAGAACCTGGCGGTATTCCCCTTCGCGCAGCAGGTCGACCGGCTTGTGGTGGTCGAGTATCTGGTTGGGGGAGAAGAGCCAATCGTGGGCGGCCTGGGCTTGGAGGACACCCGAAAGCTGTTCGAGGACGGCCAAGAGCTCGAGGACACGCTCGCGCGAATCCGGCCGCGGCGAAGCCTGCCGATGCAGCCAGCGGGCAACCGTGCGCGGATTGGTGTCGAGAACCCGCGCCAGATCAGCCTGGTCGAGCTCTACCCGATCGCTTGCTTGCTCCAATCGGCCAGCTAGGTCAGTCGCCACTTCGCCTCCTTTCTGTCGTCCACTACGTCATCTAGTTTGTCAGAACCGATGACGGAGAGTCAAGTGATTCGCGAGCCCCACCGGGGAATGTCCAGGGGAATGAAAGGGTCGGCCGATTGCCAAGTAACGCCTGCGCAACGCGTTGGCTCAGCTTCTGAAACCGCAAGCTCGGCACCTTGCCATTCCCCCAGCAGAGCCGAATTTATGGCTCCAGAAGCTGGATCGAGAGCGGGGCAGCCAGGACTCGAACCTGGAATCGCCGGTTTTGGAGACCGGTGCCTTAGCCAGTTGGGCCACTGCCCCGAGAGGAGGAATGCTAGCCAGGCCGGTCGCGGCGCCGCAGCCGGCGTGCCCGGCCGGGAACCTCGATGCCCCGGCAGGATTTAGGACGAACCTCTTGGGCATGCTGTCTTGACGTCGCTACGGGAGGGTGCCTGGCGGCGCCAGCCAAACCGACTCGAACTCCATCAGACCCGCCAGCGTGTCGTAGTCCCGGTCATAGTGGATGACCGCTGCACCGAGCTCTTGCGCGGCGGCAGCGACCAAGTAGTCGACGATCGGGAGCCGCTGGGCGCGGGCGGAGCGATGCGCCAGCGCGCGCATCGCCTGCTCGGCAGCGCGGATCACCGAGGGGCTGAGCGGAGCGGCCTGTAGGGCTGAAAGGCGCTCCGCGAGCGTGTCGAAGCTCTGACCGTCGCGAGCGCTGAACAGAATCTCGGACCGAACGGCGGGCGAGATGCGCAGCCGACGATCGAGCAGCACCCCCTTCCATCGCTCGCGAACCTGTGGGTGATGGGCGCGAGCCCAGGCAGAGGTGTCGACAACGAGAGGAAGCGCCCCCCAAGCCGGATCGCTACCGGACCGGCCAGGCACGCTGCTTGCCGTCGCGCAGGAGATCCCAGTCGATGCCCGCAACCTCGGGCTCCTCGAAGTTCTGAGCCAATTGCTTCAGAAGCTCCTCACGCCTGGCCTCGTCCACCGGCTCGCCGCTGAGGTGGCGCGCCCCGGCGATCGCCAGCTCCCGCACCTGGCGGGAGCGGGGCAGGCCAGCAGGCAAATGCGGTGCCGCGGCGCGCAATGCGGCAGTCAGCTCGCGATCCTCGGTGACCTGAATGCGTCGGTGGTGGGTTGGCATGCACCAAGTGTACCACCCGAGTACCACCACTGAAAAGCCTCGACCACCGTCAGGTCAGTGCGGGCGGAGGGACTTGAACCCCCACGGGCCGAAGCCCACCAGGACCTAAACCTGGCGCGTATGCCAATTCCGCCACGCCCGCGCGAGCGCCGATCCGGCGCTTAACCAGCGGCCAACGCCGCCTTGTCGCTCCTAGATTCTATGATCGACGCGTGACGGTTGGAGAGGTGAGGCCGGGATACGAGCTCTGGCACCCGAATCGGGGGAAGGCCGACGTGGTCGCGACCAAGTTCGTGATCGTCTTCCTGATGCTGGCGATCGCGGGGGTCGCGGCGCTGGTCACGATCGCCGGCTTCTCGCTGCTCAGCGGCGGCGGCGCGATGGGCGTCGTCGGCCTGATCGTCGCAGGGCTCTACGCGCTCTTCGCCTACCGCGTCGCCCGCTGGAGCCGCGGCGTGCTGCCGGTCGCCGCCTCGCTCTCGATGATCCTGGCGATCTTCTGCGCGGTCGGCGCCGACAGCTGGTTCGCCCGCGACAAGGCCGGCTTCGAAGACGCGCTGCTCCCGGTGCCGCTGATCGGCTTGCTGGTCATCATCCTCCTCCTGCTCCAGATCGTCCTGATCGCCGCCGCCTTCTACGGCTTCAGCCAGGAGTGGCACATCGAGGAGGAGCGCCCGATCGGCTCCGGCGAGGACTACGGCGCCGGCGCCCCGCCGAACCCGGGCACGCCGGAGCCGGCCTAGCGGCCGACTCGGCGCCGGAAACGAAGAAGTCCGTGCCGATTCTGTAAGGAAAGCTGCGGAACCGCGTCAAAGACGCAATGGCGACCGCGAGCAACCATAGCCTCAGGCTTACAATGATCTTGGCCGGCGGCGGTGGAGGAACGGCAGACTCGGGATCCTCAAAAGGTCCTGCCCGCAAGGGCGTGTGGGTTCGAATCCCACCCGCCGCATATTTAGCCGATGAAGCCCGACTGGAAGGTCGACCGAGCGGGCGACGACGCGGAGCGTCGGCTGCGCTGCGCCGCTAGCGCTAGCTCGAGATGGCTCACCGATCGCTCCCGGCCGGCGGCCTTCAACTC
>Ga0210101_1000332_pt1 | contig 16443 bp, 18 predicted proteins | sample Muzzi_PWC_D1_FD_185534 | JGI IMG/M metagenome (GOLD analysis project Ga0210101, IMG submission 185534) | Wetland microbial communities from San Francisco Bay, California, USA, that impact long-term carbon sequestration - Muzzi_PWC_D1 (SPAdes) | ecosystem: Environmental > Aquatic > Marine >... | reverse complement strand
AGCTAGGTCCCGCAAAACTCCCGCAAAATTCTAGAACCGAAAAATGCAGTCTGTAAGTTGTTGAATTTGGTGGGTCGTGAAGGATTCGAACCTTCGACCATCGGATTAAAAGTCCGGTGCTCTACCAACTGAGCTAACGACCCATATGGGGAAATCCGCCGTCCCGGACGGGACGGTGGAATCATACTGGCCTGAACCGAAATCGCAAGTCTCGGGCGCCATTTTCGGGCTTCCGGCTAGATCTTGTCCAGTTTGCGCAGGCCATTGGGCAGCAGGTGCAGGTCGGCGAGCGCGGCCACCAGGGCCTTCGCGAAGCCGGCCTCTTCCTCGTAGACCAGCCGGTAGTACTGCACTTTCATGGTCAGGGTGCTGCCCAGCACGATGGCGATGAAGGTGATGAAGGAGCCGACGGCGAGCGTCGAGATGCCGGTGATGGCCTGGCCGATGGTGCAGCCCATGGCCAGCACCCCGCCGAAACCCATCAGCACCGCGCCAACGAGGTGCATTGCGAAGTCGCTGAAGGAGCTGAACCACTCGAAGCGGAAGCTGCGGCTCAGCAGCGACCACAGCAGGGAACCGGCGATCACCCCGAGAAATGCCATGACGCCGAAGGTCAGCAGCCTGTGGCTGAAGCCGCCGGCGGCGTAGCCGAGTGTCTGGCCCATCGGGTTGATGAAGGTGAAGGACTGCGGGTTCAGCGGGCGCGATTCCGCCGGCTTGCCCACGGGGGAGTCGCTCAGCATTTCCCATTCCGTGTAGTAGCCCCCGAGCGAATAGCGCTCGCCGTCGGCATCGATCAGCACGTTGCTGGTAACGTACCAGGCGGCAAGCACGGCAAGGCCGACGGCCAGGCCGCCGAGGATGTTGTCGAAGCTGCCGCGGAATTCCGCCGACCTGAATGCATATACCAGCAGCAGCAGGCTGACAAGCCCGCCGATGACGAGCCGCGCGCTGCCGGACGACTCGCTGCTGACCAGCGCGCCCAGGTCCTGGCTGGCGCCGAGGTTCACGGCCAGCGGCCGGAGCCAGTCGTAGAACAACAGGGTGAACAGGGTCTGGTCGCTGCCCGGGAAGGGGTTGACCATGTAGTAGGCGATCAGGGCGATGACCAGCATCACCAGGATGGATTTCAGGTTGCCGCCGCCGATGCGCACCAGGCACTTGTTGCCGCAGCCACTCGCAAGCGTCATGCCGATGCCGAACATCAGCCCGCCGAACAGATTCTCGGCCCAGATCAGCTGGCCCGCGCGGTACGGGGGAAAGGCATTGCCCGGCTGTACCTGCCCGATGTATTCCAGTATCACGACGCCGCTGAGTGCAACGGCGATGGCCAGCAGCCATGCACGGAAGCGGCCGAGGTCGCCCATGTTGACCATGTCGGACACGGCACCCATGGTGCAAAAGTTGGTCTTGTTGACGATCGCCCCCATGAGCATGGCGATACCGAAGGTCGCCCACAGAAAGAAGGATTGCGCTTCCAGGAAGCTTTCGAATGTCATGCTGGTTCTCCCCGTCATCCGGGCCTGTGAGTCGGCCCGTTATTGTTTAATTCCGGGAGTCTAGCGAGTTAGTGTGCGGCACACCAGCACGGCTGCCGTGTTCCCTGCCCTGCTCCGGCGGGGTGCGGGATAGTGGACGACTAACGATTCTGCCAGCCTGGCTGGGAATCGCTGGTCGCGGAGGTGAAGCGGGTCCGGGGGGCGCGGTTATCTGGCAGGTACGTGCAATTGTGCCTTGCAGCTTGCGTTCTCATATCCGGAGTCGACCTGGTGCAGGTCAACTTCCGGAACCCGGGGGATCCGTCCTCCCTGGATTCGGCTTTGCTCCACCCAGGCTACGGCCTGTTCACTTTTAACTTCTAACCTTTCACTTTGTCAGTCGCCATCCCCGGATTCCGCTTTGCTCCATCCGGGCTACAGGGAAGTTCAACCGCCCGCAAGCGTCGGCCGGTAGCGCGTCGGGTCGGGCACACCCGCCTCGCGGAAGCCCGCGGCGCGCAGGCGGCAGGCATCGCAGATGCCGCAGGCGCGGCCCTCCGCATCGGCCGAGTAGCACGATACCGTCAGGGCGTAATCCACGCCGAGGCGGATACCCTCGCGGATGATCTCCGCCTTGCTGAGCGTTATCAGCGGCGCATGGATATGGAACTCGCCACCCTCTACGCCGCCCTTCGTCGCCAGCCGCGCGAGAGCTTCGAAGGCCGCGATGAATTCCGGGCGGCAGTCCGGGTAGCCGGAATAGTCCACTGCGTTCACGCCGATGAACAGGTCCCAGGCGCCCAGCACCTCGGCCCAGCCCAGTGCCAGCGACAGGAAGATGGTGTTGCGCGCGGGGACGTAGGTGACCGGGATGCCCTCGCCCGGCCGGTCGGGCACGGCGATAGCCGCGTCGGTCAGCGCCGAACCGCCGACCGCGTCGAGGCCGAGGTGAATGAGCTTGTGCTCCCGCACGCCTGCGGCGGCAGCGATACGCTTTGTGGCCGCAAGCTCGGCGTTGTGGCGCTGGCCGTAATCCAGGCTGAGAGCGTAACAGTCGTAGCCCTGTTCGCGGGCAATGGCCAGCGCGGTGGCGGAGTCGAGACCGCCGGAGAGCAGGATGACGGCTTCAGGCACGGGATGCAGTTGTCTGTGATGGATGGCGATTCATTGCAGAGAATTCTAGCAGGAGCGGGGCCGTACCATAGCAGATCTCCCGAAGAAGGCAGCGCGTCGCGGTCAGGCGACCGCTACCCCACTAGTTGCAATGCAGGACCGCTGCAGGCCCTAGCGTCCCGGCTCGTTGCCCCAGAGGATCTTGTGCAACTGGACCTGGAAGCGAACCGGCAACCGGTCGGCGAGGACCCAGCCGGCCAGTTCGGCGGCATCCTGCTGGCCGAAAGCCGGCGAGAACAACACCTCGCAGCGTGCGTGCAGCCGGTACTTCGCCACCTGCTCGCGGCTCCATTCGTAGTCGCCACGGTCGCAGATCACGAACTTGAGCTGGTCCTGCGGCTGCAGGCAGTCCAGGTTCTCGTAGCGGTTGCGCCCGATCTCGCCGGATGCGGGTGTCTTCAGATCCATCACCCGGACCACACGGGGATCGACCCGGCAGATGTCCAGGGCGCCGCTGGTCTCCAGCGAGACGCGGTAGCCTGCATCGCAGAGGGCCGCAAGCAACGGCAGGCAGCTCTTCTGCGCCAGTGGTTCACCGCCGGTTACGGTGACATACGGCGTGTCGAAGCCGCCGACCCGGGCAAGGATTTCATCCAGCGACATCCATTCCCCGCCGCTGAAGGCATACGCGGTATCGCAGTAACCGCAGCGCAGCGGACACCCGGTGAGGCGCACGAACACCGTCGGACAGCCGGCCGTGACCGATTCACCCTGCAGGGAGTGAAAGATTTCCGTGATGCGCAGACGGACGGGTTCGGACATGGTGGTTATACGGATATTGCAGGCAGGCGAGCGTGCTGGTCGGGTAGCCCGGGTGAAGGCCGTCAGGCCGGAATCCGGGATGTAAACCAATTACAAGAGGGGTCGGTGACAAATGAACATGGTAATGATTTGTATTTGTCACCGACCCCTTTTGTTCTGGCTTTAGTGCCCTTCCTGCTTCATTCGCTTCAGGCGGTCGGCGGCAAGCCGTGCGGTCGTGGTGCCGGGATACTGGTTCACCACCAGTTCCAGGTTCTCGCGCGCTGCCTTCCAGTCCTTCTGCTCGTAATAGATGTAGCCCATCTTGAGATGACTGTCGGATACCTTTGAACTCTGCGGGTAGCGGTTCACCAGCGTCTGAAAGGTTGTCAGGGCCTGGTCGAAATCCCGGGTCACATAGTAGGTCTCGCCCAGCCAGTAGCTGGCATTGTCCGCGTAGGCGCTGCCCGGATTGGCCACAAGGAAACGGTTGAATGCCTGCGCCGCCTCGGCGTAGCGTCCCTCGCGCAGGATCGCGAGTGCGGTATCGTCGAGTGCGGTATCGTACTCGGCCTGTGCGGCTTCGGGGTTGGACGACGCGGCACCCGGCGGTGCCTGCAGCGGCGCTGCCGGAGGCTGCTGTGGCGGCGATTGCTGTGGCGGCGATTGCTGTGGCGACTGCTGTGGCGGCGGCGGTGCCGTTACCAGCGGTTCCGGCGGCTGCGCCGGCGGCGGTGCCGTCATGGCACCCGGCGCGGGCGACAGGCCGCCCGGCGTGCCGCCAGCCAGTCCCGTTTCCAGTTGCTGCAGGCGCCGGTCGGTATCCAGGTACTGTTCCCGCTGCTGCCGCTGCAGTTCCTCCAGCTGGTGGGCCTGCAGCTCGACATCGCCGCGCAGCCGCTGCACATCACCCTGCAGCTGCTCGATCCGGTTCAGCATTTCGAGCAGGCTGCGTGAATCCAGCTTGCGCTCCAGCGCATCGAGACGTTCCTTGGTCGACTCCGCCAGCGCGACAGGCGCGGCCGCTGCCATTGCGGCGACCAGCAGGACCGCCGCGCCGGCGGTTAGATTGCGAATCTTCATTACTGTCCCTGATAGACGATCTCGACGCGGCGATTGAGACGCCAGATGGCATCACCATGACCTTCGGCTGCCGGCTTTTCCTCGCCGTAGCTGACCACGGTGACCTGCTCCGGCAACACCCCGTTCAGTTCCATGATCCGCTCCACCGACTGCGCGCGCCGGTCACCCAGGGCGATGTTGTATTCCCGGGAACCGCGCTCGTCGGTATGCCCCTCGAGCGTGATATGCTGCCCCGGGTTGGCAACGAGGTAGCCGGAATGCTGGACCAGCAGTTCCTGGTCGCTGCTGCTGATTTCCGCGCTGTCATACTCAAAGTAGATGACGCGGCGCGCCAGCGGGCTGTTGGGATCGGTCAGCGAGTAGCTGGAAAAGTCGCTGCTGCCATAGGCCCCACTGGTAACCGCCCCGCCGTCTGCGGAGGTGCCGCGGTCCTCGACGGCGACATCATCCTTCGTGCCGCCCTTGGAACTGCAGCCGGCCAGCACCGCGATCAGCACTACCACGATCAACCTGCTTATATTGCATTTCATAACCATACTCCCGGGTTCTCGAACCCTCTGTTGACACAAAAATTCAGTCATCTATTTACCGAACGGGGACCACACCGGTTCGCGCACGTTGCCCGCCTGCAGTGACAGCCGCTGGCGGAAACGGCCGTCCACGGACACCGCCGCCAGCACCTCGCGGTTACCTTCCCCGGTTGCGTAAATAATCATGCTGCCGTTGGGCGAAAAACTCGGGGACTCGTCCAGCCGCCCGTCGGTCAGCACCCGCAGGTTGCCGCTGCCCAGGTCCAGCACCGCGATACGGTAACCGCCACCGGCGCCGTGCACCATAGCAATTTTGCGTCCGTCCGGCGAGAAGTCCGCACCGGCATTGTAGTTGCCCTCGAAGGTGAGCCGCTGCGCCTGGCCGCCAGAGGCGGGCACCCGGTACAACTGCGCCGACCCGCCGCGGTCCGAGGTAAAGACGATGCTCTTGCCGTCAGGCGCCCAGACCGGTTCGGTATCGATGCCCGCGCTCTGGGTCAGCCGCCTCAGGGCATTGCTTTTCAGGTCCATGATGTAGATCTCGGGATTGCCGTCCCGGGACAGCGTCACGGCGAGCGAGCGCCCGTCCGGCGACCAGGACGGTGCGCCGTTGATGCCCTTGAACGAGGTCAGTTTGCGCCGGGTGCCGGTGCTGAGTTGCTGGATATAGATCTGCGCGGCCTTGTTCTCGAACGACACGTAGGCAAGCTGGCTTCCGTCCGGCGACCAGCCGGGCGACATCAGCGGTTCCTTCGAGGTCAGGATGGTCTGCGGGTTGTAGCCGTCGGAATCCGCGACCAGCAGGGTGTAGGTCTTGTTTGCCGGACTGCCGCTGGTGGTCACGTAGGCGATCTGCGTATTGAAGGCACCGCGCTCGCCGGTCAGCTTTTCGTAGATCAGGTCGCTGATGTGGTGCGCGACCCGGCGCAGGTCCTGGCGCCCGACGTTGAAGCTGTAGCCGGCAACCTGGTTGCCGCGGAACACGTCGAACAACTGGAACTGCACGCTGTACTGCTGACCGGTCTCGACGATCTTGCCGATGACCAGGTTGTCGACATTCACCATGCGCCAGTTCTGGAACTGCACCTGGCCGGCTTCCGTCGGGTGCGCGACCAGGTCACTGTCCGGCAGGGCCTCGAAGCGGCCGCTGCGGTTCAGGTCCGCGCTGACGATCGCACTGATATTCTCCGGCGCTGCAGTGCCTGCGCCGCTCCAGCCGAACGGCACGACCGCGATGGGAATCGCACCCTCGACCCCCTGGGTGATTTCGATGGTCAGGGCGCTCCAGGCCGGTCGCACGACCGCCAGCAGCAGCAAGATGAGTCCAAGTTTTCGCATTGAGATAGCCGTCCTTTACCGACCCGGATCGAAGTTGAAGTTGATTTCCCGAAAGTGATTGAACAGTGTCGCATCCGTGGGCAACGGCAGCGGCGAAGCCTTCAGTACCGCCGTCTCCACCGAGCGGTCGAACAGCGGGTCGCCGCTGCTGCGCACCACCGTGGCGCTCACCACGTCTCCGCCCGGAATCAGCCTGACCTTGATCAGGCAGCTCAGGCCGGCGGCACTCCCGGGCGGCCGCAGCCAGTTACGCTGCACCTTGTCCTGAATGTACGGAATGTACTCGGACAGCGCGGAACGTGCACGCGCTTCCTCCTGTTCGGCCGCAATCTGCGCCTGCAGTTCCGCCTCGCGGCGGTGCTGCTCCGCCTCGGCCTTCGCCCTGGCCGCCGCTTCCGCCTTGCGCTTGCGCTCCGCCTCGGCCTTCGCCCTGGCCGCCGCTTCGGCCTTGCGCTTCTGCTCCGCCTCGGCCTTCGCCTTGGCTTCCGACTCGCGCTTCTGCTCTGCCCTGGCCGCTGCTTCCGCCTTGCGCTTCTGCTCCGCCTCGGCCTTTACCTTTGCCGCCGCTTCCGCCTTGCGCTTCTGCTCCGCCTCGACCTTCGCCCTGGCCGCCGCTTCGGCCTTGTGCTTCTGCTCCGCCTCGCGCTTGCGCTCCGCCTCGGCCTTTGCCTCTGCTTCCGCAAGCCGCTGCTTCTCGGCCTCATCCCGGCGGCGCTGCTCCGCCAGTTTCTTTTCCTCCAGCGCCTGCAGCTGCCGCTGATCGACCAGCTCCGCCTCGATGGGCACCTTGATGCCGGGCGGATGGCTGATCTTCGGTGTCCAGTCCAGGCTGAATACCAGCAGCGTCAGCAGCACCAGGTGCATCAGCACCGCGTATGCCACGGCGCGGGGATTCTCGCGAACTGCCTGCCACATACTCAGGGCTATTCTTCCGGAGATTCCGTCACCAGCCCCACGTGCGGCACGCCCGCCTGCTGCAGCAGCACCATCGCGGAAACCACCGTGCCGTAGTCGACCGCATGGTCACCGCGCACAAGCACGCTCTTGCCCGGCTGGCGCTTCAGCACGATGCCGATATTGCGCACCAGGGTGTCGCCGTCGATCGGGCTTTCCGGGTCGTCACCCACATTCAGGTACAGGTTGCCGCTGGCGTCCACGCTGACCACCACGGGTTCCTGGTCCGGGTTCTCGACCGGCTCGGCCCTGGCCTCCGGCAGGTCCACCTTCACACCCTGCGTCAGCAGCGGGGCCGTGATCATGAAAATCACCAGCATGACCAGCATCACGTCGATGTAGGGCACGACGTTGATCTCGGCCATGGGCTTCTTGCGTATGCGGTGGCGAGCCATCTAGTCAGTCGCCCGGCGGCCGCCCTCCACCGCCGGTGCATGCACCTGGCGCTGCAGAATGGTGGAAAACTCTTCCAGGAAGTTGTCGTAGCGGTTGATCAGGCGCTCGACATCGTTGGAATAACGGTTGTAGGCGATCACTGCCGGGATCGCGGCGAACAGGCCCATGGCGGTCGCGATCAGCGCCTCGGCGATGCCGGGGGCCACCATCGACAGCGTCGCCTGTTGCGCGTTGCCCAGGCCGCGGAAGGAATTCATGATGCCCCATACCGTGCCGAAGAGGCCGACGTAGGGGCTGGTCGAGCCCACCGTGGCGAGGAACGACAGGTGTGTTTCCAGGTCGTCGGTCTCGCGCGACAGCACCACGCGCATCACCCGCTGCGCACCTTCCACCACGCTGCGCGAGTCGGTGCCCGATTGCTTGCGCAGCCGCGCGAACTCACTGAAGCCGGCCTGGAAGATGCCGGCCATGCCGATGGCATCCTCCGGCCTGGCGCTGACCTCGCGATACAGCCTGGCCAGGTCGCCACCGGACCAGAAGCGGTCCTCGAAGTCATCCGCCGCCTCGCGCGCCGCCTGCAGGGCGCTGCGACGGCGGAAGATCATGGTCCAGGAGGCCACGGAGACGGCCAGCAGCAGCAGCATGACCATCTTCACGACCATGCTGGCACCGGCTATCAGGTGAAAAAAGGACATGTCAGCCGACATTCACGAGCTCCTTCAGGATGGTGTCCGGTATGGGTTGGGAACGAAACGTTGCTGCCTCGATGCACGCAATTTTGATCATGCCGGTGCACAGTGGTCCGGCGCTGTCGCCGTGCCGTAGCACGGCCTGTTCAAAAGTAAGACTGGCCCGGCCGCGGCGGTGGATATCCACGGTCACCTCGAGCCGGTCATTGAAACGCGCCGGTCGCAGATAGTCGATGCTGGCGGAGCGGACCGCGAACAGGATACCCTGCTCCGCCAGCAGGCGGTCCTGTTCAAAACCCAGTGAGCGCATCCATTCGGTCCTCGCCCGCTCCATGAAGCGCAGGTAATTGGCGTAGTACACCACGCCGCCGCTGTCGGTATCCTCGTAGTAGACGCGCACGTCCCATCCAAACAACGCCACCGGCTACGGCCCTTTTAAAACACACTAGTGACCGCAAGACCAGCGCTAAATTCCCGGCGCAGGACAAATGTCGCCTGCCGGTGACAATCGGGCTCGAAAAGCGGGTTAACACAAGACATGCCGTGAATCAGTGCGAAGCATCCTCGGCGGCTTCTCCGGCGAACAGCTCCAGCGAGGCGCTGCTTGCCTGGGCCGGCGGCCTGAGTCCGCAGTGCAGCCAGGCATTGCGCGTGGCCATGCGGCCGCGCGGCGTCCGCATGATGAATCCCTGCTGGATCAGATACGGTTCCAGGACGTCCTCGATCGTGCCGCGCTCCTCGCCAATGGCCGCCGACAGGTTGTCAACGCCGACCGGTCCGCCGGAAAATTTCTCGATAATCGTCAGCAACAGTTTGCGGTCCTGGGCATCGAAGCCCTGTTCATCCACTTCCAGCATCGCCATGGCGGCCGCGGCCACCTCGCAGGTGACACGGCCGTCTGCCTTGACCTCGGCGTAGTCGCGCACCCGCCGCAGCAGGCGGTTGGCGATACGCGGGGTGCCGCGCGAGCGCCGCGCCAGTTCCGCAGCGCCCGCCGCATCCATTTCGATCCCCAGAATGCCGGCGGCACGCTGCAGGATCGACGCGAGGTCCGCCGTATTATAGAACTCCAGCCGCTGCACAATGCCGAAGCGGTCACGCAACGGCGAGGTCAGCAGACCGGCGCGCGTGGTCGCGCCAACCAGGGTAAAGGGCGGCAGGTCCAGCTTGATCGAACGCGCGGCGGGGCCCTCGCCGATCATGATATCCAGCTGAAAATCCTCCAGGGCGGGATACAGGATTTCCTCGACCACGGGACTGAGGCGGTGAATCTCGTCGACGAACAGCACATCGTGCGGTTCCAGATTGGTCAGCAGCGCCGCAAGATCGCCGGGCCGCTCCAGCACCGGCCCGGAGGTATGCCGCAGGTTGACGCCGATCTCGTTGGCGATGATGTGGGCCAGCGTGGTCTTGCCGAGTCCCGGTGGCCCGAAGATCAGGGTGTGGTCCAGGGCGTCGCCCCGGCCGTTGGCGGCCCGGATGAAAATGTCCATCTGCTCGGAGACCTGCGGCTGTCCCACGTAGTCAGCCAGGCGCTGCGGGCGCACCGTGCGGTCAAGCACCTCGTCCTCGCGGGAACCCCGGGGCGTGACCAGTCGATCGGCTTCAATCATGGAGTGCTAGTTTCAACGCAAGCGGCAGCTGAATCAAGGGAATCTCGAATTATTGAAGCTTGTGTAAAATGTTGACGCAGCCCGGGTGCAGCCCAGCAGGGCTGACGGAAGCGCGCAGCGCGTTGACCGCCGGAAGGGCGGGTGGGCACAGCGAATAATCCCTGGGTAATCGGGCATCCCCGGATTCCGCTGCGCTTCATCCGGGCTACAAATTCATCATTCATTTTTGAAATTCCCGATTATCAAAGCCCTGGATTATTGCACCGTGCGCTGCAGGGCGCGGCGAATGATTTCCTCTGACGACAGCTCCTGCACATCGATGGCACGCACCATGCGGCTGGCTTCCTGCGGCTTGTAGCCCAGTCCGACCAGGGCGCTGACCGCATCCTCGACGGGACTGGCGGCAGCCGCAGCGGGCGAGTCACCGGCCGCGGCGCTCACCCCGCCCTGCCCGGTATCCAGTCTGTCGCGCAGTTCGATGACGAGACGCTCCGCGGTTTTCCTGCCAATGCCCGGCAGGCGCACCAGCGCCGCGGTATCGCCTTCCTGCACGCAGTCGATGAAGCGTGCGGTTTCCATGCCGGAGAGTATCGTCAGCGCCAGCCTGGCACCCACCCCGTTGACCTTGAGCAGGGTGCGGAACAGGTTGCGATCGCTGAGTTTCAGGAAACCGTACAGCGTATGCGCATCCTCGCGCACGGCAAGATGCGTGTACAGGGTGATTTCCGCACCGACGTCCGGCAGCTCGTAGAACGTGGTCATCGGCGCATCGACCTCGTAGCCGACACCCTGCACGTCCAGCAGCAGCGACGGCGGCTGTTTGGCGAGCAGGCGGCCGCGCAGCAGGCCGATCACGATGCGGCCCCGCCAGGCACGCGCTGCAGTGTTGCCATGCGCACCCGGGTATCGCGGTGGTGGCCGTGGCAGACCGCCACGCCCAGGGCGTCGGCGGCATCGCTGGGCGGGGTTTTCTGCAGCGCCAGCAGGACACAGATCATGTGCTGCACCTGCTCCTTGGTCGCACCGCCCCGGCCGACCACGGCCTGCTTGATTTCCCGCGCCGCATACTCGTCCACCGGCAGGCTGTGGTGCACGCCGGCGCAGATGGCCGCGCCGCGGGCCTGGCCGAGCTTCAGCGCGGAATCGGCATTCTTGTTGAGAAACACGCGCTCCACCGCCATTTCCTGCGGTGTGTATTCGGCGATGATGGCGCTGACCCCTGCGAAGATGACGCCGAGGCGCTCCGCCAGTGTCTCCCCCTGCGTGCGGATGCAGCCGCTGGCGACATAGGTCGTGTGCCGGCCGGCATGGTCGATAATCCCGTAGCCGGTGACCCGGGAGCCGGGATCGATGCCGAGGATGCGCGTCATGCAGTCGCGCCGGTCATGGTCCCGAAGCCCGTGGCCGGGTCGGGCTAGCCCAGTTGTTCAAGGATGTCTTCGGAAATATCCGCGTTCGAATAGACGTTCTGCACGTCATCCAGGTCCTCCAGCCGGTCCAGCATCCGGATCATCTTCTCGGCGTCCTCCAGTTCCAGGGTGATGGTATTGTCGGCGCGCATGGTGACTTCGGCATTTTCGGGGTCCAGCCCCGCAGCTACCATGGTGGTCTTGATGTCGACGAACTGGTCGGGCTCCGTCAGCACATCCACAGAGCCGTCGTCATAGCTGACGACATCCTCGGCACCGGCCTCCAGCGCCGCCTCCATGATCCGGTCCTCGTTGCTGCCAGTCGGGTAGCTCAGGATGCCGGCCTTGGTGAACTGGTAGGCAACCGAGCCATCGGTTCCCAGGTTGCCGCCCGCCTTGGTGAAGGCATGGCGCACCTCTGCCACGGTGCGGTTGCGGTTGTCGGTCATGCAGTCGACCATCACCGCCACGCCGCCGGGGCCATAACCCTCGTAGCGGATTTCCTCAAAGTTCTCGCCGTCCATCGCCCCCGAGCCGCGTTTGATGGCGCGCTCGATGGTGTCCTTGGTCATATTGGCGGCCAGCGCCTTGTCGACCGCCAGCCGCAGGCGCGGATTGCACGCCGGGTCGGGATCGCCCATGCGGGCGGCGACGGTGATCTCACGGATCAGCTTGGTAAACAGCTTGCCGCGCCTGGCATCCTGGGCATTTTTCCGGTGTTGTATGTTGGCCCATTTACTGTGTCCTGCCATCTTGACTACCTCTTGCAACTCAATCCGCGCATTCTACCATTCCCGGCGCGCTGTTTTATAGCTTGCAAATCAGTCTCATAAAGTTTCATCCGGCGCCGGGAACCGGCCCTTCCGCAGGAAGCCGCAAACCGCCCGGGCAACCGGCCGGGAAAGCAGCATACCGAAATGCGTGCTGCAAAAGCTGGTCGCCTCGCGCACGCCGTCGAGCTGTGTTTCGGACAGCGCAACCGTCCCGTCACTGGTCTCGCCGAAACCGCCCAGCAGCTGGCCGATGCCCAGCGGGCGGGTGCCGGCGATGGTGCCGATCTGCCGGGAACCGCGCCAGTGCGGCCCGCCGCCCAGCAGTGCACCGTCCCCGCTGCGACCGATCAGCCAGCGCGAGAACCGGCGTGCATGCAGGCGCTGCGCAATGACGCTGCCGTTGACCGGACTGCCCAGCAGCACCACGCGACCCCGGACCAGGTCCGGCTGATCCTGCAGTGCCTGCAGGATCACCAGACCGCCCAGGCTGTGCCCGACCAGGTGCACGGTGGCGCCCCCCTGCTGCCCGACCCGTTCGACCAGGCGCGCCGCATTCTGCGTCAGCGACTGGCGCAGCGAGGGATAGCGAAACACCCGGGTGCGGTAACCGCAGCGGCGCAGGCGCGCGGCCAGCAGTTGCAACTCCAGGCCTGTCATCCAGATGCCGTGCACCAGTATGACGGTTTCAGGCATCACACCCCCGGCACGAAAGCGAGGATGGCATCGCGGTTGGTATACGAAAAGGCAAGTTCCGCTGCAGCAAAGCGCTCCAGCCAGCGGAACTCGACGTGTTCGCCGGGATTCAGCGTGACCGGCGGGCGCCCGCGGCATGCCGCGATGAAGACGTGTTCCCGGTTGCGCTCGACCCCCGGGGCATAGCGCGCCCGCCAGGCCGGCAGAATGGTGAAGCTGTTGACGCGGTGACAGTCCCGGATATCCAGCTCCAGCCCGGTTTCCTCAAGCAGTTCCCGTCGTGCCGCGGCCCCGGGCGTCTCGCCGTACCCGAGTGAACCGGTAACCGACTGCCAGAACCCGGCGGGACGGGTGCGTTCCAGCATCAGCACCTCGGCGGCGTCGTTATAGACAACCACCAGCACGGATTCAGGCCGTTTGTATTCCCTGGAATTCATTCACCCGGGTTTCTCGCGAGACAGCGTCCGGAAATCATACCCGGTTGTGAAGATCACGGCAGTTCAAGGCGGGAACCCGCGGGTGTGATGCCCTCACGCCAGGGAGGAAGCGCTGCCGCGGCTGCAGGTGTCCATGCAGCCCGGGCCTTTACGGCCCGGCCAGTGCGCTCATTCCTCGATTTTGGGCGGCTTGCGCAGGTGGATGCCCAGCTCGATCAGCTGGCCGGTCGCGACCGCGGACGGCGCCGAGGTCAGGGGGCAGGCCGCCGTTTGCGTCTTCGGGAAGGCCATGACTTCGCGGATCGAGCTGGCGCCGGTCATCAGCATCACCAGGCGGTCGAGGCCGAAGGCGATACCGCCATGCGGCGGACAGCCGTATTTCAGTGCATCCAGCAGGAAGCCGAACTTGTCGCGCGCCTCCGCGTCACCGATACCCAGCAGTTGCAGCACGGCCTCCTGCATCTCCGTGCTGTGGATACGGATGGAGCCACCGCCGAGTTCGGTGCCGTTCAGCACCATGTCGTAGGCGCGTGACAGGCTGTTGCCGGGATCGTTCGCCAGGACTGCCGGGTCATCGATGTTCGGCGCGGTGAAGGGATGATGCAGCGCCATCCAGCGGTTGGTTTTCTCGTCGCGCTCGAACATGGGGAAATCCACCACCCAGACCGGCTCCCAGTCGCCCTGCAGCATGCCGCGGTCATGTCCCAGCCTGACGCGCAGCGCGCCCAGTGACTCGTTCACCACCGTGGTGCGGTCGGCGCCAAAGAACACCAGGTCGCCGGTCGCGGCGCCGGTGCGCTCGACGATGGCGCTGACCACGGCATCGGGCAGGAACTTCAGGATCGGTGACTGCAGCCCCTCGCGCCCGGCGCTGACGTCGTTCACCTTGATATAGGCGAGGCCGCGGGCGCCGTACTTGCCGACGTAGGCCGTGTAGTCGTCGATGTCCTTGCGGCTGATCTCGCCGCCGCCCGGCACCCGCAGCGCCGCAACGCGCCCGCCCGGGTCGTTCGCCGGCCCGGCGAACACCTTGAACTCGACATCCCGCATCAGGTCGCCGAGGTCGACCAGTTCCAGCGGGATGCGCAGGTCCGGCCGGTCGGTGCCGAAGCGCTGCATGGACTCGGCATAGCTGATGCGCGGGAACGAATCCGGCAGGGTGACGTTGAGAACCTCGCGGAACAGCTCGCGCACCATGGTCTCCATCAGCACCATGATGTCGTTCTCGTTCATGAACGAGGTCTCGATGTCCAGCTGGGTGAACTCCGGCTGGCGGTCGGCGCGCAGGTCCTCATCGCGGAAGCAGCGCGCGATCTGGTAATAGCGGTCCATGCCGCTCATCATCAGCAGCTGCTTGAACAGCTGCGGCGATTGCGGCAGGGCGAAGAATTCGCCGGGATGGGTGCGGCTCGGCACCAGGTAGTCGCGCGCGCCTTCCGGCGTCGAACGGGTCAGCACCGGCGTCTCGATGTCGATGAAGCCGTGGCTGTCGAGGAAGCTGCGCAGGGCATGGGTGATGCGCGCCCGCAGGCGGAGCTTTTCCTGCATCTCCGGACGGCGCAGGTCGATGTAGCGATAGCGCAGCCGGGTTTCCTCATGGATATCCGTGTCTTCCAGCTGGAACGGCGGGGTCTCGGCGGCATTCAGCACGTTCAGCTCCAGCCCCAGCACCTCCACCTGCCCGGTGGCCATGTCGGGGTTGACGGTGCCTTCCGGACGGCGCCGGACCCGCCCCTGCACCTGCAGCACATACTCGTTGCGAATGCGCTCGGCGGTGGCGAAGGTCTCCGGCCTGTCCGGGTCGAACACCACCTGTACCAGGCCGCGGTGGTCGCGCAGGTCGACGAAGATCACGCCACCATGGTCGCGCCGGCGATGGACCCAGCCGCACAGGGTGACCTCCTGGTCCAGGTGGGTTTCGTTGAGTTCACCACAATAAACGCTGCGCATGGCTGGAATTCCTTTAAAAGCGCGAGATGGTACGGACTAGGGGCAGGCGGCGCAACCGGCGCCGCGCCCGGCAACCCGTCATATCACTATGAACTGCCTGATTTTTTCGTCTTCGTAGCGGTAGTATCAGACGACCCGGAGGATTTCGGTTTGCTGTCGCCGCCCTTGTCGGATTGCGCCACGTTCTTCTTTTTGCCGGTCTTGAAATCGGTTTCGTACCAGCCACCGCCCTTGAGGCGGAACGCGGACGCCGATATCAGCTTCTTCAACGCCTCTGCGCCACAGGCAGGACAGGTGGTCAGCGGCGGCTCGCTGATCTTCTGCAGGGTTTCAAGGGTGTGCCCGCAGTCACCACACTGGTATTCATAAATCGGCATATCGATTACCTTCCACCACCCGGACTACCGGGGCGCGCCGTGCCGCGCACTGACCTGATTTCAAAAAACATCGTATTATACAGGCCCCGGGGATACCGGTGATAGCAATAGATAGCCACCGCCAGCAGGCCGCCACGGCGCCTGCCGGCACGGTATAGTGGACCGTCCCGAACCCCGGCAGCAACACAGCAACCCTGCAGCCAGCGACAGGCCCCGAGACAGCACCATGATACACAGCCGCCCCACCACCCTGCCCGATACCCACGGCAACGACATCAGGACATTACGGGCACTGGCGCCGTTCCTCTGGAGCTACCGCGGCCGGGTGCTGCTGGCGCTGGGATTTCTGATACTGGCCAAGATCGCCAACGTGGGCATTCCGCTGGTGCTGAAGGACATCGTCGACAAGCTGGACACCAGCACCCAGGCCACGCTGGTGCTGCCGCTGGCGCTGCTGCTGATGTACGGCGCGCTGAAACTGGCGAGTTCGCTGTTTACCGAACTGCGCGACTCCATCTTCGCCCGGGTGCGCCACGGGGCCATGCGCAGCGTCTCCCTGAAGGTCCTGGAGCACCTGCACAAGCTGTCGCTGCGCTACCACCTGGAACGCAAGACCGGCGGCCTGTCGCGCGACATCGACCGGGGCACGCGCAGCGTCAGTTCACTGATGAACTACATGGTCTTCAGCATCCTGCCCACGCTGGTCGAGATCGCCATGATCGCCGGCATCCTGCTGTTCCGCTACAACGTCTGGTTCGCGGTGATTACCTTTACCGCCGTGGCCGTGTACGTCGCATTCACCATGCTGG
>Ga0210101_1000331_pt1 | contig 16536 bp, 13 predicted proteins | sample Muzzi_PWC_D1_FD_185534 | JGI IMG/M metagenome (GOLD analysis project Ga0210101, IMG submission 185534) | Wetland microbial communities from San Francisco Bay, California, USA, that impact long-term carbon sequestration - Muzzi_PWC_D1 (SPAdes) | ecosystem: Environmental > Aquatic > Marine >... | reverse complement strand
TCCATTTTCAGGGACGCATAAACCCATCCCTGGGGCTTGGCTGTCGCCATCCGGGCGCCAGACACCCTTGCAATGGAGTATCTGGTCTCAGCCATTGATTTACTGGAGCGAAGTAGATATCCAGATTGCTCTATTATCCTGGTTGCCAGACCCTAGCGCAAGGGATGCCGAGAAAATGCAGGGACACCGTTGAAAGATTTTGAGGTTTTTGTGACCAATTCATAAGTCAGTGAGGCAACAACCCATATTTGTACAGCTTGCGGGCGACAGTCGGCTGACTCATGCCCAGCGCTTCGGCGATCTGCTGCTGCTTGCGGTAACGTTTCCCGGCGGCGCTCAGCACCCGGCGTTCGACCGATTCGAGGATCTGCGTCATACTCATCGCCGCCGGCCAGTTAGTGAGCAGCAGTCCGGCCTCCTCGTCGCTGCCGGAAATGACCGTCTGTGGCAGATCGTTAACATCAATCAGTTCGTGGTCGGACATCACCACCAGCCGTTCGCAGATATTCATCAGCTCGCGGACATTACCGGGATAGTTGTAGCTGGTCAGCACATCAAGCGCGGCCGCGGTCAGGCGTTTGGGACTGCCGCCTCTTTCTGCGAAGTGGTCGATGTAGGAGCGGATCAGCGGAATCAGACATTCCTGGCGTTTGCGCAGAGGGGGGATGGGGAGGGGGATCACACTCAGCCGGTAATACAGGTCGAGGCGAAAACCGCCGGTGGACACCATCTTTTCCAGATCACGATGGGTCGCGGCGATAACCCGCACATCGACCCGGCGGCTCTGGGTGCTGCCGAGCCGGGTAATTTGGCCGTCCTCCAAAAATCGCAACAACTTGACCTGCGAACCGAGCGGGAGCTCGGCGATCTCGTCGAGAAAGATGATGCCACCGTCGGCCAGCTCCAAGTGGCCCGGTTTGCTGCCGACTGCGCCGGTAAAAGCCCCTTTTTCATAGCCGAATAGTTCGGCCTCAATCAGGGTTTCGGGGATCGCGCCGCAGTTGATTTTGATCATCGGCCGCTCGGCACGGCGCGAATTCTGGTGGATCAAGTCGGCGATCAGCCCCTTGCCGACTCCCGACTCGCCGAGGATCAGCAGTGTCGAATCGACTTCGCTAACCTTCAGCGCCTGCTTAAGCGCCTTGATCATGCACGGGCTTTTGGCGATGATCGGTTGCTTATCCAGCTGTTGTTGCCGCAGCTCCAGAACCTGGTGGCGAAATTGCTCGCCGATGGCCTGCTGCTCTTCAAGCTGGCGTTGCAGTCGGTCGATTTCGGTAATATCCCGTTCACAGACAACGACCCGGATCAGCTCCCCGGCATCGTCGAACACCGGGGTGGCGGTCGAGATCAGTTTGCGGCAATGACGGTTCTCCTGCAACAGACTCACCTGCTTGCGGTTTTTAATCGCCTCCAGGGCGGCGGAAGGGAGGATCAGCAGCCCCTCTTTAGCCACTTCAAGATAGTCGCGGCCGACCAGTTGGTCGGCCCTGGCGTTGTTGATCCATTCCGAAGCGGGATTGACGCGCAGAATCCGTCCCTGCCCGTCGCAGACGAACAGCCCGTCTGACGAAGAATCAATGATGGCGTCATGTTCCCAGGTCAGTTCCTGGATCGATCTGTCCATCCTCGTGCCTTGGCTTCCGAAAAGAGGTCAGTGCGACATCAACACCGGCACGGTCATGTACTCAAGCAGATAGCGGCCGACTTCGCCCAGGGTCTGATGGCCGCGACGCGACTGAGCGAAGGCCCCCATCACCAGGAGATCAATCCCCTCGTCGGCACAACGGTTGAGGATCAGGTCGCCGACGCTCAGCCCGGCGGTCGTCAGCTTCTCCCCGGAGGCGTTGATGCCGTAATGGATCAGGTGTCGGCAGATGTCGGCATTGTGGGCCTTGAAGGATTCGTCGCCTCCCGGTCCCTGGACGCTGAGTACCCGCGCCAGGTCGGCCTGCCGCAGCAGGGGCATACTGTCGTGGACTGCCCGAGAAGATTCCGGGCCGCCGCGCCAGGCAAGCATCACCCGCCGGCCGAGGGCTTTGAATTCGCCGGCGTAGGGAATGATCAGTACCGGCCGACCGGCGCCGAGCACCGCCCGTTCGGGAAGGTCCGGAGGAATCGTCCGGTCGGGCGCCTCCAGGTCGGTTTGGCTGATGATCAGCAGGTCGCGGTAATGGGCCTGCAGGGTGATCGCCTGCGCCATGTCAAGTCCAGACTTCAGACTATCAACGCAGATCCACTCTGCTTCGACTCGGGCCTCAGCGACCGACGTTTCGAAACGCTTCTGCGCTTCGTTGGCGAGTTGCTGTGGATCGACATGATGCGATGCAAAATAGGGGTGGGGAATGACGTAGAGACCGGTCAGCCGGGCCTGTTGTTGGCGGGCCAGTTCAATCGCCACCTTCAGACGTGAAGCGCAGATTGGACGGTTGTCGATGTGGACCAGGATGTCTTTAAAGTTCATAACTTACTCCGTGAAATCAAGCTGGCGGCCTAAGGCCAAAGGTGATTTTTTTTATCTCGCCTCGGGCTTCCAGCCTCAAGCCTCAAACCTAATGTTTTTTCCCTAAATACGCTTCCTGTACCTTCTCTGAAGCCAGCAGTTCCGCCGAGGTGCCCGACAGCGCAATCTTGCCGACATCGAGGACGTAGCCACGGTCAGCCAGCTTCAGCGCTGCTTTGGCGTTCTGCTCGACCAGCAACACCGTCACTCCGCTCTTGGCGATCTCCTTGATCTGCTTGAAAATCGCCTTGACCAGGATCGGCGCGATCCCCAAGCTAGGTTCGTCGAGCAGTAGCATCTCCGGTTTACTCATCAGCGCCCGGCCGATCGCGAGCATCTGCTGTTCGCCACCGGAGAGGGTGCCAGCCAGCTGTTTACGCCGTTCCTTCAGGCGCGGGAAAAGGTCGAAAACCCAGTTCAACACCTCCCGGTCCATTCGGCTTTGCGAAAAAGCGCCGAGCATCAGGTTCTCCTCGACGGTCAGGATGCCGAACACTCGCCGCCCTTCCGGCGAGTGGCTGATTCCCAGCTTGACGATCTTGTGTGCCGGCAACTGGGTCAGCTCCTGCCCCTTGAATTTTATTGAGCCGGCCTTGGCTTTCAACAGTTGGCTGATGGTGCGCATGGTGGTGGTTTTTCCGGCGCCGTTAGCGCCGAGGATGGTGACGATCTCGCCCTTGTGGACTTCCAGGGAAATCCCCTTGATGGCGGCGATGCTGCCATAGGAAACCTCGAGATCCTTGATTTCAAACAGCACGTCATTACTCATCGTCGTCATCCTCGCTTCCCAGGTAGGCCTCGATGACCGCCGGGTTTTTCTGGATCTCGGCCGGAGTGCCATCGGCGATCTTTTTGCCGAAATTGATGACCGTCAGATAGTCGGTAACCTCCATGACCATGTCCATGTCGTGCTCGATCAGCAGCACCGTCACCCCCTTGTCGCGGATCTTGAAAATTGTCTGCAGCAGCTCCAGAGTTTCTTTATCGTTTAAGCCTGCAGCCGGTTCATCCAAAATCAACAGGGTCGGATCGACCGCCATCGCTCGGGCCATTTCAACCCGGCGCTGGGTGCCGTAGGGGAGGCTGCCCACCGGGGTGGCGGCAAATTCACTGAGATTGAAGAAGTCGAGTTGCTCTTCAACTATATGCCAGTTTTCCAGCTCGTCCCGCCTCGAACCGGGGGTGTGGAAGACGCCGTGCCAGAGTTTCTGGACGCTCTTGATGTGACGGCCACTCATGACATTTTCCGCGACCGACATCTGGCTGAACAGCCGGATAGTCTGAAAGGTGCGGACAATGCCGCGGTCGACGATCTGGTAGGGGGTCAGGCCGCGAATCTCTTCGCCGCGCCAGTTGACCGAGCCCTCCTCCGACTTGTAGATACCGGTGATGCAGTTGAAGACCGTAGTCTTGCCGGCGCCGTTTGGGCCGATAATACCGTAGATCTGGCCAGCCTCGACCTTGAAGCTCAGGGTGTCGACGGCGGTCAGTCCACCGAAACGTTTGGTGACGTCGGTCAATATCAGTTCATTACCCGCCATAATTCGAATCCTTGATCAAAAACTTGGGAATTTTGCCGAAGCTCGCCGGAATGATGCCGCGCGGCCGCAGGATCATCGCGGCGATCATGGCAAAACCGAAGATGAAGAAGCGCCAGGTCGCAAACTCACGGAAGATTTCCGGCAGCACGAACATCACGAAGACCCCAATCAGCACGCCGGGTACCGAGGAGCCACCGACGATGACAATGCTGAAGAACAATACCGACTGAATGAAGTCAAAGGCTTCCGGGCTGACTGCCGCGTACTGAGTGGCGAAGACGGTTCCAGCCAGCCCGGCGATGCCGGCGCCGAGGGCGAAGGCGAAAATCTTGTAGATGCGGGTGTTGATGCCGATACTTTCCGCGGCCAACTGGTCTTCGCGCAGGTAGTGAAGAGCCCGCCCCGCTTTGCTCCCTTCCAGATTGCGCATGACCCACAAAGTTAGCAATAACACCGCGAAAGCAAAGTAGTAGACCGAGATCTGACTGGCCAGCTGAATGCCGAAAAAGCTCATCGCATCCAGTCCGAAAATGCCGTTCGGGCCGCCGGTGATGCCGCCGAGGTTATTCTGCACCACCTGAACGAAGACGATATTGAAGCCGATCGTCACCACCAGCAGGTAGTCGCCGCGCAGGTGGACGATCGGGCCGGCCAAAATCACGCCGAAGATCGCCGGGATCAGGATCGCCAGCGGAATGGTCGCCAGCAGCGGCCAGCCGTAGACCGAATTGAGAATCGCCGTGGTGTAGGCGCCGATGCCGAAGAACAGTGCCTGTCCCATGTTAAACATGCCGCTCTTGCCGAGAATAATGTCCTGCGACAGGGCCACTATGGCAAAGATCAGAAAGGTGATCGCCACCGCCTGCCAGCGCGAGTTGAGCAGATGCGGTAGCAGCGCCATACTGACGAAGAAGATCGGGTAACCAAATCTTTGAAGAGTTTTCATCAGACTTTCTCCGCAACCCGCTCACCGAGGATCCCGGTGGGGCGAACAATTAGAATCGCGATCAGCAGAATAAAGGTGAAGGCATCGGACCAGGTGCTGGAGACGTAGCCGGCGATAAAGGCGTTGAACAGGCCGAGCATCATGCCGCCGAGCATCGCGCCGGGGATGTTGCCGATTCCGCCGATGATCGCGGCGACGAAGGCATAGAGACCGTACTGCCAGCCCATATTGAAGGTAATGCCGCGATAGTAAAGGCCGATGAACAGGCCGCCGACCGCACCCAGGGAAGAACCGATGATAAAGATCAGGGCGATGACGCTGTTGACGTTGATCCCCATCAGTCGGGCCGCGTCCTGATCAATGGAACTGGCGCGGATCGCTGCGCCCATACGGGTTTTTTCGACGAACAGATAGAGGGCGACCATTAGAATCAGCGACAGGGCCAGGATGATCACCTGGATCAGGCTGATCACAACGCCGCCGAGATCCCAGTAGACCTGGGGCACCAGTTCGGGAAAGATACGCATCTGTGGTCCCCAGATCAGCATGATGCCGTTCTGGATCACCAGCGATGCACCCAGGGCCGAAACCACGGCCGACAGGCGCGGCGCTTCCCGTAGCGGGCGGTAGGCGAGGCGTTCGAGAATCACGCCGACAATCGCCATCGCAACGGCGGACAGCAGGAAGATGGCGATAACGGCAATCAGCGAGGTCGCCTGCCCCATCACCTGGGTGTAGATGGTCAGGCCGACAAACGCCGAGGCCGCGACCATATCGCCGTGAGCAAAGTTGATCAGGCGCATGACACCGTAGACCATGGTGTAGCCGAGCGCGACCAGGGCGAACATACTGCCGATAGTCAGGCCGTTGGCCAGTTGCTGGAAGAAAGTATCCATAAAGCTCTCTCCTGCCGTTCACCGGTGGTGGTGAACGCATGAATAGATATCGCTGCCTTTCAGGGACCAGGATAGGACCAGATAGTCCTCGCCTTGTCCCTGAAGGGGAGAAAGGAAGGGGGCGGGAGCCTTGCCAGTGGCGCTCCCCGCCCCCCTGAATGTTACGGATTCAGAAATTTATTGAGCGTGGGCAATTTTGTAGGAACCGTCAGCCTGAATTTCGAAGGCCATGTAGCTGCTGCCGATGCGGTTGCCGTCTTTGGCGAACTGCAGCGGGCCGGTCACGCCGGGCAGCGGTTCGGTCATGCTCATCAGGTAGTCAGCCGCCTTTTTAGTATCGAAGCTCTTGGTCTGCTCCATCGCGTGGATAATGGCGCGCATACCGTCGGCGTTCATTATGGTCCAGATCGATGGCGGCAGCATGCCATACTTGGCTTTGTAGTCGGCCAGGAACTGCTTGGCAACCTCGTAGGGGAGCATTTCCGGGGTCGGGACGTTGATGAGGAAGGCGCCCTTGGCAGCGGATCCCGCCAGTTTCACAAAGTCGGGGTTGTCGTTGGCGTCACCGCCGATGAAGTCGGCCTTGATGCCGAGCGCCACTTGCTGGGCGCGCAGCTGGCCGCCGTCGGTGTAGTAGCCGGCGAAGAAGATCGCATCAGGGTTCTTCGATTTGATGTTGGTCAGGACCGGGGTGAAGTTTTGCGAGTCGGCCTTGATCTTGTCGCGGGAAACAACATTGCCGCCCATCTTTTTCACGGCAGCTTCCACGGCGTTGCCGAGGCCGTCAGCGTAGCTGGAGAAGTCGGAGAGCACCACGATCCGCTGATACTTCTTGACGTTGACCATGTAGTCGGCGGCGAAGTCGGCTTCGGCGCTGTTCGGGAAGGAGTTGCGGAAGAAGGTCCAGTAACCGTGCTCGGTCAGGCTATCAGCAGTGCCGTCCGAAGTCTGCAGCACACCGGCATTGAAGTAGGTTTTCTGTGCGGCTTCAGCACAGGTCGAGGTGTAAGAGCCGATCACCATCGAAACGCCTTTGTTGACCAGGTCCTTGGCGCAGATCGCGGCCGCCATGGCGGTGCCCTGATCGTCGCAGGGGATGACTTCGATCATCTTACCCATGACCCCGCCTTTGGCGTTGATCTGCTCGGCCAGCAACTCGGCCGAATTTTGAATTCCCTGACCTTCATTGGCATAACTGCCGGTTATCGGGGCCTGGACGCCCACTTTTAAAGTGTCGGCGGCGATGGCCGGAATGGCCAGCAGGGTGATGGCCACCAGGGCCAAAAGTGTTTTTGCCATTTTCATTGTGTTTCCTCCATCGAAATAGGGGGTTCAAAAGATCGTACCAAAACGTACGACGACTACAGCCTGCCTTCAAATTCAGAGTTCCAAAACCCGAAAGCTTCCAGGGTTGCAAGTATACCAAAAAATAGTTTGGCGGAATCGCCTTGGGTATTCATCCGCGAATAAGTTTTTGATCGCCTCACCCCTTCCCACGCAGCATTTGCACCAGGGCATGGCGGGCGATGTTCGGGTTCTCTTTCAGCCGGCGCCGCGAGTAGGGCATCCAGGACTCTCCGTAGGGGAGGTAGACCCGCAGCCGATGACCGCCATCGAGGATGATCTGTCGCAGTTCCGGATCGACGCCGAGCAGCATCTGGAATTCGTACTGGTCTTTGTTCAACCCGTACTTGTCGATCAGCCGCAGTGCTTCAAAAACCAGTTTTTCATCATGAGTGGCAATGCCGACATAGGCGCCATGTTTGAACATCCGCTCAAGGCATTCGACAAAGCTGCGGTTGATGATCGCCATATCCTTCCAGGCGGCGCTGCGTGGTTCGTTGTAAATCCCTTTGCAGAGCCGAAAGTGCATCGGCTTGTCACTCAGATCCTCAACATCTTGTGGTGTGCGGCGCAGGTAGGCCTGCAGGACGACGCCGACGTTTTTCGGAAATTCATCGCGCAGTCGGCGATAGAACTCCAGGGTCTTGTCGGTGCATTCGATATCTTCCATGTCGATGCGGACGAAGTTGTTCAGTTCGGCGGCCTTGGCGACGATCTCGCGGATATTGTCATAGGCGAACTGCTCGTCGAGCAGCATCCCCATCTGGGTCGGCTTGAGCGACAGGTTGCCATCAAGCTTTTCGCGGTGAATGGTTTCGAGGATCTCAAGGCACTGTCCTTTGAAAAAATCCGCTTCCGCCTTGGTTTTGATGAACTCGCCGAGAATGTCGACGGTCAGCATCATCCCCTGCTCGTTCAATCCGCGACCCACCTTGACCGCATCCTTCAGTTGTTCACCGGCGATATACCCCTTGGCAAAAAAGCCGACAATCGGGCCGGGGATGTGCATAATTGTTTTGGAAACCAGATAGTTAAAGATGGACATTGCCTTTATTCCTCATCCATGAACGGGTATTCGAAGCTTTCCGGAGCATCGAAGGTTTCCTTGATGGTCCGGGTCGAAACCCAGCGCAACAGGTTCAGCGGTGAGCCGGCTTTGTCGTTGGTGCCGGAAGCGCGCGCACCGCCGAAAGGCTGTTGCCCGACCACGGCGCCGGTCGGCTTGTCGTTGATATAGAAGTTGCCGGCGGCGTTTTGCAGTTTGGCCATCGCCAGGCTGATCGCTTGGCGATTGGTGGCGAAGACCCCACCAGTCAGGGCATAGGGAGAGGTTTTGTCGCAGAGTTCCAGGGCTTGCTCGAATTGAGCGTCCGGATAGACGTAGATGGTCATTACCGGGCCGAAGATTTCCTCTTCCATGGTGCGGAAGTCGGGGGTTTTGGCGAGGATCACGGTCGGCTCGATGAAGTAACCGACGCTGTCGTCGTAGCCGCCGCCGATGAGGATTTCGGCATCGGCCGAGTTTTTGCTGTAGTCGATGTACTCGGTGATGCTGGCAAAGGCCGCTTTGTCGACAACCGCACTGAAAAAGTTGCGGAAGTCGCTGGTCGGACCCATCTTGATTTTGCCGATGTCGGTCTCCAGTTCTTTGCGCAACCCTCCCCAGAGCGATTCGGGGATATAGGCGCGCGAGGCGGCCGAACATTTCTGCCCCTGAAACTCAAATGCGCCGCGTACGATTCCGGTGGCCAGTTTGCGGAGATTTGCGCTGGGGTGGGCGACGATGAAGTCTTTGCCGCCGGTTTCGCCGACGATTCGCGGGTAGGATTTGTAGTTGGCGATATTCTCGCCAATGGTCCGCCACATGTTCTGGAAGACCGCGGTCGAGCCGGTGAAGTGCACACCGCCCAAGTCCCGGTGCGGCAGGCAGATTTTACCGATCTGGGCGCCCGAGCCGGGGATGAAGTTGATGACACCATCCGGGAGTCCGGCTTCCTTGAGAATCTGCATCAACAGATAGGGGGTGTAAACGCAGCTTGATGCTGGTTTCAGTAGCACGGTATTGCCCATGATCGCCGGGGCAGTCGGCAGGTTCCCGGCGATAGCTGTGAAGTTGAACGGCGCTATGGCCAGCACAAACCCCTCCAAGGGGCGTTGCTGAACATAGTTCCAGATTCCCTTGGGCGAAATCGGTGGCTGGTCGCTGTAGATCTGCTGTGCGTACCAGACGTTGAACCTGAGAAAGTCGATCAGTTCACAAGCGGCGTCAATCTCGGCCTGGAAGGCGGTCTTGCCGGTCGACAGCATGCTGGCGGCGTTCATCTGATAGCGATACTTGCCGGAGAGCAGTTCCGCCGCTTTCAGAAAGATCGCGGCGCGTTCCTCCCAGCGCAGTGCCTCCCATTCCGTTTTCGCTTCCATCGCCGCCTTGACCGCCAGTTCGATTTCCGCTTCGCCGGCCATGTGATATTCAGCCATCACCTGACTGTGCTTGTGCGGCATCACCACCTGACCGATTTTGCCAGTCCGGATTTCCTTGCCACCGATAATTAGCGGGATTTCGATTTTCTTGGCGGAGAGCTCCGCAATCGCGGCCTTAAGTTTGGCCCGCTCCGGAGTACCGGGGGCATAGGAGTAAACCGGTTCGTTGGTCGGGACCGGGACTTTAATCACTGCGTTGTTTAAAAGGTTCATGGTTCTCCTCTTTACGGTTAGGATTTCTCCCGGTTTGGTTCCGGGACAGGTTGCCTTAGCATATCAGCAAGGAAGATGCCAAACCCTGTTCTGGTCCTTAGAACGGTTGGGGGAGGCCAACGGCAGAGGGGAATTATATCAGCTAATTCAATAGTTTCTTGATGGTCGATGGAAATTTACGGGTGGCAGGATGTCGATGTAATAGCAGAAAGTACGGCTGGCCGCTGAGAATAATTATGCTATGATGCATAATTATTCTCGTTAGAATTGCTTTATCTCGTTGATCTGATGTTTTTTCAATTTCCGGGCGATGGTCGATTGATTAACGCCTAGGGCTTCGGCCGCCTGGGTCTGGTTGCGGAACAGTTCTTTCGCCTTCAATAGCAGGCTTTTTTCCACCTGGTCGAGGACCTGTTGCAGGGTCATCCCTTCCGGCCATTCAAGGTCGGAGAGCTTGGTGGCCGGCGCCTGGTTGCCGATCTGCCCCGGCAGGTCGGGCAGGTCGATCAGTTCCGTGTCCGACATGACCACCAGCCGTTCGCAGATGTTCATCAGTTCGCGAACATTGCCGGGATAGGGGTAGGCGGCCAGCGCGTCGAGGGCTGCTCGAGTCAGGCGTTTGCCGATGCCGGTCTGTTTGCTGAAATGATCGATGTTGTAGCGGATCAGCGGCAAGATACAGTCGCGCCGTTCACGCAAGGGGGGCACCTGGATCGGAATGACGTTGAGACGGTAGTAAAGATCGAGGCGGAACTGTCCTTCCTTGATCATTCCCTCCAGGTCGCGATGGGTCGCGGCCAGGACCCGGACATTGACTTTTTTACTGTCGGTGCTGCCAAGGCGGGTGATCCGGCCATCTTCCAGAAAGCGCAATAGCTTCACCTGGGAGGAGAGAGGCAACTCGGCAATTTCATCGAGAAACAGGGTGCCGCCGTCGGCCAGTTCGAAATGACCCGGCTTGCCGGTGGTCTGGGCACCGGTGAAGGCACCTTTTTCGTAGCCGAACAATTCGGCCTCAATCAAGGATTCAGGAATGGCGCCGCAGTTGATTTTGATCAGGGGGTGGGCGCTTCGAACCGAGTTTTTGTGAATGAGATCGGCGATCAGTCCTTTGCCAACACCGGATTCACCAAGGATCAACACCGAAGAGTCGGCCTTGGCCACCTTCAATCCTTGCTGCAGGGCACGGACCATGGCCGGGCTGCGGGCAATGATCTGCCGGGTTTCCAGGTCGGCCTGTTGCATGGCGAGGATCTGGTCGCGGAAGCCGTCTTTCATCGCTTCCTGCTTTTCCAGTTCGCGCTGCAAATTGTCGATTTCGGTAATGTCCCGTTCGCTGACCACCACCCGAATCAGTTCCCCGCCATCATCGAATACCGGAGTGGCGATGGAGATCAACTTGCGGCCGGCCTTGTTCTGCAACAGGCTGACGCGTTGCTTTTTCAGGCTAGCTTCCAGGGCTGCGGATCGATCGATGAATCCGGTTTCAATCAGCTCGCGCATATTGCGGCCGACAATTTCCCCGGCAGCGATCTTATGAATCCGCTCCGATGCCGGGTTCATGCGGATCACTTTGGCCTCGGCATCACAAACGAACAGGCCATCGGAGGAGGAATCGATGATCGTGTCCAGCTCACGGGTCAGAGTCTGGAAGGAGGGGAGCTGGCGGGTCATGGTGTCGAGTTGGGCACTGTCGATCAGCACGCAGACCGCGGCGACGATGGCTCCATTCTCAAACAGGGGATTGATGTTGATCAGGTACTCACGGTTGCTGACCTTAAGGGGCGTTTCGCAGCGGTTCAGCTCACCGGAGAGGATTCCGTGAACCTGCGGCCAGATGCCTGGATAGTCGGTATTGAAGGAGGTCTCCGGCAGGATATGGAGTTTCTCCCTGGCGAGTCGGCTGGCAATGCTGACCCGGCCGTCAGGGGCGACAATGATAATCGCCCGAGCGGTCGCATCGGCCAATGCCTGCAGGGCGGTCTTGGGGATGGTTTTCGTCATGGCAGCCTCAAATTAAGAATTGACCCTCATTTATGCACAAGTGCATTGAGATATGCAATCGGGAATTTTATTCAGGCCATTTTTCACAGGGAGATCGTTTTTGAGAACTTCCAGGGAGGGTGTTTTTGTTGGGATAGGAGGGGGATATCACTTTGGGGCGTTGGCTCCAATAAAGAATCAGCTGTTGCGTTTTCGTGACTCGACACTGGCAGTGACGATCCGCTGTTTTTGCAGGGCCAGAAAGTAGCCGTTGACCTTGCCGATCAGATCGAGAGTTTCCTCATAGAGGGGTGGCGAATTATTGACGATTGAGCCGCCACCGGCGTTCCATGCCGAGACGACCAGGTCAATGCGGCCTTGATATTTGGCATTGTACTTGGCAATCAGATAGCAAGCGAGCAACAAATTGATAGCTGGATCGTGAAGATCATTCGGTTGCAGGTTTCTGAGCTGCTGTTGATTGACGTAGCGAAAATGGTAGCCGGTTTCGGCCAACTCCTGAGCGGCTTGTTTGCCAGTCGGGTAAAGAATTTGGGTGAGACCGCGAGCGTCCTTGTTTGAGTGAGCACTGTTTTCAACAGCGGACTCAGCAATGATCAAAGCGGCAAGAAAATCTGAATTTACATAGTGCCGCGGCTGGATGTACTGCAGTGAACTGAAGTAATCGATCAGATGTTTATAGTGCGCCAGCCGTCCCTGCATCGATCTGCTTATCCTGACCTGATGGTATTTGTTGACATAGTGCTGGAGGTTTTTTTCAGCCTCCGCCGGCCCGGGTTGCAAAATCAAGAGACTGCTGATGGTGAGGATCGTGATACTGAAAAATCGCATTCCGCTTGTCCCCTGCTGAGCCAAACTGAGTTGCCTGGTTGCCGCCGGTCATTTTCATTTTAAGTCCTGTCTTATTTATCGGCAGGGGGTAGCCGAACCTTAATCGAAATATGCCCTTAAATTGATCCATGTGAGTGTCAGATCTGTCGGGACTGAGAAAAAAATTCCGGGACAGCTCATTCACCCCAACCCGTTCGCGTGGATCTATCTGTGGGTTTGCGCCCTTGGACTGCGATGGATTCTGCTATGAAATTGTGAGATGCAATGTGGCCTATGATGGTGGCTTCCAAAGTTTCTTCAGTGGGAAATTTCAAAGGGGTAGCTACGGGTCAGGGTGTCGGTGGCAACCAGAACCGTGACCGCATCGATTTGACCGTTAAACATGTTCTGCAGATTGAGCAGCCGGCCGTCGCTTTGCCAGATTTCACCCTCTTCAAGAAGCGGTTTTTCCTCCGGATTATAGGCACGAACACTGAGGATCTGCTGTAATTCTCCTTGAAAACTGAGTGACAAACGATCACTTTCCAAAGACTCCAGCTTCAAGGCCTTGCCGGCCACGGAAAAGACCTTGCCGACATCCTGGCGGTGGAGCTGCAGGGTTTTGATTCTCAGTGGCAGGGTCAATTCGAGCCGGCCGACGATCTTACTGATCTGCTCGGGTCGCGCTCCCTCTTTAAGGTAGACGCTGCGAATTCCACTCAAAATTTTTTCCTTTTTATCGGTGCGGATGTCAATCCACTGAAAGGGGCCGCTTTCAAAGCTGTGCTGTCGGTCGTATTGGTCTTGTTGGTCAGTGTCCAGCACTTTTTCAATCATCACCCGGGCCGAACGCCGGGCCGAAAGAGTGAGGTTCGGCAGATCGGCGAGGCGGACTTCCAGCCAGAAATGCGGATTTCGTTCATCGAGCCAAAAACGCAACCCAGAAAAGACTGCTGGACTCGGATGACCTTCGGTGAGGTCAGTGGGAAAACTTTTTTCTCGGATCAGGCGATCGTAATCGGCGATAGTCAAATCCTTCGGGATAGGGTAGGCCTCTTGCTGAGACTGATCCTCCATCAATCCGAAGAGATTGGCCGCCATTTCGGTTCCTCGGTTTGCTTCTTTCAGGAACGTCAGGTTGGAATCTGCCAGGGCGATGAGGTCCTGGCGATGAACCAGGCCAAAAACGGCTGGGATGAGGAGCCAGCCAAGCAGGGCGATCGTCAGGTACGGCCAGCGGTGGTTTGACGAAGGCTGGCTCTGGACAAACGGGTGGCATTGTTTCAGGTCCCGGTAAATGAGATAGGTATAGATCAGCGAAAAAGGGACCATTAAGAGCGTTGACAGCAGGTTAGCGGCTTCTCCGACCACCGGCAGGCGACTGGTCAGGGTCGAAACGGAGAGAAAGATTAAAAGCAATAAGAGAAGGCGGCTGAAAACCTGCCAGCCGTATCCTTTAACCAGCTCCCGGCTTTTGTCCAGCGCGGCCAAGGAACCAAGCCCCTCTTCGGCAAGAATAAACTGACTGAATAAAAACCAGATCGTGAAGATGATGCCGGGGATCAAGAATAATAGAGAGCCACCTGCGACCACGACGGTCATCAACAGCAGCAGTCGAAAAAAGCTGCCGAAGCTGCTCCAGCCCTTTGAAATGGCGGTGCGGGTATTTCGCTGCGGATCGACGATATGGTGAAACATTCCGGCGGTGATCCACGTCGCTCCGAACAGGGCATAAGCGATCCCCAGGATTATGCAGCTCCAGATCAGTGCGGGAGAGTTGATCACCAGAGTCGGTAGGTAAAGAGCGGCAATGGTCAGCGGGGTCAGGATCAGAACCGCTCCAACCAGGTAGATAAGGAACAGTCCCCAGCCGCGGCGGCAGAACAATTCCCAGGAACGGGTCAGGAGAGTTCCGATGCCCGATAATTGGCCGGGTGGCTCAGTTGCTTTTATTCTGCGGGAGGCTGGGTCAAAGGCGAAATGCTGGCGACATTCCGGGCAACGTGCCCGGGTTTTCTGTTGGGGAAGTCTGTCCAGCGGCGTGTTTCGTACCGCCCCGCAATGGGGGCAGGTGATTATTGGCATTCGTAATCCTATGGTCCTATTGGATTAATCCGTTTAGGAAATTCCGAGGCAATTGATCGCTGGCAAGGCGTGTTGGAAAAGGCCTGGTCTACGCTAAACCGAGGAGGCGCAACGTTGCTGACGGAAAAACGGACCAGAAATTATGAATGGGGAAAACCAATTGGGACCCTGGCCTTTTCGGGTCGGCCTACAAAGACTCCCAGAACTCGGCAGCCTCTTTCCAGCGCAATGCCTCATCCATGTCCTTCGGAACCCCCGTACCCGTGGAATACATGATGCCGAGGCAGTACTGGGCCTTGGTGTGTCCCTGGTCGGCGGCGCGCGTCAGCCACTTTTTCGCCTCGATAGAATCCCGTTTAACCCCTTTGCCGTTGATATACATCACCCCCAGGTTGTACTGGGCGTCAGCATTGCCAGCCTTGGCGGCTTCAAACCACCAGTGATAGGCCAGCTGCAGATCCTGACCGGTACCGATCCCTTTGGCGAAATTGTGGGCCACCGCCACCTGGGCTCGCAGGTGCCCCCGGGTGGCGGCCTGCTGCAGTAACATGACTCCGGCGGCCGGATCCCGAACCTCATCGCTGCCACTGCAGAGCAGTTTGCCAAGGGCGTAAAAGGCGTCGAGATAGTTCTGTTCGGCGGCTTTTTGCAGCCATTTTTTCGCATCGGTGAAGCTCTCCAGAACTCCGGTGCCTTTGGCATACATCATCCCCAGATGATATTGAGCGGTCGGCAGCCCCTGTTCGGCGGCCTGGCGAAGCCACTGGCGCGCCTTGGAATAGTTCTTTTTCACCCCTTTTCCGACCAAGTACATATGGCCAAGAGTGAACTGAACTTTGGGATTGCCCTGGTCGGCAGCCAGTCCCCACCAGCGACGGGCCTCGAGGAAATCTTTAGGAACACCATGTCCTTTGGCGTACATCAGCCCGAGGTTATATTGGGCATCGGAAAAATTCTGATCGGCGGCCAGCCGAAACCATTTTAGGGCTTCCTCGTAACTGGCGGGGACGCCATGCCCCTTGATATAGGCTTGACCGAGCATGTTCTGGGCGCGAGCGTAGCCAAGTTCGGCAGCTTGCCGATAGCATTTGGCGGCTTCGGCGGAGTTTTGGTTAATCCCTTTGCCGGCATCATACATTCGCCCCAGCATGAAAATCGCTCGTGGGTAGTTTTCCTGCGCGGCCAGGCGGAACCATTTAAGTGCCTCGGCGAAGGATTGTTCAACACCCTTCCCATAGTAATAGTTCATGCCCAGGCTGTAGTGTGATTGGCCCATCCCGGTCATTGCTCAACCCCTCTTACGGCAAACATTCATTTGATCCTGTTCCCCAGATAATCTGGCCGTTGTTAAGATTTACAAACATTATTGTACACTAAGTAGATGATTAATGGCAGAGTTAAAAAAACAGGAGGGTGAATTGCTAATTGACATTCTTTGGTTAAAATGATCAAATAAATACTCATTTTTTAGGTTAAGGAAAGGCGAGTCATGACTCAATACGGCAAACAGGAAATTCTCCTTGAAACCGGTACCAACGAAATGGAGATTATCGAGTTTTATCTTGGAACTCAATCTTTTGGTATCAATGTCCACAAACTTAAGGAGATTATCCCTTTTGACACCGAGGCTGTGACGACGATCCCCGATAGTGACGCGTCGATGCTCGGGACCTTATTACTCCGCGGCAGTACCATCCCCTTGATCGATCTGAA
>Ga0210101_1000330_pt1 | contig 16557 bp, 16 predicted proteins | sample Muzzi_PWC_D1_FD_185534 | JGI IMG/M metagenome (GOLD analysis project Ga0210101, IMG submission 185534) | Wetland microbial communities from San Francisco Bay, California, USA, that impact long-term carbon sequestration - Muzzi_PWC_D1 (SPAdes) | ecosystem: Environmental > Aquatic > Marine >... | reverse complement strand
AGCTCGATCTGCAGCGAAGCGGTCTCTCGGAGATGCTCACCGACCCCGTCCGGACCGGGAACCGCCGCACGGGTTGGACGTTCGTTTCCTTCACGGAGCCGGAGCTGAAAGCCGGGGATCGGCTGGTGGGTGGTTGGAGCCCGGCGGACCGGCCCGAACGCCGTGGCCAGGAGATCGAAGTGCGTGGGGATGGAACCCTGATCTTCAGGTCGACCTTGAGCAAGCTGCACTGGAAGGGAGAGCCGCACGAAATCTGGCCTCTGATCCTCCTCGAGCTGCCGATCTCGCTCTTCCGGCTGGCGAGCCACGTCTACCGGGACCTGCTGGACGACGACGACCCGGTGCTCGCGGACGCGGCTCTGTTCGGTGTCTCGGGGTGGGTGTTGCGGGGCGGCACTCCCGGCGGCGCCCACTCGCTGAACACTCCGCGGTCCTACGACGCAACCACCGACCTCACCCTCCCGGGCGCCCCGTTCGAGCTCTCGTTCCAGGACGTCCGCGACCAGCCGGACCGCTGCGGCTTCAGGATCGTCCGGCAGATCTATGCGGAGTTCGGCTTTCGGGAGGAGGCGATCCCCAGGGAGTATGACCGGCAGAGCGGCCGGCTCGTGCTGCCGGAGTAAACCACCTCCGGGCTCCTCCCTTCTCATTGCCGCGGCTTCACCAGGTCCCTTCACCAAACCCCTGGCACCGGGTCTGGGTCAGGTCTGGACGTTTCCAGATGGATCACAGCTCGGTCGCCTGCGCCGGGCTCTCCCGCCCGTGCGCACCGTGTGCCAGGTGAATGGAGACCGCACGACATCGAGCACATCCTGGGCCTCATAGAGGACGAGGGCACTCCGGCACCGGTGGCACCGCTCGACCTGGCGAGTGGTTTCTACCTAGGCCGAGGGCCGGCTTTCAGGTAGTAAGTGCTCTTTCCGCTGGAGGATCCGCGGCCTAGGCTGGAGAAACGATTGGAGAAGGACGACAGCCGATGCAGGGACGAAACTTCATGTCGCGCAACATCCACGGCGCACTCGACGTGAACGACGATCTCGGGAGCGCAAGGCTCTCCGGGATGACGAGATTCGACCCTACGCTCGGCGGAACTGGAGAACTGTGATGCTCGGAACGATCCTGGTGATTCTTCTCGTACTGTGGCTGCTCGGCGTCGTCACCGCCAACACGATGGGCGGCTTGGTCCATCTCCTGTTGGTGGTGGCCGTCATCATCATCATTGTTCGACTCGTCTCCGGACGACGCCTCTTCTGAGACGCTCCGCAGGCGAGCCTGGAGACACGATGAACCCACTCAAGATCGTGGCGATCCTGTTGATCGTCGCCGGCATCATCGCCCTGGTGTACGGCGGATTCACTTACACCAAAGAGACCCACGACGCCAAAATCGGCCCGCTCGAGCTGTCGGTGAAGGACAAAGAGACCGTCAACATCCCGGTCTGGGCCGGTGTCGGCGCGATCGTGCTCGGCGGGGTCCTGCTGTTCGTGCGCGGGAAGGTCGGCGAGCTCCTCGAAGGGGTCGCCGAGTCGATCCAGAGTTGATCACCGAAAGGAAGCTGCCATGACCATGTCCCTGCCATCCCTCCTCCTTCTCCTCGTCATCGCGGCGGTTTGCGGGGCCATCGGCAAGGCCATCGCCGGCGGCTCTCGCGGCGGCCTGATCGTCTCGATCGCCCTGGGCTTCGTCGGGACCCTCGTCGGGCCCTGGGTGGCCGGGAAGCTCGGGCTCTCCGAGCCGTTCATGGTCACCATCGGCGGCCATCCATTCGGAATCCTCTGGTCCATCATCGGCGCCGCCCTCTTCGTCGCGATCATTCACCTGGTCTCCCGGCGGAGGTGGTAACCGGTCCGCGAGTCGACCCCCTCGGCGTCGCGAAGAGGCCGCTCAGGTGGAGGCTCGGCCCGGAGATCCCAGGACGGCAGACAACACAACCACCGGAACAGAAAGAGAGGCTGACATGGCAGTAGCCAAGGTATCCGAGCTCAGCGTGACTTCGAGCAAAAGCTTCCAGGACGCCATCGAGCAGGGAATCGCCAGGGCGAACAAGACGCTTCGCAACGTGCGCAGCGCGTGGATCAAGGAGCAGCAGGTCCGGGTGAGAGAGGGCGCCATCACGGAGTTCCAGGTCAACATGATGGTGACGTTCGTCATCGACGACTGAAGCTGGTGTCTCGAAGGCCCCCCGGGTGGGCGTTCGCGCTCCAGGCTCCAAGCAATGAGCACCTTCCCGGGACCTTCCGAGCACCGATTACGGCCAGAGGCCCACGGCAACGCACCGGCGGGGCTGGCTGCGCCGCCTCCTCGCCGCCTCCTACTCGAGCAGATCGTGCTCCTCGGCGTAGCTCACCAGCTCGACCCGGCTGGAGATGCCGAGCTTGCCCATCAGGTTGGCGCGGTGGTTCTCGATGGTACGCACCGAGAGGCCGAGCACCTCGGCGGTCTGCCGGTTGGTGTTTCCCCGGACGAGGAGGCGTAAGACGTCGAGCTCGCGGGGGGTCAGCGGCTCCACGGGTGCCCCGCGCCGGTGCTCCGAGGTGACGGTCTGGTGCAGGAGCGCCCGGGTCATCGAGGGATGCACGTACAGATCGCCGTCGCTCGCCGTATGGATCGCCTGGAGGATCTCGGCCTCCTCGGCCCGCTTGATCACGTAGCCGGCCCCGCCGGCGCGGAGCGCCTCGTGCAGCAGGGTCTCGTCTTCGTGCATGGTGAGGAACAGCACGAGGAGGTCCGGGTGCTTCTCCTTCAGTTGCTTCGCGGTCTCGATCCCGCTCTCGGGAGGCATCGTGATGTCGAGCAGGACCAGGTCGGGCTCCAGGGTCTCGACCAGGTGCAGCGTCTCCGCCCCGTCTCCCGCTTCGCCGACGAACTCGAGATCAGGGTCCCGTTCGAGCAGCGCCCGGAGACCAGAACGGACGACGGTGTGGTCGTCAGCGATCAGGATGCGAATCGGCAATCGGCACCTCCACGACGACGGTTGCTCCCGCTCCCGGCGCGCTCTCCAGAGTCAGGGTTCCACCCAGCGCCTCGGCCCGCTCCCGCAGACCGAGGAGGCCCAGGTGCTCCGAGCTCCGGATCTCCCCCGGATCGAACCCGACACCGTCGTCCTCGACCATCACCAGGACCCGCTCGCCGTCGCGCTCCGCCAGGATGTCGACGCGGGTCGCGTGGGCGTGGCGCACGACGTTGGTCATCGCTTCCTGGACCACCCGGTAGAGCCCCGCCTCCAGCGCCGGCGGGAGCCGTTTGCTCGTCAGTCCCCGCGCCTTGAGACGGACCACCAGGCCGAATTTGGAGCCGACCGACCGCACGTACTGTCTGAGCGCCGCCTCGAGCCCCAGTGGGTCGAGGCTCGCCGGTCGCAGGTCCGCGGCCAGCCGGTGCAACCCGTCCATGACGGCATCGGTCTGTTGCACGAGGTCGGCGACCCGTCCGTCGGCGCTTCCGCCCTCGTCGATCTCTCGTTCCAACAGACGAAGACCGTAGCGTAGCGAGACCAGGGCCTGACCCGCCTCGTCGTGCAGCTCCCGGGAGATGCGCCGCCGCTCGTTCTCCTGCGTTTCGACGAGGCGGCGCGACAACGCCTTCATGTGCACCGTCGCGGCCTCCATCTGCTCGAAGAGAATCGCGTTCTCGACGGCGACCGAGGCCTGCGACGACATCGCCTCGGCCAGCTTCACATGCTCCTCGCTGAAGTAACTGGGCTCGCGCTTGGACAGCGAGAACAGCCCGGTCACGTCGCCCCGCGCGAACAGCGGAACGCCCAGCCAGCTCGCTTCCGACGAGCGATCCGTCGGAAACCTCCAGCCGGGATGGGTGTGGACGTCGGGGATGAGAACCGCCGTGCCGGTCGTCAAGATGGTGTGGACGATCGGATGATCGGTCGGGTCGAACGCCGAGCTGCCCTCGGTCGTGACGGGAAAGAAGCGGTCGCCGTCGAAGACGGCCCGAACGGAGACCGTCGTGGGCTCTTCGAGAAGCATGACGGCGGCGCGGTCGAAGGGGACCATCCGCCGCAGCCAGTCGAGCAGGGTCACCAGCACCGTCTCGCGATTGAGGCTGCGGGTCAGTGCCATGGTGGCTTCGCGCAGCGTCTCGGCGATCGCCCGGGCGCGCTGCTCGGCCTCGTGCGCGAGCCACCGGTCGGTGACGTCTCGGGCCACGGTCAACACGGACGGGATCCGGCCCCCGGGCCCCGGTTCGGGAACGATCCGGCAGTCGAAGTGTCGCATCCCCTCCGGGGCCGGCACCGCGAGCTCGAGGGTCTCGGGCTGTCCGGTGGCAAAGACCCTTCGCAGAGCTGCATCCCACTGGTCGGTCAGCTCCACCGGCACGCCGAGCTCCTGGTTCGTCTTGCCCACGTACTCCTGCGTCGAGCGGCCGGTGACCGGCTCGATGGAAGGGCTGACGTAGAGGTGCCGCAACTCGGGGTCGAAACGCGCCACGACGTCGGGCAGGTTCTCGACCAGGGTCCGGAACGTCTCCTCGGCCTTCTGCAGGTGGGCGGCGCCTTCGCGCACCTCTTTCTCGAGGGCATTCCGGTTCTTCTCGACGCCTTTGCGGGTGCGGCTTTCGAGCATCGCCACGGCCGCCATCTCGGCGAAGACCTCGGCGAGCTTGGAGTCCGCGGTCGAGAAGCCCCCGGGCTTGTCGAGCAGGCCGAGAAACCCCGCCACGCCGTCGGAGATGATCATCGGCGCGAAAAGCGCGCTCCGGAGAACCGGGCCGCTGCCGGCGGCTCGCGACTTCGTCGCGCGCTTCGACAGATCGTTGGCGTAGACGGACCGGCCCCTGGAGACGCGAGAGATCAGGCGGCGCAGGGGCGCGGGAAGCCCGGCCGCAGGGTCGAGAGCCAGGCGTCCGGGCTCCAGAGCCACGACCTCGAAGCTCGCACCGTCCCCCGCGTACACGGCGACGAGACCGGCCTCGGCGCCGAGGATCGTCCGGCATGCCTCCAGGACCGCTTCCGCCGCGTCGGCGAAGGTACGGTTCTCCAGCAACGCGCGCGCCGCGGCCAGCAGCGCGGCCACCTCACCGCTTCGACCGTTCGACATGCCCCCTTGTTCGGCCTGATTCATCCGATCCATCTCGATCCCGTACAGGCGGAACAGCAACCTCCGCGCCACCCGGGAGCCACCGCGGAACGGCGAGCACTCCCGGCTTCACAGTGGTGCACCGAAGACGATACCACCGACCCTCCTGCCACAGATCCCGTCGCTTTGGACACGTCGCGCCGGCCGGCCGACCTCGGCGGCGCCGCGCAGCGGCGGTGGCTCCTGCCCACCTCGCGAGCTCGCGCTCGGGTGGCGGCGGGCCCAAGGCGCCGGTCCTCGATGGCGTAGTTTCTACCCTGTGTCAGCGCGGCGGTTGGGTAGAAAGTGCTCTTCGCGGTGACGCCCCGGATCGCTACATTGACTGTCAGGGGCGCGCACTCGAAGCGCGCCCAGGCTCCGATCCACGCGATCCCCAGAGGAGACACCATGAAGAAGCAGGAGACCCGCGGCAAGGTCAAGAAGCTGAAGGGGCGGGTCGAGCAGGCCACCGGCATCGTCACCGGCAACGAGTCACTGGAGCGCAAGGGCGCTCGGTGATCGAGCGCGCTCGCACCAGAGCTCGCACAGGGCCCGTCTGCCCGGAGGTGCCGAGTGTCGATTCGCATCCTGATCGCTGACGACCATGCGGTAGTCCGCTCGGGTCTCCGGGCGTTGCTCGGAGCGGATCCTGATCTCGAGTTCGTCGGCGAGGCGGGAGATGGAGCCGAGACGCTGCACCTGGTCGAGACCCTGCAGCCCGATCTGGTCCTGCTCGACATCACGATGCCTCCCGTCAACGGGATCGAGACCGCGAAGGAGCTGAAGGAGAAGCACCCGGAGCTCCTCATCCTTTTCCTCACCATGCACGAGGACGAGGCTCTGCTGCACGAGGCGCTCAGCGCCGGCGGAGCCGGCTACGTGATCAAGCGGGCCGAGGAGGCCGTGATCCGCCAGGCGATCCATACGGTGAGCGAGGGCGATCTGTACGTGCACCCCTCGATGACCCGGGCGCTCCTGCACCAGACCGTCACCTCGGAGCAGCGGCGCGGGGCGCCCGCGGAGCCGCTGACCCCCCGCGAGCTCGACGTCTTGCGCCTCCTCGCCAGGGGCAACACCAACCGCCAAGTCTCCGAGCAGCTCGACATCTCGGTGCGCACCGTCGAGAACCACCGCGCCAACCTGATGGGCAAGATCGGGATCTCCAGCCGGGTCGAGCTGGTGAGCTATGCCGAGGAGCACGAGCTGCTCGAGTAGGTGCGAACGGAACGGCCTCCCCATCACCGGAAACCGAAGAGCGGCGGGAAGGCGATCACCACCCACCAGGCCCAGATGAAGTAGACCGGCAGGTAAGCCGTCTGCCAGCGTTCGAGGGCGGCGAACGACCCCCGGCCGCGGAGGAACCGTGCGTAGAGCCAGGCCGAGCCGACGAGGTTGACCAGCAGGACGACGTTCTCGCCGAGGGCGGCCACCTTGTTGGCGCTGAAGCCGAAGGCGGAGATACGCGCCGCGATGGCGGCCAGCGCGAAGGCATCGACGACCAGCGCCGTGAGCACCAGGAGGAGCTGGAGGGCGTCGAAGGCGCCCGGCGGGGCCTCCGGGTCGCGTGCCGACACGGCGTAGAGCACCAGCCCCACGACCACGACCAGCAGCAGGTCGAAGCCGATCAGCACGTCACGCTCGACGCCGATGCCGGTCCGCGTCCAGGCCATGGTGCCCAAGAACGCCAGCAGCACCAGAGTGAAGAGCGGCGTGAAGAGGCGCGTCAGCACCGGTGCCATGTTCTCGATCACGCTCTGCTTGGCCTCGACCAGCCAGGCGCCGATGACGACCGCGCCCAGCGCTCCGCACGGCAGGACCCAGCGCGACACGAGCCATTCGACGTCGAGGCCGATGGCCTGGAACATCTGGACGGTGAACGCGGTGAGGACGATGCCGCCGAGAGCGATCAGGGAGTAGTAGATGAAGAGCTCGCCGGAGAAGCGGACGAAGTCCATCCTCCGTGCCTGGTCGCGCCAGCGACCGCCGACGTAGGCGAGGCCGACCGCGAGCCAGAGGGCGATCGGCAAGTGGGTCGCCGTGAGGGCGAGGGTGTGGCGGGGGTCCAGGGTCGGGTAGACGTTGGCGAAGAGCAGCCCGGCCACGAACAGAAGCACGATGGGCACGAGGCCGCGCCGCCCCCCGTCTCGCTCCCAAACATTGCTCTCCCAGGCCTCGCGCTTCCAGACGAGGTAGCCGGCCAGGAACGGGAAGACGAAGAGGGCGAAATTGCGGGCGTAGAACGTCTCCGCCGCCGGGCCCCCGGTGAACAGGTGGAAGCCGAAGAGCTCGGGGACCTTGAGCGCGACCGCGGCCAGGGTCGCCAGCACGATGACCACTGCCGCCTCGGTCCGTGCCCGGGAGGTGCCGGCCTCGTCCTCGCCAGCCTTGCCACCTGGGGCCACCACGAGCTGCTTCCACAGGCGCTCGGAGTGCTCGCGGGCGAACTCGCGGGAGACCGCGTCCAGGTTGCCCAGGCGCTTGACCGCCACCAGGAAGGCCTCGTCCTCGGCCAGGCCGGCCTCGGTCAGCCCTTCGACCTGGGCCCGGAGATGGTCCTCGAGCTCTTCGACGTCCGACCCCCGGACGGCCGGGTGGCGGCGCAGGTAGTCGCGCCAGAGAGCGATCTGCGTTTCGAGCGGCGGATCAGATGTCACGTCGTCCTCCAGACGGCCCGGAGCCCGGGCGCGGGTCGCAATCGTTCCGAGGATCGCTCCAGGGTGTCCTTCCAGATCCCCCGTAGCGTCGCGTCGACCACCTGCCACTGCTGGCGCTGCTCCTCGAGCTGCGCACGCCCCTCTTGGGTTAGCCGGTAGTAGCGGCGGCGGCGGCCGGTCTCCGATTTCCCCCAGCGGGCCTCGACGTAGCCGAAACGCTCGAGGCGGTGGAGCACGGGATAGAGCATGCCGTCGGTCCACGTGAGCTCACCGTCCGAGAGCTCGCCCACCCGCTTCAAGATGGCGTACCCGTAGCTGTCCCCCTCGGCCAGGATCGCCAGCACGAGGGGCGTGGCCGAAGCGGCTACCAGATCCTTGCCGATGTCCATGTCTCGACCCTGGGATTTCTATGCATGCCAATACTATGCATCGTGCTTCTATGTATGTCAACCGGAGACCGAGAGCTCGGGATCACAGGGTGGCCGGGGGCGATGGTCACGCCAGTTGCCGACGGAGGGCGAATCTCCTACTCTCTGACGATTCGAACGTTCAAGGAGCCTCCGATGAAGACCAGCCGAACCCTCGCCACCGCCGCTCTCCTGGGCGCCCTCGTCACCGCCCTCGTCACCGCCCTCGCCATCGCCTCCGCCCCCGCTCTTGCCCAGGACGCCGGGCGGGATCGCCCGCTCGACGCGCTGCCGCAGACCTCCAGCCTCGACGTCGGCTCGATGGACCGCGCGGCCGATCCCTGCGTCGATTTCTTCCAGTACGCCTGCGGCGGCTGGCTCGCCCACAACCCGATTCCGGCCGATCAGTCGAGCTGGAGTCAGTACGGCAAGCTCTACCACGAGAACCAGGCCTACCTCTGGGGGCTACTCGAGAAGACGGCCGAGGAGTCGTCCGGGTCGGGGCCCGACCGTCCGGACCGTCCGGCGGCGGAGATCCAGCTCGGCGACTACTTCGCGGCGTGCATGGACGAGGAGGCGGTGGACGCCGCGGGGGCGAAGCCCCTCGCCGACGACCTGGCGGCGATCGCGGCGATGGGTTCGAAGGCCGATTTGCCGGCCCTGGTGGCGCACCTGCACCTGGGCGTCGCCGACCGGGGCATGATGTTCGGGTTCACCTCGAACCAGGACTACGGTGACGCCAGCCAGGTCATCGCCGAGGCCCGCGCCGGCGGCCTCGGGCTGCCGGACCGCGACGACTACCTGGACACCGACGACCGCTCGCGCGAGGTCCGACAGCGCTACGTCGAGCACGTCGCCGCGATGCTCGGCCTGCTCGGCGAGCCCTCCGGCCAGGCGATGGCCGACGCCCACACGGTGATGGCGATGGAGACCACCCTCGCCGCCGCGTCGCTCACCCGGGTGGAGCGCCGCGACCCGGAGAAGGTCTACCACCGGATGGGTGCGGCCGAGCTCCAGGAGCTGACCCCGTCGTTCGACTGGTCGGCCTACCTCGCGGGCATCGGCATCGGCGGCGGGGAGGGCGGCGGCATCGACGCGGTCAACGTCCGTCAGCCCGGCTTCTACCGTGCCCTCGAGACCCTGCTCGCCACCAAGAGCCTCGACGACTGGAAGACCTACCTGCGCTGGCACCTGGTCGACGCCGCGGCCCCATATCTCTCGTCGTCTTTCGTGACCGCCAATTTCGACTTCTACCGCCGCTTCCTCCGCGGCGCCACCGAGATGGCGCCGCGCTGGCGGCGCTGCGTCCGCCTCGTCGACCGCGACCTGGGCGAGTCTCTGGGGCGGCTGTTCGTCGAGCACACCTTCAGCCCGGGGACCAAGGCGGAGGTGGAGACGATGGCGCACTACATCGAGCAGGCGATGGCGGAGCGCATCGCCGGCCTCGACTGGATGAGCGATGTGACCAAGGAGCAGGCCCGCGCCAAGCTCGACGCCATGCGCAACAAGATCGGCTACCCGGCCCACTGGCGCGACTACGGCGCGATCACGGTCCGCCGCGACGACTTCTTCGGCAACGCGGCGCGGGCCAGCGCGTTCGAGAGCCGCCGCCAGCTCGACAAGATCGGTCAGCCGGTCGACCACGACGAATGGGGCATGACGCCGCCCACCGTCAACGCCTACTACGATCCGTCGATGAACGACATGAACTTCCCCGCCGGCGTGCTGCAACCGCCGCTCTACGACCCGCGGTCCGACGCGGCGCCGAACTACGGCGACACCGGCGCCACCATCGGCCACGAGCTGACCCACGGCTTCGACGACGAAGGCAGCCGCTTCGACGCCGCCGGCAACCTGCGCAACTGGTGGACCCCGGAGGACCGCGCCGCCTTCGAGGAGCGGGCCCAGTGCGTCGTCGACCAGTACGCAGGCTACACGGTGATCGACGACATCAAGATCAACAGCCGGCTGACCCTGGGCGAGGACCTCGCCGACCTCGGCGGCACCATCATCGCCTACGAGGCGTGGAAGAAGGCCACCGCCGGCGAGGATCTCGAGCCGATCGACGGGCTCACCCCCGACCAGCGCTTCTTCGTCGGTTTCGCCCAGTGGGCTTGCGGCGACGCGCGTCCCGAGGTCAAGCGGCTCCACGCCCGCACCAACCCGCACTCACCCGTCCGGTACCGGATCAACGGCGTAGTCGCGAACATGCCCGAGTTCGCCCGCGCCTTCTCCTGCAAGCCGGAGCAGCCGATGGTGCGCGAGGAGATCTGCCGGGTCTGGTAGGGCCGGACGACACATCTCAGCCAGACATGGCATACTGAATCGTTCAACCCAACCAAGGAGGTGCGAGATGAAGACCCGTCTGGTCCTGTCTTCGTTGCTCCTCGCCGTCATCGCATCGGCTGGCTACGCCACGGCGCCGCCGAGCGACCCGGCACCTGCGGCACCCGCCCCGGCCACGATCGACTCGCCGAGCGCAAGCTCCGCGACGCCGGTTGCCCCCGCTCCGGCGACCGGCTTGGCAGCGATCGATGCCGCCGCGTCCACCCTCTGCACCGAGGCCGCGGAATCGCCCTTCGTACCGTTGCCGATTCCGGTTCAGACCTGTAGCTGCCTCCGGGCACCCTGTCTCATCGGAGGCAACTGCTGCGGCGACATCCCCGACCCGTACTGTGGACAGAAGCTGAAGGGGCACAACCGCTACGCGGGCCGCTGTGACGTCCTGGGGTGCGAGGGTGTGTGCTGCCAGAGCTAGTCGCGAGACCCTCGGCAGCCTGGCCCTCTGACCGGCTCCTCGCCTACCGGCCGGAGTGGGTCGAGACCGATCCGTCCGCCGCGTAGAGGGGCTCGAAGCCGAAGACCCAGGGCTTCGAGACGTCGACGTGCACCTGGACCGCCTTCATGTCGGGCCAGCCGTAGACCTGGAGGCGGAGGACGTTCGGGTGGCTGACGCCGGGCTTCTCGAAGTCGAGCTTCGAGACCGGGCGGTCCACCGTCAGCTCGTGGTAGTGACCCTGGACGACGAGCACCATGCCGTCGAAGGCATCCGCGCCGTCGACGATCGCGCGCACCACCGGCTCGGACGGCCCGTTTTCGTAGCGGAGCTTCTCGTCGAACGGGTTGGTGTGGAAGGCGAAGACGACGGCGCGGTCGCCGGCCTCGTGCGCTGCCTCGAAGGCCCGCTTCACCCATGAGATGTTGGCCTGCTCGCGGCGCACGAACTCCTTCCAGAGCGATTCGACCCGTAGCTCCTGGTTGTTGTGAGTGCCGGCGAGGTCGAGGGTTGCGAAGGTGACGCCGCCGTGGCGCCAGCGGGCGTTCTCGGCAAACTCGGGAAAGTCGGGATCGGCATCGGCCTGGCGCACCAGCGGCATCGTCGTCTTGCCCAGGCTCACCGGCTTCGACCAGAAGACGTCGCGCATGAGCCGCAAGATGGCGAGCGGGTCGGCGCGCCCGCGATTCTCCCTCCAACAGTCGGCCCATTCGTTGTTGCCCGGGGTGTAGACCACCGGCTGGGCGTAGCTGTCGAAGAAGGCGCGCTGGCCCTCCTGGAACGCCCGCCCGCAGTCGCCGTAGCCCTTGGTGTCGCCGACGTGGATCGAGAACGCCGGCGCCGCCTCGTTGATCGCGCCGATCAGCTTTTCGTAGAGCGGATTGTCGTAGGGCGGCCTGTAGGTCGTGTCGCCGAGGGCGACGAAGGTAAAGGGCTCCGACGCACGGGCCGGCGCGCCCGCGAGCAGGGCGAGAGTGACTGCCGCGGCGAGTCTCTTGATCGTCACGATTCGACCTCCAGCTTCAGGATGAGGGGAACCGATCCTACCGGAACCCGATATCGGGCGCCGGGCGTCCACCGATCCGGCTCCCGGATGGCCGATCGCCTGTGCGGTCTTCCCGGATGAGGCCGACCAGGTGGCGGACTGTGCCCGCCGCACCGCGGAGGGTGAGCTGGTGCTGCGCCCGGGGGTCGCGACCGACGACGGCGGACCTCAAGCCGTGCTGGTCGAGGACGAGCACGGGGGCGTTCGGGGAGGGACCTGGGGAGTCATCGACCGGGCGGGTCGGATCGTGGTTCCCGTCGCCCACGATCGCGGAAGCGTGCCGTCCCCGGGTTGAGGGCTCCGGCCGCGCCGGGCGGCCGGTTCGTGCTCGTCAAGCAGAAGCTCCTCTCCGCCGTCCCGCGCGAGGTCATCCTGCCCGAGGGCTGGGAGGCCAGGGACCCGGCAAGGGATGGAGCATGATGGTCCGTTGCCCGGCGCCGGATCGCGTAAGATCCGTGCATGGCTTCTACAACGCTGAGCTGGTCTCATCGGGAGCGAGTGATCGTCCTCGCTCTCCTCCTGAGTGTCGTCTGCCTCTGCCCCGCCCAAGGACAACAGGCAGAGGCCCAGCAGGGAGAGGGAGTGGACGCCCTGGTGGATCGTTGCATCGAAGCGTACGGGGGCGCGGACCAACTCCGCGCGATGGACGGCTGGCAGCAGATCGGTAGGCTCGTCTCGCCCACCCGGGGAGAGGCTGTGATGGCGCGAGTGTTCGCGCCGCCAGAACGGCTCAGGGTCGAGATCCGGTTCTCGGACGAGTCGAGCGAGACGCGGATCCTCAACGGCGAGCAGGGCTGGAGATCCGGCCGAGCCGTCCAGGGGCCGATGCACGCCGCCATGGTCCTGCAGGCCGCCCGGCTGTCCCTCCCCCTGATCCTCCTGGAAGGAAGGGGCCGAATTCGGGATCTCGGAAAGGCCGAAGCGTCCGGCGGAGGGGTCAGGCGACTCAGCCTCGATCTTCGCGACGACATGCGCCTCGAGGTCGAGATCGACGAGAAGACCGCGAGGATCGTGCGGTCACGCAGCATCGCCGGTCCTCTGGTCTTCGAAACCGCCTACGAGGACTTCCGCGCAGTCGATGGCGTTCTCTTCCCGTTCGTCGAGAAGAGCTGGGCCATGGGACAGGAGACGGGCCGGTTCGAGATCGACCGAATCGCCCTCGATGGCGAGATCGGCGACCAGGTGTTTCGCCCCTGAGCAGGAAGCGCAACCGCCCAGCCGCAAGGCATCCCCGCGCCGCAGCGAGGCCCTCCCGTGCGCTACGGGACGACAGATCCGCGGAGCCCGCTACGGGGACCACCTCGGTCGCAGGCCCGGCGCGGTAGCCGGAATCATCGCCGTGCTCTCCGGGTTGAGGGACAAGCAAAGGCAAGTCCCCGCTCGACCGGCGCACGGTCTCCCCCGGACTCGTGACGAGCGGACAACCGCCCCCTTCTGGAGCCTCTGTAGGAGGTAGCAACCCGTGAAAGCCATCGTCTCCTTCGCCCTGACCCCGGCCCTCCTCCTCGGGCTCGTGCTCGCCGCCGGCACCACCACCGGCTGCGGACGCTCGTCCGAGGCCTCTACGCCGTCGAAGAAGGTCATCGTCCTCGGCATCGACGGCATGGACTACCGGCTGACGAAGAAGCTCATGGCCGAAGGGCAGTTGCCGAACTTCTCCCGACTGGCGGAAAACGGCGGCACGTTCTCGGCCCTCGGCACCGCCGTGCCACCCCTTTCGCCGGTCGCCTGGTCGGACTTCATCACCGGCATGGACGCCGGCGGCCACGGCATCTACGACTTCCTGCACCGCGATCCGGCGACGGTCATCCCCTACTTCGCGACCAGTCAGGCCGTCTCCGAGCCGCCGATCATGACCTTCGGCAAGTACCAGATCCCCGGCTCCGGCGAGCTCGAGCAGCTCCGCCAGGGCACCCCGTTCTGGGAGGTGCTGGAGGACCGGGGCGTCGAGACCGCGATCTTCCGCATGCCGGCCAACTTCCCGCCGTCGGAGACCGCGAGCCACGAGATCACCGGCATGGGCACGACCGACCTCCTGGGCACGACCGGCACCTTCTCCTTCTACACCTCCGAGCTGTTCGCGTTCGCCGGCCAGGACATCACCGGCGGTGAGGTCTACGAGGTCGACGCCTTCGACAACGTGGTCCAGGCGAAGCTCCACGGCCCGGACAACCCCTTCCTGCGCGAGCCGGAGAAGGTGACGGCGGACTTCACCGTCTACCTCGACCCCGAGGAGAACGTGGCGAAGCTGGTGCTCGGCGACGAAGAGCGCCTGCTCCAGGTCGGCGAGTGGAGCGACTGGGTGCCCTTCGAGTTCTCCCTGATCCCCACGCAGTCGATCCCGGCCATGGCGCGCTTCTACTTGAAGCAGGTACGCCCGGAGCTCGAGCTCTACGTCTCGCCGATCAACGCGGACCCGGAGAACCCGGTGATCCCGGTCTCCTTCCCGGCAGACTTCGCCGAGGAGCTCGCCCACCACACCCACCGCTATTACACCCAGGGCATGCCGGAGGACACCAAGGCCCTCGTGCACCACGTGCTGAGCCGCGACGAGTTCCTCGAGCAGGCGCACATCGCCGGCCAGGAGATCCTCGACCAGTTCCCTTACGTGCTCGAGAACTTCGACAACGGCCTGCTCTTCTTCTACACCGGCAACATCGACCAGGTCTCCCACATGATGTGGCGCGCTCTCGACCCCGAGCACCCGGCCTACGACCCGGAGGTGGACCCGAAGTACGCCGACGTCATCCCGGAGCTCTACCGGGGCATCGACCGGTTGGTCGGCTACACCCTCGAGCACATGGACCCGGACACGACGCTCGTCGTCATGTCCGACCACGGCTTCTATAGCTGGCGCCGCTCCCTGAACCTGAACTCCTGGCTCCGCGACCACGGCTTCCTGGCGGTCAAGGACCCGAACCCCGCCCGCGAGCCCGACCTCTACGCCAACGTCGACTGGTCCAAGACGAAAGCCTACGGCCTGGGCTTGAACGGCCTCTACATCAACCTCGAGGGCCGCGAGAAGAACGGCATCGTGCCGCCGGAAGAGCGCGAGGCGGTGATGCGGGCCATCCGCGACGAGCTCGAGGCCACCGTCGACCCGGAGACCGGGGAGCTCGCCGTCGCCAAGGCCTACTTCCGCGAGCAGGTCTACGACGACCGCGGCGAGCTCGAGATCGGCCCGGACATCCAGGTCGGCTACGCGCTCGGCTACCACGGCGCCAGCGAGTCCGCCCTGGGCACGCTCTCCCGCGAGGTGTTCTCGGACAACACCGACGAGTGGAGCGGCGACCACGGCAACGCCGCGGACCTCGTGCCCGGCATCCTGCTCACCAACCGGCCGCTCAAGAAGAAGGCCACGCGGCTCAAGAACCTGGCCGCGGCGATCCTGGCGGAGTTCGGGGTCGACGAGTTCCCGCCGGGGGTCACCCACGCCCGGGAGAGCGACCGGGTCGCCAAGACCGCTCCTTGAGGGCTCGGCCGGGAGGTGGCTGGCCCCCTCCCGGCGTCAGTCATTCAGAAGTCGCCGGAGGGGCGCTCGCCACCTTCGCTTCCACCCGCGCTCCGCGGCGTGAATCGCGCCATTGGGTGGCGGAGGTGGAAGAGCGGGAAGACGATCGCCAGGACGACGAAGACGAAGACGCTCGCCTCGAGCCCCGTCGGCCCTCCGGTCAGCCACTGCGGGCCGTCGAAGGAGGCGTCCAGCAACCGCCCGGAGATGGGCTGACCGCCGTTGCCGCTGTTCGAGCCCCCGAAGAGGAAGAGGGCGGCGAAGTTGAAGGCGGCGTGGAAGCCGGCGGCGAGACCGATGTCCCCGGTGCGACGGACCGCCAGACAGAGGAAGAGGGCGAGCAGGCCGGTGCTCGCGCCGTCGATCCAGGTCTCGTCCGGCTTGAGGAAGTAGTGGAGGGCGCCGAACAGCGTTGAAAGCGCCACCGCGGCCGGCCAGAAGCCCATCCCCCGGCCGAGCGTGTAGAGCGCGTAGCTGCGAAAGAGCGCCTCCTCCGCCAGGCCGACCATCAGGAAGGCAAGCCCCCAGAGAAGAGCCTGCGTGACGAGCGCCAGCCCCCGCGTCTCGAGACCGTTGACCGAGTAGCCGCCGGCCGCCCAGAGCGGCAGGACGATCGCCACCACCACGGCCAGCCCCCAGAGCACCCCCTCCCAGAACCGCCAGCCGAGAATCCGCCGGAGCGCCAACCCGTACTCGGCGAACGAGCGCCGCTCCACCCGGCTCATGATCACGATCGCGAACAGCGCGGCAACCAGCATGAACGCTTCGCCCAGAGCGGTCCAGACGGGATCCCACGGCACATCGGGCGGCGGATCGAGGAAACGGCCCCAGACGAAGCCGATCACGACCTGCGCCACGAACAGCAGACCGACGAAGAGCGAGAAGCTCCACCCGGCACGAAGGCCTGCCGGGCCGAGGAAGATGCGGCGGAGGGGGCCGGCCGGGGGTGTAGGACTGCCAGCGGGGCGGGAAACGGTCTCTATTTCCTGTGTGTCGGGCATTTGGTGCCTCCTACGCTCCGGGAGCCGAGTCTCTTACACGTGGCCCCAGGTGACGACCTCGCCCGAGGATCGATGGCCTGAGAAAGGACTACCA
>Ga0210101_1000329_pt1 | contig 16574 bp, 12 predicted proteins | sample Muzzi_PWC_D1_FD_185534 | JGI IMG/M metagenome (GOLD analysis project Ga0210101, IMG submission 185534) | Wetland microbial communities from San Francisco Bay, California, USA, that impact long-term carbon sequestration - Muzzi_PWC_D1 (SPAdes) | ecosystem: Environmental > Aquatic > Marine >... | reverse complement strand
CGAGCTCCACGGCATGGCCCGGGAGCTCGCCCGCCGCTTCGAGGAGCTGCACCGCTCGATGCCGGAGGAGACCTCCCGGGTGGCGCGGGTGATGGGGCGCTACGACCGCGTCCTGGCGGCGCTTTCGCTCCGTGACGACCAGGTGGCGGCCCGCTACCCGGTGCTCCGTGTGCTGCGCTGGGCGTCGAAGAGCCTCCTCGCCGTCCTGGTCGGCCTCCCTCTGGCGGTCGCGGGCGCGCTCTTGAACGCTCTCCCCTTCTTCGTGGTGGGGCGGCTGGCCAACCGTCCGGACCTCACCATCGAGGTGCGCGCCACGTGGAAGCTCTTCGGCGGCATCTTCGCCTACCCGGTGCTCTGGATCGCCCAGGGAGCGGTCGCCGCCTGGTGGTGGGGGCTCGGAGCCGGCGCGGCGCTGGTGGCCGCCGCGCCGCTCACCGGGTACCTGGCGCTCGCGGCCTGGGAGCGGGGCGAGCGCCTGTGGCGCGAGGCCCGCGCCTACCTGCTGCTGCGCGGCCGACCCCACCTGCGGAGCCGGCTTCAGGACCTGCGCCAGAGGGTCCGGCAGAAGGTCGAGGACCTGGCACGCATCTGGGAAGCCGAGAGCACGGACCCCCACTGAGCCGGCGCTTCCGCGCGACAACACCGGACCCGTAGACGGAACCCAACAAGCCTGACGGAGCCCGAAGGGTCGGGCACGACCCCACGGCCCAGGCAAAACCCGACGGGGCGGGCGGGGGCGCCCCCGTCTCCCCCCGGGGGAGAGAAGGGGGACGGGGGGTTGTGGGGGGTCAGATCGCCCGGATCAGCTCGAGCTCCTGCTCGGTCGGTTGGAAAAGGACCGCTCCCACCGCACCGGGGCCGGCGTGGGTGCCGACCACCGGTCCCATCTCGGCCACGTGCACCTCGGCCACGTCGAGCTCCTTCTCCAGAAGTCCCTTCAACCGGTCGGCCCAGACCGGTGCCTTGGCGTGGGCGATGCCACAGATGACCGGCCGGTCAGGCTTCAGCTTCTTCTTGAACAGCTCCATCATCCGCGGATGGGCGGCACGCCCACCCCGCACCCGGTCGACCAGCACCACCTCGCCCTCGCGCACACCGAGGATCGGCTTGATGCCTACCAGTTGCCCGACCCAGGCCTTGGCCCAGCCGATCCGCCCGTGGCGGGCCAGGAACTCGAGCGTGTCGACGACGAAGAGCACCTCGACCCGCCCCGCCATCGCCTGGAGTCGCGGGCCGATGTCCTCCACGCCGAGCCCCCGCTGCGCCATCCGTGCCGCGAACAGGGCGAGGAGGCCCAAGCCCAGGCTCACCTGCCGGCTGTCGATCACCGCCACGCGCACCGGCTCGGCGCCGGCCCGAAGCTCCTGGAACGTGTGCGCTCCCGCCTCGGCGGCCTGCTCAGCGTGGTGCACCGTCTCGGACAGGCTCGAGGAGATGTGGACCGACACCACGTCCCGCTCGGCTACCAGGTCCTCGTAGACCTGGCGAAACTCGCCGGGCGTCGGTGGGTTGGTCGACGGGTGCACCGTCCCCGTCTCCAGCAGCTCGTAGAACTCCCGGGGGGTGATGTCGATGCCGTCCTTGAACATCCGCTTGCCGAAATGGACGGTCAGCGGCAGCACGCGAATACCGTTGTCGCGCGCCAGGTCCGCGGGCAGGTCGGCGGTGGAGTCAGTGACCACGGACACCGCGGCCTCCGGCTCGGCCAGGTCCAACAGGCCCATCTCGCGGAGCGACGCCAGCTCCCGCAGGATGGTTCCGTCGGTCTGCGGGAGCAGATCGAGGATCTCTCCCACCGTGAGCCCCTTCTGCGCTTCGGTGAGAATCTCCTGCTGGTACGGCGTGAGCTGCGTGTTGAACAGCTTCGCCCCCAGGTCGACCGTGATCTTCGCCTTCGGGCTGACCGGCTCCGCGACCCGGTCCTCGATCGCCTGGATGACCAGCTTCTTGAGCTCGGGGTTGATCTCGCGGCGCACGCCCGGCCGCCCGAGGATCACCCGGAACGGTCCCTGGCTGCGCACCCCCAGGCGGCAGAACGCCTTGACTCCGCGCACGCGGCCGGCGGTCGCGGCGATCGCCTGGCCGCGGTCGAGCACCACCTCGCCACCATCGAAGAGCACGCGGCCCGAGACCAGCGCCCGGCCGAGCCCCCGGATCACCTCGAGCGCGGGGGTCAACGACAGCTCCCCGACCAGCGTCTGGAGCTCGGCGTCCGGCTCGAGGCCCAGCTCCCAGCCGACCAGAACCAGGCGGATGCGCCGCCGCAGCTCCGCCGCCTCGAGCCCCTTGGCCGGGAGATAGAGCACCTCGTCGGGGAGCTCCTCGGGAGCCGCCGCCCCCTGCCCCAGGATGGCCAGGACCGTAGCTCCGGCCGTCGCCTCTCGCAGCTCGTCGAGAATCGACGCGTCGCCGAAGCCGGGCACCTCGTCCCGGGTGACGATGACGCTCGGCCCGAGGCCCTCGGCGAATCTACGCCCTTCGTCCGCCCCGTCGGCGGGCACGACTTCGTAGCCGTGCTCGGACAGGCCCTCCGCAAGGTCCTTGCGCAGGATCGGATCCGGTTCGACGATCAAGACAGCCGGCCGGCTCATCGGATGCTCCGTCTTCTCGTGATCTGCCCGCGGCGGAGACCCCGGGCAGTCAGGAGTCTGTGCGGAAGACTCCTAGATCAGGTCGGGGCCCAGCTCGCTCACGGTCGTGCCCCTCGCGTGTGGCCCGGAGCAGCCCCGGACCGCGGCAACCATATCCGCTCGGCGTTTTTTGAAGCAAACGGAGGCTGTCCTGGAAGACGAAAGACCGCTTTCCGGCGATTCGTTGTCACAGATTGGCCCCCAGGTGAAACTATAGTTACAGGGATTTCGCAAGTTGCGATTCGAGCTGCACTGTTTCCCCCCTGAACACTTGTTGCTTGGTATTCCCGGTAGTGAGGAGAGTTTGACATGGCACCACGATCTTCGAGACAGGGCACGGACCTCGATCTGTGCACTTTGCTCGAACCCCAAAGGAGGAGCACTGGCTCGACCTCCACGAGCTGTGACCCTCGAGAACCCGACCTGTGCTGCATCGTAGAGCCGGAACCCGCGTCCTACGCGGCGATGGTTCGTCGTATCCAACAGCGTCTCGGCCGTGAAGAGGAGAGGGCCGGACGCGAGCACACCGCTGGCGACGCGCTCTTCGACGAGCTGCTGAGCCTGCCGGCCAATCGGCGGGAGGAAGCGGTCACCCTGGACGACCGCTTCGCGAGCTACGCCCTCGGTGACCGACTGGCCGACGCGGCCGAAGTCTCCCGCGACGAGAGCCCGGAGGACGCCGCGGAGATGGCCCAACTGTCCCTGTGCGTCGCGGAGCGCCTCGACGCCGAGCGCTGGGGTACCGCCCTGGTTGCCGACCTCAAGGCGCGCGCCTGGGCCATCGCCGGCAGCGCCTGGTGCTCCAATGGCGCCCCGGACGCCGGCCGCGCCGCCTTCCGGCTGGCGCGGAGCCATCTCAAGCGGGGCTCGGGCGATCCGCTCGAGGAAGCGGAGGTCCTGTACCAGGAATCCGCGCTCCTCGATCCGTCCGACCGGACTGACCTCTCCCACGGCCTGGACCGGGCGGCAGCGATCTTCCTCGAGCACGGGGAGCGCCAACGGCTGGGCGACTCCCTCGCCAGGAAGGGCGCGCTCGCGGCCGGCACCGGCGACCACCCGACGGCCATCCACCTGCTGCGCGAGGCCTGGCATTCCATGGACGACCAGACCCCACCCCGCCGCCGGGCGACCGTCTCCTGGCTGCTCGCCCGGAGCCTGCTGGCCTACGGCGCGAACGACGAGTCCTGGACCGAGATCGGCCGCGCCAGGAGCCTGCTCCGGGGCAACCCGGACGCGCTCCTCGAGGCGCGCCTCCGGGTGCTCGAGGGCCGGGTCGCCCAGCGCACCGGCCTCGACCAGGATGCCGTGGCCTGCCTCGCGGAGGGCCGCGACGCCCTGCTCGAGCTGGGTGAGGCCGAGGAGGCCGCCCGCGCGCACCTGATCCTGGCCGAGCTCGGCCCCGGGGACGACGGCAGCTTCGCCACCGGTACGCGCCGTCTTCTCGCCTCGGGCGGCCTGTCCGGCGAGACGTCCCTGGCGTTGCTCCTGGTCGAGCGCGCCGCCGACAGCGGTCCCGTGGACCCAGGCCTCGTCAAGGCCCTGGACCAGTTCCTGGACAGGGCGAGTTGACCGGTTTCCGATCGCACCGGAAGCCGCCAGGCGCCGCCTGGCGGCTTCCACGCGGGCCGGATCCCTTCGGATAGACTGGCATCGATGCCCCGCACTCGGGACCGCTCCCCTGGCTCCGATGCCGGCGAGAGCCGAGGGCTCGTCGAGCTCTACGCGTCGCGCACCGAAGCCGAGCTGTTGTTGCTCCGCAGCGTCTTGAACGACGCCGGAATCTACTTTTTCGTCAAGAACGACGTCTTCGGCTCCCTCGCGCTCGGTCCCCAGATCGACCACTACAACCGCAAGACCGTCTACGTGCACGCCTCGGAAGCAGCCGACGCCCGCGCGTTGCTCACCGAGTTCCTCGACAAGACGGCCCTCGGCGACCCGGCGCCGGTCGAGGACCTGCGTCTCTCCAACGTGCTGCGCATGGTCGTGGAGCTCCTGGTGTTCGGCTGGTTCATGCCCGGCAGGAGGCACCGCCCGTCCCGACCGCCCAAGCTCCGCCTGATCGACGGCGGCCGAGCGGCAGCCGATGCCGCGGCACCGGGCGGCCCACCGCCCGAGGATGCCGGCCGGACCGGGCCGGTCGACTCTCGGAAACCGACTCCGTAGGCTCCGCTCCGGCACTTCTGTCAGGCCGTCCTCCCCCTCTCTCGGACCGCGGCGGAGGCTTCCCGCGCCACCTCCGCGAGGAGCGCCGCGCCCACGACCACACTCTCGTCGGCAGGCAAGAAGCGGGGCGTATGGGCGGGCACCACCGGCGCCTCCGGCCGGCGCGAGCCGATCCGCAGGAAGCAGCCCGGCATGTGCTCGAGGTACACGGCGAAGTCCTCCCCCGCCATGTTGAGCATCCCCAGCGGACGTACCGCGTCCGCCCCCAGGAGCCTCTCGGCAGCGCGGCGTGCCCACGCGGCCTCCCGTGGCGAGCTGACGAGGGGCGGCGGCCCTTCCTCGACCTCCACCGTCACCTCGAGCCCGTAGGCTGCCCCGACCTCGCGGGAGATCCGCTCCACCTCCCGGAGCAGGAGCGACCGCACCTCGGGTCCCATGGCACGGGCGGTCCCCGAGAGCCGAGCGGTGGCCGGGATCACGTTGGCCGCCGCTCCGGCATCGAAGGTGCCGACCGACACGACCGCCGGCTCCCCCGGCGGCACCCGCCGCGAGACGATCGTCTGGAGAGCGGTCACCACCGCCGCGCCGCCGACGATCGGGTCCGCGCCCTCGTGGGGCCGGGCGCCATGGGCGCCGCCACCGGAGAGGCGCACCCGGAAGGTGTCCGCCGAGGCGGCCAGCGGCCCCGCCTGGGCCACGACCTGCCCTAGAGGAAAGCGCAGGTCGACGTGGGCGCCGAAGATCGCCGCCACGCCGTCGAGGGCACCGGAGTCGAGCACCGCCTGGGCGCCGAGGGCCACCTCTTCAGCCGGCTGGAGCACCACCAGCACGTCACCCGCGGCGGGCCGGGCGGCGAGCAGAGCCGCGGCACCCACGGTCCATGCGGCGTGGACGTCGTGGCCGCAGGCGTGCATCCGGCCGGGCACCTCGGACGCAAAGGTCACGCCGGTCTCCTCGGTGATCGGCAAGGCGTCGATATCGCCGCGAAGCGCCACCGCCGGGGCGCTCCGGTCCTCGCCCGCGAAGCGCGCCACGAGCCCCGTGCCGGCCACCGTATCGAGCGCCACCGGGGACAGGACCTCGAGCTCGCGGCGCAGGCGCCGGCAGGTCTCGTGCTCCTCGAACGCAAGCTCCGGGTGCCGGTGGAGCTCCCTGCGCAGCGCCATCCACCGCTCCCGGAGATCCCGCGACACCCGGTCGAAGACCGGATGAATCAGTTCGCCTCGCTCCGCCACTCGCTCTCTCCCGGGTCGAGCACCACGCGCCACGCGGTGATCTCCTCGAGTCGCTCCTCGTCCACCTCCACCCCGCATCCGGGCTGGTCCCGGGGCACGCGGACCATGCCGTCGTCGTCCATGGTCCACTCCGGGGTCACGATGTCCTGCGCCCAGTAGCGGTCGGAGGGCGACAAGTCCCCAGGAAGCACAAACCCCGGGAGCGAGGCGAGCGCCACGTTGTGGGCCCGCCCGATGCCGCTCTCCAGCATGCCGCCGCACCAGACCGGGATCTCCGCCGCGCGGCACACGTCGTGGATGGCGATCGCCTGGGCGAAGCCGCCGACTCGCCCCGGCTTGATGTTGACGATCCGGCCCGCGTCGAGGTCGCGCATGTCCTCGGCCCGCGCCACCGAGGTGATCGACTCGTCCAGGCACAGGGGGGTCTCCAGGCGCTCCTGGAGGCGGGCATGGCGAACCAGGTCCTCCCGCTCGAGGGGCTGCTCGATCATCATCAGCGCCAGGGCGTCGATCTCGAGCAACCGCTCCATGTCGCGCAGGGAGTAGGCGGCGTTGGCGTCGACCGCGAGCGGCGCGTCGTCCCCGAGCGCGTCGCGCAAGGGCCTCAGGAAGTCGAGATCCGCGCCCGGCTCGATCTTCACCTTCACCTTCCGGTAGCCCAGCTCCAGCGCCTGCCGCGCCTTGGCCAGCAGCTCCTCCGGACTGCTCTGGATGCCCAGGGAGATGCCGGTCGGCACGCGCCCCTGGACCCCACCCAGGAGGCCGGAGAGCGGCCACCCCTCGAGCCGCGCCTGGAGCTCCCAGCAGGCCATCTCGAGGGCGGCCTTCGCCATGCGGTGCCCCCGGAGGTTCCGGTCGAGGAGCGGCCAGACCTCCCGGGCGTGCTCGAACGTTTGCCCGAGGAGCCGCGCCGCCAACCACTGCTCGATCGCCATCCGGGCGGTCTCCACCGTCTCCGGCGAATAGGCCGGCCGCTCCCCCGCAACGCACTCGCCGCGCGCCAGGGCACTGCCCCCCCGGTCGTCGCTGCCGAAGACCTCGACGAGCAGGATGCGCCGATTCCATGTCTCGCCGGACGAGATCCGGAACGGCTCCCGGAGCCGCAGATGGATTTCTCGGAGCGCGATGCGCTCGACGGTGACGCTCATGACCCCTCCCTTCGCAACAGATAGAACGCACGCCGACCGTCTGGCGAACGACTCAACAGATCGACCTCGAAGCCACGCGCCAGGGCGCGCTCCAACGCGCGGCGGGTGGACGCCCGCCAGGTCGCGGCGACCACCCTGTTTTCGGCGCGCACCGCCTGAATGTCGAGCGGCACCTCCACTCGAACGCGCGACGGCTCCCGCCCCTGCTCCTCCGGAAGGTCCACCTCCACGGGCTCGAACCCACCCCGTCCTCCAGCCCGCTCGCGGACGTTGACGACCGGAGCGGAGGCCCACGCCTCCGCGGTGTCGGCGGCCAGGGCGCCGCGGTCGGCGATCGCCCGCTCCACGCGCTCCTCGGCCAGCTCCCAGCGGACCACGAACCGGTCCGTGCCGATGCCGGCGGAGAGCTCGCTGTCCTCGCCGGAGCCGTAGAAATCTCTCACGTAGCGGTCGATCCGGGCGCCCAGCCGGTTCAGGTTGACATGGGCGTTGCGGGCGACGAGCGGGTCGAAAGTCCAGAGCACGGTCCCGATGCCGTGCTCCAGGAGAGTCTGGCGCTGGAAGAGCTTGAGGCGCACGCCCACGCCCCGGCTCCGGAGCTCCGACCGCACGGCAAGCATGTGCGACCAGTGGACCGGACGGCCGTCGACGACGCCGCTGATGCCGAACACGAAGCCCTCCAGGCGCCCGTCGGAGGAGAACGCGCCGGCGGCCACACCTCCCACTCTGCCGACGATCTTGAGCAGGGCCGGCGGCGTCACGTCCTCGAAGCGCTCCCCCCAGACCTCCTTCTGGAGCGCCACGCAGGCCTCGAAGTCCTCGTGCGTCTCCAGATGGCGGAGCACGATTTCCTCGCCCGCCCCGGTCCCGTCACCAGGGGCTCGGGAGCCGGAGGACGGCTTTGTGACGGGGCGATTGGAGGAGGATCTCGTCATTTCTCAGAAAACGGCGTTCATTGTAGTGCACACGGAACCGCGCGTCGCCACTCTCCTCGGACCCGCCGTGCGATACCCTGTCCCCATGGGCTCGGGCTTCGACCGACCGCCCCAGGGACCTGACCGATCGTGATCACAGCCCTCGTCAGCCGCAAAGGAGGGGTGGGCAAGACCACCACCGCCGTCAGCCTCTCCGCCGCCTTCGCGGCACGGGGGCGCCGCACGCTGCTCATCGACCTCGACAGCCAGTGCTCGGCGTCCCTCTCCCTGGGCGTCGACCGGTACGCCCTCGCCCCCTCCTCGGCCGACCTGCTGCTGCGCGACATGTCGGCGCCGGAGGTGATCCGCCCGACCGCGGTGCCGGGCCTCGACCTCATCACCTCCTCGGTCGACCTCCTCTCCGCCGACATCGAGCTCGGCCTGACCACCGGCCTGCGCCGCCGCCTGCGGAGCGCCCTCGAGCCGGTCCGCAACCGCTACGACCAGATCCTTCTCGACTGCCCGCCGTCGCTCTCGGTGATGCCCCAGACGGCGCTCGTGGCCGCGGACAACTTCGTCGTGCCGATCGTGCCCCAGTACCTAGCGATCGAGGGGCTCCAGAACCTCCTGGATGCGGTCGACCGGCTCGGCGACCGGTTCGGCTTCGCGCCCACGCCACTCGGCATCGTCCTGACCATGGTCGACTACCGGACGCGCGAGATGCGCCAGCAGGTCGACCTCGTGCGCCGCATCTTCGGCGACATGGTGTTCGCGGTCGAAGTGCGGGTCAACGTGCGGCTCGCGGAGGCGCCGGCCGCTGGCCAGTCGATCTTCGACTACGACTCCGGCTCGACGGGCGCCAGGGCCTACGGCCTGCTGGCCGAGGAGATGCTGCTCAGGGCGGGTGTATTCGAGCGCACCGGGGTCAGCGACGAGCCCGTCGAAGCCGGCCCCCGAGAGCCGCGGCTTCCTTGACCGGTACCGCCATGGACGATCCGCCGAGCGAGCGCGTCATTGTCCGCCCGGGGACCATCGACCGCTCCCGCTACCGGCGCGTACGCCGCTACTTCGCCCGGCTCTTCCTCCACGCTCTCTGGTACGACCTCTTCCTCCGCCGCGGCCCGCTGCGCCGCTTCCGGCCCGACCCGCTGACCCGCTGGGCCGGACGCGCCCGCGAGTTTCGGGAGCTGGCGGTGGAGCTGGGCGGCGTGCTGATCAAGCTCGGCCAGTTCTTGAGCACCCGGGTCGACGTGCTGCCGCTCGAAGTCATCCGCGAGCTCGCCGGCCTCCAGGACCGGGTACCGCCCGTGCCGTCCGAGGAGATCCTCGCCCGGATCGAGGCGGACTTCGAGCGGCCCACGGGGGAGCTCTTCGCGGAGATCGAACCGGAGCCGGTCGGTGCCGCTTCGCTCGCCCAGGTGCACCGGGCCCGCCTCCCCGGCGGCGAGGCGGTGGTAGTCAAGGTCCTCCGGCCGGGCATCGGGACGCTGGTCGAGACCGACCTCGCGGCGATCCGGCTCGCCACCCGCTGGCTCAAGATCTGGAGCCAGATCCGCAAGCGGGTCGACATCGACCGGCTCTACGAGGAGCTCGCCCGCACCACCCGGGCCGAGCTCGACCTGGAGCGCGAGGCGGGCAACGCCGAGCGTTTCGCCCAGATCTTCCGCCACGACCCGGGCATCCGTGCCCCGCGCATCTACCGCGAGCACACCGCCCAGCACACGCTTACCCTCGAGGACGTGGGCTTCGTCCGCATCAGCGACCACGCCGCCCTCGACGCGGCCGGCGTCTCCCGCCACGAGGTGGCCCGCGCCCTCTACCGCTCCTACATGGAGCAGCTCTTCGTCCACCACTTCGTCCACTGCGACCCCCACCCGGGGAACCTGTTCGTGCGGCCGGTCGCGGACGACGAGCCGCCGTCGGTGGGCGCGGGCGGCGAGGACGGGCGGCGCTTCGAGATCGTGTTCGTCGACTTCGGCATGATGACCGCCATCCCGGAGCGCCTCTGGGACGCCCTGGGCGAGGCGGTCATCGCCCTCGGCACGCGGGACCCCCGGCGCCTGGTCCAGGCCTATCGGGACGCCGGGGTTCTCCTGGCCGGGGCCGACCTGGCGCGCCTCGAAGACGTCCACCGGGCTTTCTTCGACCGGCTCTGGGGGGTCAAGCTGGCCGACCTCCAGGGGGTCGCCCTGGCCGAGGCGAGCGGCTTCCTCCACGAGTACCGGGACCTGGTCTACCAGGCGCCGTTCCAGTTCCCGGTCGACCTGCTGTTCGCGTTCCGGGCGGTCGGCCTCCTGGCGGGGCTCGCCACCAGCCTCGACCCCGAGCTCGACCCCTGGGCCGAGACGCTCCCCTTCGCCGAGGAGCTGGGGGGCGGCGGCCCCACGGACACGGTGCGCCGGGCCCTGGGCGAGCTGGGCCACCTCGCCCGCGCGGTTCTCCGGCTACCCTCGGAGATCGAGCGGGCGCTGACCCTGGCGGACCGGGAGGGTCTCGCCGTGCGGCTCCAGCTTTCCGGGCCGGTGCGCAAGGAGCTCCGGCGCATCGAGCGCGCCACAGCGCGGATCGGCTGGTTCGTGGCCGCCGGAGCGCTCTTCCTCGGTGGCCTCCAGATCGACCTCGCCCGCCCGGAGGACCCGGCGACGCTCTGGCTCTGGACTGCGGCCGGCCTTTGCGCGTTCTGGGGGTTGGTCCGCCGATAGCGGAAAGAACAAAAGGAGAGTCCCATGGCCGATTCCGAGAGCCGCCGCCGCCGCATGGTCGAAGAGCAGCTCGTGAGCCGGGGGATCTCCGACCCGCGGGTGCTCGAGGCCATGGCGACCGTGCCGCGGGAGGCGTTCGTGCCCGCCGACTTCCGGAGCGAGGCCTACGCCGACGGCCCCCTGCCGATCGGCGAGGGCCAGACGATCTCCCAGCCGTTCATCGTGGCGCTCATGATCGAAGCCCTGGACCTCACCGGCGACGAGCGGGTGCTCGAGGTCGGTGCCGGCTCCGGCTACGCGGCGGCGGTCCTCGCCGAGCTCGCGGCCGAGGTCTACGCCGTCGAACGCCAGCCGAGCCTGGCGCGGACCGCGGCCCGGCGCCTCGAGGAGCTGGGGATCGAGAACGTGGAGATCGTCTGCGCGGACGGCAGCCGGGGCTGGCCGGAGAGGGCCCCGTACGACGGCATCGTGGTGGCGGCCGGGGCGCCCAAGGTGCCCGAGTCCCTCCGGTCGCAGCTCGCGGTCGGCGGCCGGCTGGTGATCCCGGTGGGCCCCGGCCGGACGATGCAGGAGCTCCTCCGGGTCACCCGCCTGTCGGAAACGGAGTACCGCCGGGAGAGGCTCGCCGCCGTGCGTTTCGTGCCGCTGGTGGGCGCCGAAGGGTGGGAGTGGTAGGCAGCGTCGGCGCTCAGCCGAAGCTCGCGCGGTAGCGCTCGGCGAACTCCTCCTGCGTATAGCGGTGCTCCTGGGTTCCCTTGTGCTCGACCGCGTAGACGGAGGCGACGCTCCCCATCCGTCCGCAGACGTCCAGGGGCTGCTCCCGTAGCAGCCCGGCCATGAAGCCCGCCCGAAACGCGTCGCCGGCGCCGGTGGGGTCGACGACCTCCTTGGCCTTGGCCGGGGGGACCTCGATCCGCCCCTCGCCCCGCACCAGGATGCGACTCCCCTTTTCACCCAGGGTGACGACCCAGAAGCGGGCGAGGCCCATGAGGTCCTTCTCGCTGAGGCCGGACTTCTCCTTGAAGACCTCGAACTCGTAGTCGTTGACGAACACCGCCTCGGCGCCGTCAGCGGCGGTGCGGAGGTCCTCCCCTTCGAGGGCGATGACCTGGAAGGAGGGGTCGAAGAGGAGCGGCACGCCGGCCTCTTTGGCCTCCCGGGCATGGCGCAGCATGGCGGCGGGGTCGTCGGGGGCGACGATGGCGTACTCGGCCTTCTGGGCGTTGGCGGCGTCGCCGAGGGAGATCTCCCCGGCGCGGCCCATGGCACCCGGGTGGAAGCCGGTGATCTGGTTGTCCGAGCGGTCGGTGGTGATGAAGCAGCAGGCGGTCTGGAGGTCGTCGAAGGTCCGGATGCCGGAGACGTCGATGCCCAGCTCTTCGAGGTAGTCGCGGTAGCCGTCGAAATCGTTACCGGCGGCGGCGACGATGCGCGGCTTCTCGCCGAGGAGCGCCAGGGTGTAGGCGATGTTGGCGGCGCACCCGCCGCGGCGCAGGCGCAGGTCCGAGACCAGGAAGGAGAGATTGATCATGTGGAGCTTGTCCGGGAGGATGTGGTCCTGGAACTTCCCGGGAAAGTCCATGATCTGGTCGAAGGCGAGGGAGCCGGTGACGAGGACTTCCTTGCCGTTGCTGGGCGTGAAGATGGGATCGGCCATGGGTATCAGATCGCTCGGGGTTGTTCGAGAGGAGTTGTGCGGCGGTGGTCTTCGTGCGGTGAGCCGCCCGGCGCCGCCCGGCGGACGGGCGCCGGAACGAACAGTGCGGGGATTCTCTCACGGCCGGGCGTCGAGGTGCAGACGGGCACCGATTCAGCCGGTGCGCCTCACGCCCCGGCGGTCCTTCGCCGGAGGGCTCGCCGGGAGCGGCACGACCGGCCCCGGCTCCGGGACGGCGCGCGTATCAGGACGGTCGAGCGGCAAACCCGCGCCTCGGCTCGGGCCGCGCGTGGACGGCATCGACGGCCCAGCACCCCGCGAGCGCGTCCCTCGACGCCCTCCACCGGGGCCGGTCGCACCGCTCCAAAGGGAGCTGTTCGTTGCCGTACCCAACACCGCCTACGCAAAGCGCGAGAACCCCAAACCGAAGCGGCCGGTCTCCGCGCCGGCCGGACCACCACCAAGAGAAGCGGCCGGACCTGTGCCGGCCGAAGTGCGAGCGTAGCGAGCGGCCCCACCCGGACCCGTGCCGGCCGGACCACCACCAAGAGAAGCGGCCGGTCTCCGCGCCGGCCGAAGTGCGAGCGCAGCGAGCGGCCCTACCCGCCCTCCGCCAACCGCCCCTCCACCCAGGCTCGAACCTCCGCCGGCAGCTCCTCCCCCGTCACCTTCTGCCAAGCCGCCTCCAAGGCCTCGAACCCCAGCTCCCCCGTGAGCCGGGCCAACTGATTCGGTCCCGGGCCGGTCAACGGATGCGGGAACTCGGGAAACAGCGCCACACTGCGAACCGTCCACTCCAACGCCTCACCCTTCCGGCCTTGACCCTCGGCCAAGAAACCAAGCACACCATAGCTAAACGTCATGCCAGAACGGTTCTCTAGAGACTCGTCGATAGCCATCGACTGGCGGTACCAGTCTTCCGCAGATTGAAGGTCTCCCCGATCCTGCGCAAGCATCCCTAATTGATGATAGGAAGCCGCCGTGCCCGATAGGTTCCTTAGAGACTCGTTAATCGCCAGTGCCTGCCTATACAAGCGTTCTGCGGACTTCAGATCCCTCCGCCTGTGGGCTGTCATCCCCAGCTGGTGGTACGCGGCCGCCATGCTCCGGCGGTCCCCGAGACTTTCGTCAACCGCCAACGCCTTTCGGTACCAATGCTCCGCAGATTCCAAGTCTCCACGGTCTTGCATCAATAGGCCCAGTTGATGGTACGAGGCCGCCATGTCCAGCCGATTTCCTAGAGCCTCGTTGATTTCCAAAGCTCTTCTGTAGGCGCGCTCCGCTGACCCCAGATCTCCCCGCCTATGTGCCAGAACGCCGAGCTGCCCGTGGCTTGCTGCGAGACCCGGACGGTTTCCCAGAGACTCGGCAATCTCTAGAGACTGCTTGTATAGACGTTCTGCTTGGTCGAACTCCCCTCGGTCCTGCGCGACGATGCCAAGTTGGTGGTAGGACCTTGCCATTCCCGGCAAGTCTCCTAGAGCTTCATAGATCTCCAGGGAAAGCCGGTACCAGCGTTCAGCAAGGGCTTGATTCGCTTGGTGCTGTTCGATGACTCCAAGCTGGTGGTAGGCGTCTGCAATACCCGAACGATCTCCTCTCGCCTCGGAGACCTTGAGTGACTCCTTCGCCCACGCTTTCGCATCATCTAGGCGCCCTGCCCGCTCCGTAATCCGCGCTAGTTCGAAGCAGCTCGTGGCCACGCCTTGCCAGAGTCCCAGATCCTCTGCGATTGCCACCGCCTCCTTGTGTGCCTCCTCGGCGTCGGCCAATAGCCCAAAGTAGAGGTAGTGATGACCGAGCTCCTGCAACCATCGAGAGCGCGCCTCCAGCGCAAGGCCGTCGTCTCTGTCCAGAGTCGTTGCAATGCGCGAACGGAGCTCTTCGATCCTCTTCTCCCGGGCATCCACCGGCATCTGATCGGCGCGCCCGCCTTTCCACAGAGCAGAGTCCATGACCTCGACTCCGGCGAGCCTCTCCTGCGGAAAGAAGACCGTGTCACTCCGCCAGTCGAGAAAGTCGGGCGCCTCGCGGCCCAGGATCTCGAGCAGGAACTCCGGCACCCAGAGAACCACCGGCCGCGGGAGCCGCACCGGCCACTCGGCGCGCTCCAGGTTGAGGGTGAGTAAGGCCGGGCGCCCCTTCTCGGCGTCGGAGATCACCAGCTCCAGGCCGATCACGTTGGTGGGGCCGGGACCATCCTTGGAGGCCCGCTCAACGACGGCCGCGAGGGGATCGGCAACCTCTTCCCCGAGCTCGACGATCTCCATGGAGCCTCCTGGGATGGACTGCCCAAGGAGCTCGATCAACCGGTCCCGGGTCGCAGGCTGGTTGCAGACGGCGATGAAGAGGGCAAACTGCCCCTGCGACCGGAGGACACCCCGGCGGAGGGCGCGTAACCCCTCCACGACAGAAGGGGTCGCGAGCTCCGGGTCACTCCCGGAACTTCGGAATGGTGCGGAGGACAGGGTTCACCTCGTACCAGGGCTCGCCGTTCATGTACTCGAACACGTGGAGCAGCAGGAGCATCTCCTGGTGGTGCTCGTCCTTGGGGATGTCGTCCTGGGGCTCGTCGAACTTCCGGAGCAGCGGCCAGAAGTCGTCCGGAACTTCACGCACGAGGCTGTTGGCGTAGTTCCGGATCGCTTTGCTTACCGCGTCCCCGGTGATCGGCAAGGCATCGACCTCGTTAGCGGCCGCACGGATGAACATCATCAAGTGCCGGGGGTGGCCCCCGGTCATCGTGCACAGGTGCCGGCAGGTCTCTTCCGTGTCGAACACCTGGGAGAAGTCGACGTCCGCGTGACGGCACCGCGCCTCCAGGATCTCCCGGAGCTTGGCCATTCCCGGGGTCGCCATGGTCGACGCGGAGGCCCCCCGCTCGTGGAGACGGATCATGGGCACGGGGATCTGGTGGCCACCGAATGTCTGTTCGAGCTGGGTGAACTGCGGGGAGTAGATCAAGGAGATGGGCACCGTGTAGACGACATGGGCCCGAAGGCTCGCGAGCTGCTCGCTCCTCTGGATGAACAACCGGTCGTGGGTGCTGGTCCCGCTGTGGTCCAGCTCGCGATAGGTGAGCTTGTCGAGGCCATCGACGATCAGGACCAGCCCCTCGTGGCCATTCTCCCTGAGCTTGACGGTAGCCACGTCGAGGAGATCGTTGACCGCGTCGAGAAGGCTCGTGCTCTGCTGCTCGATCGCCTTGCGAAGCTCCGCGCGTGCGTTCGGCCGGTTCTTGAGCTCGAGCGCAACCTGGCCGTACGGGGTGTCGACATCGGCTCCGCCCAGCGACACTTCGGAGCCGAGCACCCCGCGGAAGTCGTCCCAGAGCCTCTTGAGATACTCGGTCGTCGCCGAGAATCCCGGGATGTCTGCCTCCCGGAGTTGGCGCTGAATCTCGGCGGCCTGGAAGACGAGCAGGTCCGGAAAGTCGAGGTCGTTCAGGTCGAGCGACTGGCTCACGTCCGAGAAGATCACCAGGAACGGCCTCTGCCCGGAGTCGTCCGGCTGCTCGAGGAAGCTCTTCAGCCGGTAGAGCTCACTGGTCTTACCTACCCCGCGGTGACCGGCGAAGACCTTGACCTCCGGGTTCCTCGGGTCCGCCCGCTGCAGCGCCCGGGCATAGAGACGCGCGAGGTTCTCGCCGCGCACGTCGTCGCAGTTGACGTACCGAGAATCATCCGGCCGGAGCGCCTCGTTCGGCGCGCAGGAGCGGAACAGTCGGGTGATCGGATCTGCCATGGGAAAGACTTCTCGGGGGTCGAGGGACAGGGAAATTGTACGACACTCGTCTCGGACCGCTCCAACCCGGGACCGCGGCACCAGCTCACCGACGAATCCCATCCCCCTCGGCCCGAGCCGCTGAGCCGATCAGGGAACCTCCCCCCCGCCGTCCTCCCCCGCCTCCGCCAGGATCTCCTCCACCGCCACCTCCACGACCCTGTGCTGCTGGCTCTCGGCAAGCCCGGGCGGTGGCTCGAGCTTCAGGCGCAGCCGGCGGATCATCACCGACCGAAGCGTGTGCCCGTCGCCCGCCGCGGCCTTTGACATCTTCTCGGCGGCCTCCTTGCGGTCCTTCCTGATGTCCCGATAGACCTGCCACCCAAACTGCGCGGCCGTCAG
>Ga0210101_1000328_pt1 | contig 16651 bp, 13 predicted proteins | sample Muzzi_PWC_D1_FD_185534 | JGI IMG/M metagenome (GOLD analysis project Ga0210101, IMG submission 185534) | Wetland microbial communities from San Francisco Bay, California, USA, that impact long-term carbon sequestration - Muzzi_PWC_D1 (SPAdes) | ecosystem: Environmental > Aquatic > Marine >... | reverse complement strand
GATTTTCGACATCAATGTCCTCTCGCCCATCCTGTTGTGCAAGGCCCTGTTGCCCTCGTTTACAAGGCTGGAATACGCGCACATCGTGAATATCGGCTCGACATTCGGGTCACTCGGATATGCCGGTTTTGCAAGTTATTCGGCCAGCAAGTTTGCCCTGCGCGGCTTTTCCGAAGCACTGCGCCGCGAGCTTGCCGATACCGGCGTACGGGTACATTACCTTGCGCCGCGGGCCGTTCGAACCGCATTCAATGAAGATGCCGTGAACCGGATGAACACCGCGCTGGGAGTCACCATGGATGCTCCGGATGTGATACCCGGCGCCATTGCCCGCATGCTGAAGCACGGTCAAAGCGAACATTACATCGGTCGACCGGAACGCTTCTTCGTGAAACTGAACGCCCTCTTCCACAAGGCGGTCGACAAGGGACTGTCCGGACAGCTTGCCACCATACAGCGGCATGCACGCAGTGCAACCGGCCATGCCCAAACCGATGTCCAGGAACCCCAAACCGGCAAGGAGATATAGGCATGGTTACTAACCACGGTATTTCAGTCTCAGTGCTCGCAGCACTGTTATTTCTGCTGAGCACCCGGCTGTCTGCCGCAACCCTGGCTGATGACATCAGTGACCTGCAGCACGAGTGGGCCAGGATCAAGTATCAGGCCAGTGAATCCGAGCAGGAAACACTCTACGAGGCACTGGCATCCAGGGCGGATGCGGTAACCGCACGTTATCCCGACAAGGCGGAACCGCTGGTGTGGGAAGGCATTATTTACAGCACCTGGGCCGGCGCCAAAGGCGGACTCGGGGCACTCTCGCTGGCCAGGGAATCCCGCAAACAACTCGAGGCCGCCATCATCATCGACCCCGGTGTACTGCAGGGGTCAGCCTACACCAGTCTTGGCACCCTGTACTTCAAGGTGCCCGGATGGCCGATCGGATTCGGAGACACCGACAAGGCAGAGGATCTACTGAAGCAGGCACTTGCGATCAATCCTGACGGTATCGATCCCAATTATTTCTACGGAGAATTCCTCCTCGAGGAAGACCGTTATGCCGAATCCGTCGCAGCCCTCAACCACGCGCTGCAGGCCCCCCCGCGCCCTGACCGGCCGTTAGCCGACGCCGGCCGCAGGGCGGAAATCCAGGACACCCTGGACAAGGCACGCAAACACCTCGAATGACTGCAACCGTAATGGTTGCAATCCCCCTTGAGCCTGCTTCGAGCAGGCTCTTTTTTTGGTGCGCGCAGCGGTGAAAGGACCCGTCGGCGGGCGCCTGCCCTGCTCAACGCGGAATCTGCTTGCCGGCCACGATTCTCAGGCCTTCCCAGAGAATTACCAGCTGCTGCCGGTACATGGCACCAATGGCAGCGGAATTGCCATGCTGCATGGCCAGCGGGACACCGTAAAAGATTGAAACCAAGGCAACCATCGCCGCAGAGATGGCAGAATTCACCGGCAGCTCGCCGGCATCGATCGCGGCCTGGAGTGCATTTCTCAGCAAGGTCTCAAGGCTGTCATCCGGCAGGTTCTCGATACCCTCGAGATCCGCAAACGCCAGCATGCGTTCCGCCAGCGTGATCGTGGGGCCGGACTGGCGGTCTCGCGCCCTCGCCTCGTGTGCGATGATCTCCCCCATCAGGCCGGGCTTTTTCTGGATCTGGATCGCGGTATAGCGGAACAGGGCCTCGATCACCGCGAGCCCCTGCTGCTGCCTGGCTGCCTGCAACCCGTACCAGTTCAGTTCCAGTGTCCACAAGTGATCCAGGTAGACAATCAGGTCGTCCTTGCGGGGGAAATAGTTGAAGAAGGTGGCCTCGGATATCTGCACGCGCTCGCACAGCGCTTTCACGGAAAGGGTTTCAAAGGCAGCCGCCTCCAGGTGATTCGTGGTCGCCTGTGCCAGTGCCAGGCGGGTACGGGCAAATTTTTTCTCCCGCAGCGTGGGTTTCCGGGGCGCTTCCATAAATATAGAATACTAAAATAATATATTTTTGTGTAATAAATAATAGTTCATAAATTCAATGTGATAGAAATCACCCTCACCAAACCGATTCTGAACCGGGTAATTCCCTAAATTTTCCATGGAAAAGCTGTGGGAACGGCTGTTTAATGCAGAACCTGTCTGTTCAAGGTTTTACTGAAACCGGAATATTCATATTAATTATCATAATAACAGATAGATAACATTATATTGATCAACACAGTATAATTATACAAAACTACAATAAACGGCCAATCGGGTGGACATTCCGGCATCATCATAGCTGATACATTCTATAAAATTAGGGCAAACATTAATTTCTTCGCTGTGGCCGTTTTTTGTCCAGTTGCCCGGCTGAAGTCAAGGCTCCCGCTGCAGGATCAACAGGCGGTAACTCTTGTATTTTTGGAACGTCTCTGCATTGCGGTGTCCGGAGAGATATTTGTACTTGAGCTTCGCCAGTTTGCGCCGTGCCAGCCATTTCAGCACGCTGCTGGAGCGCGGATACTGGTCCTGCAGGTAACGATCAATGCTTGCCGCCGCGGGTGCCAGGCGCTGCGTCAGCCACTCGTCCAGCAAATCCAGATTCGGGCTGACACGGGAAGTGAGGTCTTCATCCAGCACCTTGCGAAACGGGCTGTCACCCAGCAGCTCAAGGAACTGGCCGAGGAGGTGGCCCCCGCTGAAACTGCGGTCACCCGCGGCACCATCGCCGTGGGCAGCCGTCTTGAAGAAATCACAGATAATGACGTGACCGCCGCTTCGCAGTAATCCCGGTGCCTTTTCGAAAAAATCAGGCAGGGGGATGTATTGAAAACTTTCGCTGCAGAGCAGGACATCATATTTTCCCTGGCATGCCGCATGCGGCATGTCCTCGAAGGTGGATTCAAACAGGGTGGCGGAAGCCGCCGCCAGTCGGGACAGCCGCGACCGCACCTGGCGGTTGAGATACGGGGACGGATTGACGGCATCCACCCGGTAGCCGCAGGCGATGAGTTGCTCCAGCATATGACCTGTCCCGCAGCCGATATCCAGGATTCGCGCCGCGCTCTTATCATCAGTCAGTCGCTCGACCTGTGCCAGCAGCAAATCGGTGTAGCGCTGCTGCGCGCGCCCGAAACCGGACATCGAGACTGGAAGGTCCGGGTCCCAGAGACCGAAGTGGAGGTCCTGTACGTCCAGCAGCTGCTGTGCCAGAACCAGCCCCAATTCTCTCGAGGTCATTTTTTCAGAACCCGGCATCACGCTACCATCCCGAAGAGCATCACAAAAATTGCATTTTAATACATAATGATATAAATCATATTGGTGTTTACATCATGTTTGTATTGAACCCGATTAACGTGTTTACCTGGCGAACAGGGACTGGAAAACACCTTGCCCGGCGTCACTTGCCGATGCAGAAACTGCTGAAAATTCTGCCCAGCAGGTCATCGCTGCTGACGGCACCGGTGATCTCCCCCAGTTCCTGCTGCGCCAGCCGCAGCTCCTCGGCCAGCAGTTCACCGGCCTGCTGTTCCTGCAGCTGGCGCTGACCGGCACGCAGGTGCTGCTGCACCCGCTGCAGGGCATCGAGATGGCGCCGCCGGGCGCTGAAGCTGCCCTCGGCCTGTTCACCATAACCGACACAGTGTTTCAGGTGCGCCCGCAGTGCATCCAGACCGGCTCCGGTCTGGACGGAGAGGGCGAAGCCCGGTGCTGCCTCAGTCGCCGTCCTGCCCGGCGCGCGCCCGCTGAGATCGATCTTGTTGAAGATCAGGGTATGCGGCACGCCCGCAGGCAAGTCTTCGAGTATCGCCGCATCGGCAGCGGTATAGCCCGCCTGGTCATCAATCAGCAGCAACAGCCGGTCAGCGCTTTCCATTGCCTTGCGGGCACGTGCCATGCCCAGCTGTTCCACCGGATCGTCGCTGTCGTGCAGACCGGCCGTGTCGATGATATGCAGCGGCATACCATCGAGCTGGATGTGTTCCCGCAGTACATCCCGGGTGGTGCCCGGTATCGCCGTGACGATCGCGGCCTCACTCCCGGCAAGGGCGTTCAGCAGACTGGATTTACCGGCATTGGGACGCCCGGCAATGACCAGTGTCATGCCGTCCCGTAACAGTTGCCCCTGGTGGGCACGCGCCATGATGTCGGCGAGATCATCCTGCAGTGACTGCAGCATCTGTTGCAACCGGGCATCGGCCAGCCAGTCGATTTCCTCGTCCGGGAAATCGATCGCTGCCTCAATATAGATGCGCAGGTGCGTCAGCGCGTCCGTCAGTTCCTGGACATACTGCGAGAATACGCCCTGCAGCGAGCGTACCGCAGCCCGTGCAGCCTGCGCCGTGCCGCTCTCGATCAGGTCGGCAATCGCCTCGGCCTGGACCAGGTCGAGCTTGTTGTTGAGAAAGGCGCGCCGGGAAAATTCACCGGGACGGGCAGGGCGGGCACCCAGCACAAGCACCCGCTGCAGCAACAGATCCATCACCACCTGGCCGCCATGACCGTGCAGTTCCAGTACGGGTTCGCCGGTGAAAGAGGCGGGCGCTTCAAAATACAGCACCAGGCCGGAATCGATCAGGCTGCCGTCTGCATCCCTGAAATCATGCAACTCGGCCCGGCGAACCTGCGGCAGCCGTCCCAGCAGGGCAGTCGCGATCGCGGTAACGGCGCTGCCCGATACCCGCACGATGCCCACGCCACCCTGGCCGGGCGGCGTGGCGATTGCTGCAATGGTATCCGTGGCCATGGCGACCGCGGCGGCAGACGCTTATTTCTTACCGCCGCGCTCGATGCGCCGGGTAATCACCCACTGCTGCGTGATGGACAGGGTATTGTTGACCACCCAGTAGAGCACCAGGCCGGAAGGGAAAAAGGCAAAGAACACGGTGAACACGACGGGCAGCACCATCATCACCTTGGCCTGGATGGGATCCATGGGTGCGGGGTTCAGCTTCTGCTGAATCAGCATGGTCGCACCCATCAGCAGCGGCAGCACGTAATAGGGATCCGGTGCAGACAGGTCCGTGATCCAGAGCATGAAGGTTGCCTGGCGCAGCTCGACGCTCTCGAGCAAAACCCAGTACAGTGCAATGAATACCGGGATCTGGACAACGATCGGCAGGCAGCCGCCAAGCGGGTTGATCTTTTCCTTCTTGTACAACTCCATCATGGCCTGGTTGAGCTTCTGCCGGTCGTCGCCATAGCGTTCCTTCAGCGACTTCAGGCGTGGCGCCATCTTGCGCATGTTGGCCATGGATTTGTAACTGGTCTCGGAGAGCTTGTAAAAAGCCAGCTTGATAACCACCGTCACCAGCACGATGGCCCAGCCCCAGTTGCCGACGATCCTGTGGATGGTCTTGAGCAGCCAGAACAGCGGCTGGGCCAGCACGGTAAGCAAGCCGTAATCCACCGTCAGTTCCAGTCCCGGGGTAACCTGCTTCATCTTGTCCTGCAACTTGGGACCGATGTACAGCCGGCTACTGAAGGTGGTGCTGGCATCCGCGGCAACGGTGCGGGCAGGGGAGATCATGCCGATGACGTAACGCGCATTGCTGAGCGTCTTGGTGTAGTAACGCTCCGGCACATCAGCCTCGGGAATCATGGCCCCCAGAAAATAGTGCTGCAGCATCGCCGCCCAGCCCGAGGTGATAGTCCGGTCGAGGTCCTGCTTGACCATCTCCTCGAACTTGATCTTTTCGTACTTGTCCTCGGGACTGTAGATAACACCGCCCATGTAGGTTCGGATAAAACTGCTCTGGCCGGCCTCTGCAATCTGGGTACGCTGCAGCTGGCGATAGATCCTGCCTTGCCAGTCACTGCCACTGCCATTACGTACCTCGTGCTCCAGGTCGATGACATAGCTGTCGCGATGGAAGGTGTAACGCTTGATGACATCTACGCCTTCCGGACTGCGCCAGCTGAGGGGAACCGTCAGGGTGTCCGCGTTTGCCGGCATGCTGTAGCGGGTTTGCTCCGCGCTGAAGGAAATATGGTGCGTCGGTTCCGTGCCGGTAGAGCTGCGCAACCCGGACTGTATGACGAACAGGTTGGGCAGGCTGTCGTTGAACAGGCGAAAGGGCGGGGAATCCGGTTTGGTGTTCGCCGGATAGTCCAGCAGATCCACCTGGCGCAGGTCACCGCCGGTCGTATTGATATGTATCCGGTACAGATCGGTTTCCACTTCCACAGTTGCGCCGGGTTCCAGCAACTCGGTATCAGGCAGGGTGGCTTCAGCCGTGCTGTCGGCAGGAGCGGCGGCCGGGATATCCGTACTCCCGGTTGCCGGCGCGGCTTCTCCCGCCGGTGCGGTGACGCCGGTGGAATCCGTTGCCTGCGGGGCAGGGCCGTAATCCTCAACCCAGGCCTGCCACAACAGCAGCATGACAAACGAAAGGGCGACAAATAAAAACAGGCGTTGATTATCCATGACTGTGTCCGGTCTCCTTCTCCGGTACCTCGTCGATGCCTCCTGCGTGCCACGGATGACAGCGCAGCAGGCGTCGTATAGCCAACCCGCTGCCGCGCAGCAGGCCATGACGTTCAATCGCCGTTTGTGCATAACACGAACAGCTCGGATAGAAACGACAGTTGTTACCCAGCCAGGGGCTGAGCAGGAGGCGGTAAGCGCGAATTAGTTGGATGACGAGCCAGCGCATTTTTCGATTAACTGTTCCCAGAGTTTTTCCAGCGCTGCATCCAGCGTCTTGCCGGATTGTCCGGCAATGCCGGGCCGGGCCAGCAGGACGATATCCAGTGCACCGAGGCGCCCTTGCCAGTGGCGGAAGCTCTCCCGCATGAGGCGCTTGATGCGGTTGCGCGTTACCGCGTTATGCACTGCCTTGCGGGACAGCGCCATGCCAAGGCGGGGATGACCGGTCTGGTTGCGTGCGGCAAGCAGCGTCATCCAGCGGTTACTCAGGCGATAGCCGGTGTATTTGAATACCCGCTGGTAAGCGTCCGGTTCTGTGAGCCGCACCCGCCTCGGGAAACGCGTCGGGCCGGAGCACAAGGGCACAAATCACACGGACAGGCTGTGGCGACCCTTGGCACGACGGGCATTGATTACGCGACGGCCATTCTTGGTACTCATGCGGGCCCGGAAACCATGGGTCCGCTTGCGCTTCAGATTGCTGGGTTGATAGGTTCTTTTCATGGCACGCTACGTATCTGAATGATTCCTGAAAGACAAAACACGCCTGACCCGGCGCGAAAGGGCGCAAAGATTACTGTTTTCCGGGCCTGAATGTCAACCATGCCCTGATTCAACAGCTTGCATTCAGGGTGTGGATAACTTTTTACGACAGGTATAGACTCCCCATCCTCGATTCCTGTCGTACAGAACAAAAGTTTTACTCAGGGGGAATAACAGTGGAAGTATCGCTCTGGCAACAATGTCTGCTTCGGCTTGAAAATGAACTGCCAGCGCAACAATTCAATACCTGGATACGTCCCCTGCATGCGATAGAAAACGGCGAGAACCTGCGCCTGCTGGCGCCCAACCAGTTTGTGCTCGACTGGGTCAGGAAGCATCATTACGACACCATCTCGCAAACCCTGCATGATATTGGTCCAAATCCCGCGGCCCGCGTACAGCTGGATATTGGCAGCAGCAAGAAAATTACTGACCGGCCGCCACAAGCCGCAGCTCCCGTAGCCTGGCCCGCCAGCGAAGCCGTTGCCGAGCCGGTTCAGCACAAAAGCAACCTGAATCCCGACTTCACCTTCGACAGCTTCGTCGGCGGCAAGTCCAACCAGCTGGCTCGCGCGGCCTCCATGCAGGTCGGGGAAAACCCGGGCGGCGCCTACAACCCGTTATTCATCTACGGCGGCGTCGGCCTCGGCAAAACCCACCTGATGCATGCGGTCGGCAACCTGATTCTGAAAAACAAACCTGCGGCACGTGTGGTGTACCTGCATTCGGAACGCTTCGTAGCGGATATGGTGAAGGCGCTGCAGCATAATGCCATCAACGATTTCAAGCGTTTCTATCGAACGGTGGATGCGCTGCTCATCGACGATATCCAGTTTTTTGCCAACAAGGAGCGTTCCCAGGAAGAATTCTTCCATACTTTCAACGCATTGCTTGAAGGTCAGCAACAGGTGATACTCACCTGCGACCGTTATCCCAAGGAGGTCGACGGGCTGGAAGACCGCCTCAAGTCACGCTTCGGCTGGGGCCTGACCGCGGCGATCGAGCCCGCCGAGCTGGAGACACGGGTTGCCATCCTGATGAGCAAGGCCAGCCAGAGCAACATCGAGCTGCCAAACGATGTCGCATTCTTCATTGCCAAGCGCATCCAGTCCAATATACGTGAGCTGGAAGGCGCCCTGCGTCGCGTCATTGCCAGTGCCCGCTTCACCGGGCATCCCATCAGCCTGGAACTGGCCAAGGACGCCCTGCGGGATCTGCTCGCCCTGCAGGACAAACTGGTTACCATCAGCAACATCCAGAAGGTCGTGGTCGAGTACTACAAGATTCGCGTTGCAGATCTGTTGTCATCGCGCCGCAGCCGCAGCATCACCCGGCCGCGCCAGATTGCCATGGCGCTGGCAAAGGAACTGACCACGCACAGCCTGCCGGAAATCGGAGACGCATTTGGTGGCCGTGATCACACCACCGTTCTGCATGCGTGTCGCAAGGTGGCAGAGTTGCGCAACACTGACAACCGCATCAATGAGGACTACAACAACCTGTTGAGAACCCTGACCAGTTAGGCGGGATAAACTGTGGATAACTATTAATGGTTTTTTTATCCCGGGTTATCCACAACATACCAACATCTGATCAGAACGCGGGGCATCGGGTTATCATTCAATTAACACATTGATATAAATATGAAATATGTGGTTACCCACAGGTTGAGCGCAACGTAATAAACATAGTAATTTAAAATATTAACCTAATTTAATTAATTAATCATGAAACTGAGTATTCAGAGAGAAGCCTTCCTCAAGCCCCTCCAGCAGGTCATTGGTGTCGTTGAACGCCGTCAGACACTACCGATTCTTGGCAACGTGCTATTGAATGCAACCAAAAAAAGCATCAGGCTGACAGCGACGGACCTTGAAGTTGAACTCCAGGCTGAAATCGACACGCCGGTTGACGAGGCGGGTGATGTCACCCTGCCGGCTCGCAAACTGCTGGATATCTGCCGTACCCTGCCTGATGAAGCCCAGCTGGATATTTCGGTTAAGAATGACCGCGCCCTGGTCCGCTCTGGCAAGAGCCGGTTTACCCTGGCGACATTGCCGGCAAGTGAATTTCCCGCCATCGACAAGATCAAGAGCGCACGTGCCTTCTCGCTGCCGGAAAAGGATCTGCATGCCCTGATCGAACGTACCGCATTCTCCATGGCACAGCAGGATGTGCGTTATTACCTGAATGGCCTGATGCTGGAGCCTGTGGATGGCATCCTGCGTGCCGTGGCAACCGATGGCCACCGGCTAGCGATGTGCGAACTCTCCGCCGATATCAAGGACGCCGCCGACCAGCAGGTCATCGTACCGCGCAAGGGGGTTCAGGAACTGCACCGGCTGCTGGAAGAGCGCGATGCGCTGTTGCAGGTGGAAATCGGCACGAATCATATTCGCATCACAACAGATGATCTGCGCTTTACCTCCAAGCTGATCGACGGACGCTTCCCGGATTACCAGCGCGTCATTCCCAAAAATGCCGACAAGCGGCTGCTGGTTGATCGCAACCTGTTGCGTCAGGCCCTGACCCGTACCTCCATTCTCTCGAACGAGAAGTACCGGGGTATCCGCCTGGAGGTATCTAAAAATAACATTAAAATTCAAGCGCATAACCCTGATCAGGAAGAGGCTGTTGAGGAAATCGATGCCATTTACAACGAAGAAGGCATGACGGTTGGCTTCAACGTTACCTATCTGCTGGACGTGCTGAACTCCATCGATACCGACAACGTCGAGATCTGCCTGAGTGATGCCAACAGCAGCGCCCTGATCAACCAGCCGGGCGCCGAGGACTGTCGTTACGTCGTCATGCCCATGCGCCTGTAGCAGTCGTTGCCCTGGGCATGACGACAGCCATACGCTGACCAACCGCGACAAGCTACACCGCTAGACATACTTCATGGCACTGCAGTCGCTGGATATTCGCGATTTCCGGAATATCCAAAATGCCAGCCTCACATTTTCATCCGGCTTGAATCTTGTCACCGGCACCAATGCCGCCGGGAAAACGAGCCTCCTGGAAGCCATCTATTGCCTCGGCAGGGTACGCTCATTCCGCACCGCTATTGTTGACGAACCGGTGCGTTATGGCCAGGCCGCCTACCGTCTCGTGGGGCGGGTTAGTCGGGAAGGCGGTCGCAGTGTTCCCGTCGGGATAGAACGCCAGGCTGGCGGACTCAAGGTACACCTCGACGGCAGACCCATAAGGCGACTCTCGGACCTCGCAGGCTCTTTTCCCGTGCAGGTCATGAGCGGTGATACAGACACCATACTCGAAGGCGGCCCCCGCTACCGTCGTCAATCGATCGACTGGGCACTGTTCCACGTGGAACATCCCTACCGTGAATACTGGCAGCGCTATTCGAGAGCGCTACGCCAGCGGAATGCAGCGTTGCGCGCAAGGGTCTCGTTTGAGCAGGTCCGGGCCTGGGACGCGGAACTGCTGGAAACCGGTGAGCAGATTGACCGCCTGAGGAAGCAGTATTTCGAGTCGCTGCAACCGAAGCTGCAGGAAACGCTGGTGGACCTGTTGCCCGGCGTGACAGTCAGCCTCTCTTACCAGTCCGGATGGCCTGCGGGCCTGGGCCTGGCCGGGTCGCTGGCCGAGGCGCTGGAGCGGGATCGAATCCGAGGCTTTACCCAGCATGGGGTACATCGTGCCGATTTCAGAATCCTGGCAAACGGGCGCAGCGCCCGGTCTCATTGTTCACGCGGCCAGCAGAAGGCACTTACTGTCGGCTTCATGCTGGCGCAAATCGGTTTGCAGCAGGAGCGTGATGTGGCGCTGGGAGCCTTTCTGCTGGATGACTTTGCCAGTGAACTGGACGAGGCCCACCAGGAACGGGTGCTGCATGCCTTGCGGGATTTACAGGCCCAGGTCTTTGTGACCGCGATCGAGGGTATCCGGACCGACCGTAGTGTCTGGCAGGATACAAAAAGGTTTCACGTGGAACATGGCGAGATACAGGAAGTGCTATAATGCCGCGGTTTATACCGGGACACAGACATGGCTGACAAGAATAGCTATACCTCATCCAATATCAAGGTACTGAAAGGGCTGGATGCCGTGCGCAAGCGCCCGGGCATGTACATCGGAGATACCGATGACGGGACCGGGCTGCATCACATGGTCTTCGAGGTCGTCGACAATTCCATCGACGAGGCACTGGCAGGGCATTGCAGTGAGATTTCCGTAGTCCTGAATGAAGACAATTCAGTAACCGTGCGGGATGACGGCAGGGGGATTCCGGTCGACATACACCCCGAGGAAGGCTGTTCTGCCGCCGAGGTGATCATGACCGTGCTGCACGCCGGCGGCAAGTTTGATGACAACTCCTACAAGGTTTCCGGTGGTCTGCATGGTGTCGGCGTCTCGGTCGTGAATGCCCTGTCTGAATACCTGAAACTGACCATTCACCGGGATGGCTATACCCATAGCCAGGAATACCGCATGGGTGTGCCGGTTGCACCCTTGCAAGTGACTGGTGAAACCGCAGGCTCGGGAACGGAGATCCGTTTCCTGCCCAACCGGGAAATCTTTACCGTAACGGTATTTCACTACGATATTCTCGTGAAACGGCTGAGGGAACTGTCTTTCCTGAACTCCGGCGTTAAAATCAGGTTGACGGACAAACGCACGGACAAGGAAGACGTATTCGAGTACCAGGGGGGAATCCGGGCCTTTGTCGAGCATCTGAATCGCAAGAAAACGCCCCTGCACCCCTCCGTTTTTCATTTCATCACCACGAAAGACGATGTCGTGGTCGAACTGGCCATGCAATGGAATGACTCCTACCAGGAAAACATCTTCTGTTTCACCAACAATATCCCGCAGCGCGATGGGGGCACACATCTTGCCGGATTCCGTGGCGCCCTGACGCGGACGCTCAACCAGTACATGGAAAAGGAAGGCCTGATGCGCAAGGCCAAGGTTGCCGCCACCGGGGATGACGCACGGGAAGGCCTGACGGCAGTCCTGTCGGTCAAGGTTCCCGATCCCAAGTTTTCATCACAGACCAAGGAAAAGCTGGTTTCATCGGAAATCAAGGGAATCGTCGAATCAACCGTGGGCGAGAACTTCCAGACTTTCCTGCTGGAAAGCCCGACCGAGGCCAAGGCAATCACCGGCAAGATCATCGATGCCGCCCGGGCCCGCGAGGCAGCACGCAAGGCGCGCGAGATGACACGACGCAAGGGGGCACTGGATATCGCCGGCCTGCCAGGCAAGCTGGCCGATTGCCAGGAGCGTGATCCGGCACTCTCGGAACTGTTCCTGGTGGAGGGTGATTCCGCCGGCGGCTCTGCCAAGCAGGGCAGGGACCGGAGGACGCAGGCCATCCTGCCGCTGAAGGGAAAGATTCTCAATGTCGAAAAGGCGCGCTTCGACAAGATGCTCTCCTCTGCCGAAGTCGGGACACTGATCACCGCGCTGGGATGCGGCATCGGGCGTGACGAATTCAACCCGGACAAGCTGCGTTACCACCGCATCATTATCATGACTGACGCTGATGTTGACGGTTCTCACATCCGCACGCTGTTGCTGACTTTCTTCTACCGCCAGATGCCGGAACTCATCGAGCGCGGTTACATCTATATCGCCCAGCCGCCACTGTATAAAGTTAAAAAAGGCAAGCAAGAACAATATGTTAAGGATGATAATGCGCTGAATTCTCTACTCTTGTCCGGCGCGATCGACAAGGCTGTTCTCGTGGTGAATCCGGAAGCGCCCCCGCTGAGTGGACAGGCGCTGGAGACCCTGGCCAATGATTACATGGCAGTCATGGCCACCATCCGCCGCCTGGGAAGGCGCTACGATGCCACTCTGCTGGAACGCATGATCTACATGCCACCGATGAATGAAACGCTGTTGCAGGATCAGGAGGCGTTGAGGCAGTGGTACGGGGAACTGGAAGCCCGCATGAATGCCGGGCTTGTCAGCGGACAGCGCTTCCAGGTTGAAATCAAAACGGGAGAGAGTGGCGAGACCTGCGCCGCGGTCTCCAAGTGGACGCATGGAATTGTGGCCAGTGAGCAGAGCTTCGCCCCGGAATTTTTCTCCAGTGCAGAGTACGCCCACATGGTGGGCCTCGGACAGCAACTCGACGGGCTGCTGAGTGACGGGGCCTATGTGCAGCGGGGCGAGCGCAGGGAAGACGTGTCCTCGTTCAAGCAGGCGCTCAACTGGCTGCTGGATGAGGCCAAGCGTGGCCAGCACATCCAGCGTTACAAGGGGCTGGGCGAAATGAACCCCGACCAGTTATGGGAAACAACGCTGGATCCGAATACCCGCCGCCTGCTGCGGGTACAGATCGAGGATGCGGTCGGTTCCGATGACATCTTCACCACCCTGATGGGTGACCAGGTCGAGCCACGCCGGGACTTTATCGAGCAGAATGCACTCTCGGTTTCCAATCTGGATATCTAGCCGGGTGTTGCATCTGACAGCCTGATTGCCACACCCGGCCTGGTTGCGGCCAGCCAAAGGCAGTCTCTCCCTCACCATGCTTCACTGCTTCGACCGGGCAGTGCCGCGGGTATGACGTGGTTCGGCATCTGCTGCAGATGCGGCGGCGGGTTGATCTCAACCTGTCTGATGCAGTAACCAGACACCACCGATAGCGAAAAACAGCCTATTGTAACGAAGTTGATTTGTATAACGCATTGTTATTATTAAACTAATATATTTAGTTAACACTAAATATATAGTAGTGTGTGATATATGTGGCTGAAGTGTTAACAAAAGGCTGCAAGGCCTTGCCAGACGCCAGGGTTACCTGTCCCGGCCGGCAACGAATGTCCATGACCTGATTCGCCGCACTGGGCCACGGAACATCCACACTTCATGACGACAGGCTGATGATCAGCGCAGGGTTGTGATCTCTGCCATACGCGCCTCGATCCAGCCGGAAGCCTCGTCGAGTATCTGCTGTGCGGATTTCCCGGTCGGGTCGATGGGCGCGCCGATGCGGACCTGGATGACGCCCGGGCGCTTGATGAAGCTGCGGCGTGACCAGTATTCACCGGCATTGTGTGCCACCGGAACAATGGGGTAGCCGGTCTTTTGCGCGAGGATGGCGCCGCCGACACGGTACTGCCCCTTTTGACCTGGCGGGATGCGAGTACCCTCGGGAAAGATCACGATCCACATCCCTTCATCCAGTCGCGCCTTGCCCTGCTGGACGAGCTGATTGATCGCTGCGCGGCCGGTGCCGCGCTTGATGGCGATGCACTTCATCAGCGCCAGACCCCAGCCGAAGAAAGGCAGCCACATGAGCTCGCGTTTGGCAACCCAGACCTGCAGGGGGAATATGCGTTGCAGGGCGATCGTTTCCCAGGTGGATTGATGTTTGGAAAACACGATAGCGGGGCCGTCCGAGGCATGCTCCAGACCCTGCACTTCATGTGTCAGCCGGCAAGTCAGCCGAAGCCACCAGAGGATGAATTTGACCCAGTGCTGCAGCAGCGCCCAGCGCGTGGTGAGCGGAAACGGAAAGGTAAACAGCAGCAGGGTGGCGAACAGCACGACCGACAACGGGAATACAATCCAGAAAGCAAGGGAACGCAGCCAGAGGATGGCGTAGGGCGGATGGCTGCTGGCGTTCAATTGCGGCTACCTTGCATACCGGGTTCATCGTGGCTGCTTGTTTTCAACAGGGCGTCAACCGCGCTGTAGAGATCATCATAAACCGGAACGGCCGGATCGAGCCGGGGGTTGCTGACGGTCCCGAAGCCCTTGCCGGTTTTGACCAGTAGCGGACGTGCTCCCACGGCCTGCGCTGCCTGAATGTCACGCAGGGAATCGCCAATCGCAGGAACCCGCACCAGATCGATGCGCAGGCGTTCGGCGATATCCGTGAACATGCCGGGTCGGGGTTTGCGGCAATTGCAGTTGTCGTCCGGTCCATGCGGACAGAAAAATACCGCATCGATCAAGCCGCCGTTTTCCACCACCCGTTGATGCATGGTCTTGTGGATACGGGCAAGGGTGTCAAGATCGAGCAGATTTCTGGCGATGCCGGACTGGTTGGTTGCCACGACAACGCGCCAGCCGGCATGATGCAGGCGTGCAATCGCTTCCAGACTGCCGCGTATCGGTTTCCACTCGCTCGGGGATTTGATGTATTCATCGGAGTCTTCGTTGATGACGCCGTCACGGTCAAGGATGATGAGCTGCATTATATGTCCCTGAAGTCTGAAACGCGTATCCGGCCCTTGATCATGCGGGATTCGCGCTTGTCCAGCTTGCGCAGCTTGTCCCAGAATGCTGCCTTGAGATCGAAATCGCCGGCAATTGCAGTGCCCAGAAGCAGTATCAGCAGATCAGCGCATTCCTCCGCCAGCGCGGCCGGGTCTTTCCCCTTGGTCACGCAGGCGGAAATTTCGCCGAGCTCCTCCGTCATCAGTGCAATCCGGTAGGCCATCTCCTCGCCGCCGGTATTCCTGAAATCGTGCTTGTCATGAAAAGCCTGTACGGCTGCAAGCATCGCCCGGTAGGAATCGGTGTCGGTCATGGTATGTCTCCTTGCAGGGCTACGGCCGCGGTTCAGGCAGTCAGAGGTTGATGGAACAGCACCGGCTGCAGGGACATGGTCTATCCCTGCAGCAGGGAAATATCCGCGACCTGCAGGAACAGTTCCGACATGCTGTCAAGCAGCGCCAGCCGGTTGTTGCGCAGCGTATTATCGTCGCTCATGACCATGACGTTGTCGAAGAAGGTATCGACAGGGGCCTGCAATGCAGCCAGCTGGCACAGGGCCTCGGTATATTCGCGCCGGTCGAACAATGGCCGCACCCGGGCATCGAGGTCCATGAGTGCCGCGGCAAGGTCCTGCTCGGCCTGTTCCTGCAGCAGTCCCTTGTCATATTCCGCGGGGAAGCTGATTCCGGCTTCGTGCGCCTTGCGCAGTATGTTGCGGATACGCTTGTTGGCCGCCGCGAGTTTTTCTGCTTCAGGTAATTGTCGAAATGCGTGCACGGCATGCATGCGCTGGTCGAAGTCCAGAGGCCGAGTCGGTTGCCGTGCCATGACGGCATCGAAATTCTGCACTGCAAAGCCGCCCTCCAGGTAATAGGCGCGCAACCTTTCCAGAATAAAGGTCAGCAGTGCGGGAGCGGCATTCCCGGCCTGCAGGTCTGCAGCAAAATTTGCCGTTGCCGTCTCGATCATGGCCTGCAGATCGAGATCGATCTGCTTCTCGACCAGGATGCGCAGCAGGCCAAGCGCGGCGCGGCGCAGGCCAAAGGGATCCTTGTCGCCCGTGGGTGTCTGCCCGATGGCAAAGATGCCGGCGAGGGTGTCGAGGCGTTCCGCGAGCGCGAGCAGCTGGCCGGTCGTGGTGGATGGCAGGGAATCGCCGGCAAAGCGCGGCTGGTACTGCTCGTCCAGGGCGCTGGCGACCTCGGGATCCTCACCGTCATGCAATGCGTAGTAACGCCCCATGACGCCCTGCAGTTCCGGGAATTCAAACACCATGCTGGTGA
>Ga0210101_1000327_pt1 | contig 16656 bp, 13 predicted proteins | sample Muzzi_PWC_D1_FD_185534 | JGI IMG/M metagenome (GOLD analysis project Ga0210101, IMG submission 185534) | Wetland microbial communities from San Francisco Bay, California, USA, that impact long-term carbon sequestration - Muzzi_PWC_D1 (SPAdes) | ecosystem: Environmental > Aquatic > Marine >... | reverse complement strand
GCGCTCGCCGCCGCCACCGCTGAGCACGTGCGGCAGCAGGCGTTCGTCGATCACCGCGCGCCAGTTGCCGTAATCGTAGCGCCCGCGAAACAGGCCCCAGAACCACGCTAGTAGCGGCAACAGCAGCAATAGCCAGTAAGGCCTCAGGAAATGGAATTGCTCGATCATCGCTGCCTGCCAAATGCGGGCAGCACGAGCAACGCGGCCAGCGCCAGTGCAATACCCAGCGGCCAGACGAACAGGGCGCTTACCGAGCGTAATTTCTCGGTGTCCCTCGGCATGGGTTCGAGCTTGTCGAGATCGCGGTAAATCTGTTCGAGTTGATCGCTGTCGCGGGCGCGAAAATAGCGCCCGCCGGTGATTTCGGCGATCGCGCGCAGCGATTTCTCGTCGAGCTGCGCCGATGGATTACGGCGCCGCAGCCCGAACCAGGTGGTTTCGATTTCCGGGTCGGCGCCGATGCCGATGGTGTAAATTTTCAGGCCGCGATCGGCGGCCAGCTGCGCGGCCTTGAGCGGTGCCACCTCGCCGGCGGTATTGGCGCCGTCGGTCATCAGCACCAGCACCCGCGAATTGTCCGACTCGGGATCGAGGCGCTTGATCGCGAGCCCGATCGCATCGCCGATCGCGGTGCGCTCGCCGGCGAGCCCGAGCGCCGATTCCTGCAACAGCTGGATCACGGTCTTGTTGTCAAAGGTCAGCGGCGCCTGCAGGTAGGCGCGAGTGCCGAACAGGATCAACCCGAGCCGGTCGCCGCGGCGGCGCTCGATGAACCGGCTCGCCACCTGCTTGGTCGCCTGCAGGCGATTGACCTGTTCGCCCTGGATACGGAAGTCGGCCGTGCGCATGCTGTCCGACAGGTCGACGGCGAGCATCAGGTCGCGCCCGCTGACCGGCATCGAAATCGCCTCGCCGAGCCACTGCGGCCGGCTCGCCGCCAGTACCAGCAGCAGCCAGGCGAGTACCGCAAGCCACTGCCGCCAGCGGCGCGGCCGTGGAATCGACGCGGCGCTGACACCGAGCCGGTAGTCGTCGATAACCGGTACGCGTAATGCCGAACGGGCTTGCAGCCTGCTCGCGGGCAGCAACAGCCAGGCGAGTATCGGCAACGGAATCGCCAGCAAAACCAGCGGCCACTCAATCTGCAACACGTCGGGGTTCCCTCGGCAGTGCGCGCATCCAGCCCTCGCAGGCTGCGAGCAGCGCATCGACGTCGCAATCGGCATTCGGCCGGTAGCGCCCCTCGGCGAGCCACTGCAATTGCTCGGCGTCGAACGCCTGGCGCGGCGCCAGTGCCTCGAGCTGCGCCAGCCAGGCGTCGCCGGTGCTCGCCGCCGCGGCATCGCGGCCGCGATAGCCGATCAGCACGCGCCGCAACAACCGCGCCACCGTGTCGACCGCTGCGCGGCTATCGACTAGCCCGGTGTCGTAATCCTGCCGAATTCTCGCCAGTTCGCGCATCGACAGCCGCGCCAACGGCGGGTTACGCCGGCGCTGGCGCCACCACAGCAGGGCAGCCACGGCCGCCACGGCGAGCAGCAGCAACAGCCACCAGCCGGGCGCCGGCGGCCACCACAGCGAGTCGGCGGGCAGGTGGATATCCCTGAGTTGCGGCCCGTTCATCGCTGCTGCAATCCCAGCCCGGACTTCAGGGCCGCGAGCATGTCGTCGTCGGTGGCGATATCGATCAGGAACAGGCCCAGTTCCTGGCAGATTCGCTCGAGTTTCTGCTGCCGGGTTTCGAAACGCTCGTGGTAGCGATTGCGCAGACTCGAATTCGAGGCATCGATGTCGACGTTGCGCTCGCCGTCGGTGACGCGAAAACGGCCGGCCGCGGGCAGCTCGCGCTCAAAGGGATCGAGCACGTGGATCATCAGCACATCGTTGTGCCGCGCCAGCTGCACCAGCTGGCCGCGGCAGTCATCGTCGAGAAAACGGAAATCGCTGAGCATGATGACCAGGCTGCCGGGACGCGTCACCTGGCGCAGGCGCCGCAATGCCCTGAGCCCGCTATTGGCATCGCGCGGCGTCCCGGCTTCGCGATTCCAGGCCTGGTGGGCGACCAGCTGCTGAATGAAATTGAGCACCGCGTGCTTGCCGCGCGCGGGGCGAAACTCGCTGTGCTGCTGTTCGGAAAAAACCAGGTAACCGACGCGGTCGCCGTGTTCCACGCTGCTCCAGGCCAGCAACGCCGCCAGTTTCGCGGCAAGCACCGACTTGAAGCACACCCGCGTACCGAAAAACATCGATTGCGACAGGTCCAGCCACAGCAGCACCGGTCGCTCGCGCTCCTCGCGGTACACCTTGGTGTGCGTCGTACCGCTGCGCGCGGTGACCCGCCAGTCGATGGCGCGAATATCGTCGCCCGGCTGGTAGGGACGCGACTCGTGGTATTCCATGCCGCGCCCGCGAAACGCGGACAGGTGCCCGCCAGCCATCTGCGCCTTGACCGAATTCGAGATCAGCGGCAGGCCGCGTGCATCGCGGTTGAGGCCGATCAGCGTCGACTGCCTGATGCTGACGATGTCGTCGCCCGACTCCATAATACTGACTAGGGCACTGCGACGCGCTCGAGGATTTGCTCGATGCAGCTGTCCGCGGTCTTGCCCTCGGCCTCGGCCTCGAAGCTCAGGATGATACGGTGGCGAAGGACATCGGGCGCGATCAGCTGAATGTCTTCGGGCACCACGTAGTCGCGGTTGTCGAGCCAGGCATGGGCTCGCGCGCAGCGGTCCAGCGCCATGGTCGCGCGCGGGCTGGCGCCGTGCTGTATCCAGTCGCCGAGTTCTGCGCCGTAACGGCCCGCGCTGCGCGTGGCGAGCACGATTTCGACGATGTAATCCTCGAGACTGTCGTCGAGGTGAATATCGAGCACCGCGTCGCGCGCCTCGAGCAGGCTTTGCTGGCCGACGACCGCGTGCTGCACGGCGGCCTCGACGGCATGCGAGCGCGCCTCGGCACGGGTCAGCGCGAGAATCGCCTTTTCGTCCGTTCCCGACGGGTAATCGACGCGCACGTGCATCAGGAAACGGTCGAGCTGCGCTTCCGGCAGCGGGTAGGTGCCTTCCTGCTCGAGCGGATTCTGCGTCGCCATGACCAGGAATATCTTCGGCAGCATGTAGGTTTCGGTGCCCACCGTGATCTGGCGCTCGGCCATCGCCTCGAGCAGCGCCGACTGCACCTTGGCCGGCGCGCGGTTGATTTCATCGGCGAGAATCAGGTTGTGAAACAGCGGGCCGCGCTGGAACACGAAACTGCCGTCCTGCGGGCGGTAGATCTCGGTACCGGTGAGATCGGCGGGTAACAGGTCCGGGGTAAATTGCACGCGGTGAAAATCACCCTCGATACCGTCGCCGAGCACCTTGATCGCGCGCGTCTTGGCGAGGCCCGGCGCGCCCTCGACGAGCAGGTGCCCGTCGGCGAGGATGGCGATCAACAGGCGCTCGATCAGCCTGGCCTGGCCGACGATTCGAGCACTGAGTGCATGCCTGAGATTTAATATTTCCTGCTGTGACAAATGCCAACCTCTCGACCGGGGTGAAATGCACGATTGCGCAACGCTGCGCGGGTTAGAGTCCCGTTGCGGGGAAAAAGTTTACCCGATAGGGGCCGAACTACGGAAGCAGATGACCGGTTTTGATCCAGATGATGGTCTCTTCCTCGGTATAGCGGCAGTGTTCGCTGTTGTGCGGATTGCGCAACCAGGTACCCGCCGGGTATTCGCCGTACTCGTCGCACAGGGTTCCCGAAATCACGTATACTTCCTCGCCGCCGAAATGCGGCTGCATTTCGTAGCGGGTGCCGGCCGGCCACTTGTACAGCGCAACCATTTCGGTTTCATAGTAAAACAGCGGCATCACGCGCACGCCGAATTCTCCCGGCAGCCAGTCGCCCTTGTTGGTATCGATGCGCAGGCTGAAGACGTCGTCGGCACCGAATTGGTCCAGCTTCACCAGCAGGTCGCAGCCCTCATTGCTGAACGGCGAATGGCTCGAGCCGGGCGGATTGCGAATATAGGTGCCGGCGGGGTAATCGCCGGTCTCGTCCGAAAACACGCCGTCGAGCACGAAAATCTCCTCGCCGCGCGGGTGCTCGTGTGCCGAGAATTTCGAACCGGCATCGTAGCGCACCAGGCTCGTGGTATGGCCGTGCTCGGCAGCCTCGCGTTCCAGCGGCTTGCGCCAGACGCCCTTTGACGGGCTCGACTGCCACTCCATTTCGGCGGTCCTGACGACCACGGGTTGATCGAATTGCATATTCAGCATGGCGAAAAATCTACAAACTCCGGGGTCTCGATTCAACCCTTATTTGATTTTGGAATGCGGATTATACAGAAGTCCCCGATCGAACGAGGTCCTAACTCGCACCCTCGAGGGGATAGAGCTGAAGACCCGTCCCCGGGTGCTGGGCATTCGAGATTCGGCGATTGTGAAATTTCAGACCGTCTGAAGGTTCCGAGCATCGCAGGACGGGCGTCGTCCCCGCGAGAATCGCCTGGGGCGCGGCCGGGAACTTGTAATGACGGTACCCTAGGAGATTCCCGCTTGCGCGGGAATGACACAATATGAAAAAAATCGCGCCGCGCGAGTGCAAGGCGAAATTTTGCGCGAAGGCGTGAGGCTCGAGTGGAACTGAAATTATCTTTGGTAACACCGCACCAGTATTGAGAGATCGGGCCGCGCAATAAAATCCAACGCGGCTATTCAGGCGCGCAGCAGCACACTGTCTACTGGTGTGAAGGTTTTGGGCGTCGCGAGCAGTAGCAGGGCGTCTGAACCTTCTGAGAGTCGCGAGCAGCGTGAGTGCAAGGCGGAATTTTGCACGAAGGCGTGAGGCTCGAGTGGAACTGAAAATATCTTTGGTAACACCTTGCCAGCGTCGAGAGATCGGGCCGCGCTCCAGGCGCGCCCGATCTGCGCACATCCATGTGCGCAAGCGTCTCGCAAAAAATTCCAACGCGGCTATTGCGCCGCGTAGCAGCCACGCTGTCTACTGGTATGAAGGTTTTGGGCGTCGCGAGCGCCTGAAGAGCAAGGCGGATTTTATTGCGCGGGCGGGAGCAGTACAGAGACGTACGCGGCCGGATTGCGCTCCCGGCGCATCCGGCATGGGTGCATCCATGCACCCAAGCGCCAGCGATCCAGTAGCCAAACTAAAATTAAGGATATTTTGGGCGTAGCGAGCAGTAGCAGGGCGTCTGAACCTTCTGAGCGTCGCGAGCAGCGCGAGTGCAAGGCGAAATTTTGCGCGATGGCGCGAGCAGTACAAAGCCGTACGAGAGCGTCTCGCGCAAAATTTCAACGCCGCAATCGCGCTGCGCAGCAGCTCAGAACAAAAAAAAGCAGCCTTTCGGCTGCTTTAAATTAGGAACCTGGCGCACTAACCAGGCCCTTGGTGCCACGAACCGTGCCGATGAAACCCTTAAACGCTGGTCCGTGTTACCTCGCCGCGAACGGCGTGGGCACCGGGAAAACTTGTCGATCACTAAGCACTACTGACATAGGGTTTTCCCTTGACCCGTATTGTGCCGCAACGGCGCCGTACGGGAATCCCCCAAACAGGTTAAATTTTCAGGAATTTCAATTATTTAGCGTCAAAAATCTGACGATTGCGTGAACCGTGTCACAGCTTTCGGACAGGCCAATCGGCGGCCTCGGCGCCGCGGCCTGAATACAGGGCTCAGAGGGCTTTCGACAGTGCTTCGAGGCTGTCGCGCGCATCGCCGAACAGCATGCGCGTGTTCTCCCTGATGAACAGGGGATTGTCGACGCCGGCATAGCCGGCCGCCATGCCGCGCTTCAGCACGATAGTGGTTTCGCCCTTCCAGACCTCGAGCACCGGCATGCCGGCGATCGGGCTGCTGGCGTCTTCCTGGGCCAGCGGATTCACGGTGTCGTTGGCGCCGACCACGATCGATACGTCGATGTTGGGGAAATCGTCGTTGATTTCATCCATCTCGAAGACGATATCGTAGGGGACCTTGGCCTCGGCGAGCAGTACGTTCATGTGCCCCGGCATGCGCCCGGCCACCGGGTGGATGCCGAAGCGCACGTTGACGCCCTTCTTGATCAGGGTCTTGGCGATATCCGCGACCGCATGCTGTGCCTGCGCGGTGGCCATGCCGTAACCCGGCACCACCATGACCTTGCTGGCGTTGTTCAGCAGCTGCGCCACCTCTTCGACCGTGGTGGTTTGCACCTCGCCCTCGTAACCGGCGCCGGCACTGCCGCCGGTCGTGCCGAAACCGCCGGCGATGACGCTGACGAAATGGCGATTCATCGCGCGGCACATGATGTAGCTGAGGATCGCGCCACTGCTGCCGACCAGCGCGCCGGTAACGATCAACAGATCATTGGACAGCATGAAGCCGGTGGCCGCGGCCGCCCACCCCGAGTAACTGTTCAGCATCGAGATCACCACCGGCATGTCCGCACCGCCGATCGCGGCGACCATGTGAATGCCGAACAACAGCGCGATCGCGGTCATCGCCAGCAACAGCAGGGTCGCCTCGTGGTGATCGCCGGTACCGACGAACTTTACACCGATCACGATCACGGCGACGAACATCGCCAGGTTCAGCCAGTGGCGGGCCGGCAGCATCAACGGCGCGCCGCCGATCAGGGCGCTGAGTTTGCCGTAGGCGATTACCGAACCGGTGAAGGTCAGCGCGCCGATGGCGATGCCGATGTAAATCTCGATTTCATGGATGGTCTTTTCGACGCCGGTATAGGATACCGCCGGGTCCATGAAATTGGCGAAACCGATCAGCACCGCGGCGAGACCGACCAGGCTGTGCAGGATGGCGACCAGTTCCGGCATCTGCGTCATCCTGACACGCCGCGCCAGGATGAAGCCGATGATGCCGCCGGCAATCATCAACGGCACCAGGATCTCGAAATGCCGGGTGACGAAGGCGACGATGGTGACACCGACCGCTATGCCCATGCCGATCATGCCGAACAGGTTGCCGCGGCGCGCGGTGTCGTTGTTCGACAGGCCGCCGAGGGCGAGAATGAACAGCGCCGCGGCGCCGAGGTAGGATACGGTGACCAGGCTCGAAGACATTACGCGTCCCCCTTGAACATGCGCAGCATGCGCTGCGTCACCGCAAATCCGCCGACGATATTGATGCAGGTGATAAACGCCGCGATACCCGCGAGCACGTAGATCAGGCCGTCGGGGCTCGATACCTGTGTCAATGCACCGAGAATGATTATGCTGCTGATCGCGTTGGTCACGCTCATCAACGGCGTGTGCAGCGACGCGGTCACGTTCCAGATCACCATGTAGCCGATGAAGCAGGACAGTACGAAGACCGTGAAATGGCTCATGAACGACGGCGGCGCCACCTGGCCCAGACCGAACAGCGCCAGGCCGCCGGCAATCACCGGGAACCAGGCGCTCTTCAAAAAGGTCGCGACAGCCGAGGGTTGTTTCGGTGCCTCGGGTGCCTTTGCCACTTCCTCCGGCTTGATTTCCTGCCCCCCGTAACTGGGCTTGCGCTCGGAAAGCTCGAGCGGCGGCGGCGGCCAGGTGATTTCGCCGTCCTTGGCCACCGTGGCGCCGCGCAGCACGTCGTCTTCCATGTCGATGGTGAGCGTGCCGTCCTTTTCGGGGCACATCTCGAGGATCAGGTTGTAGATATTGGTCGCGTACAGCTGGCTCGACTGCGACGCCAGGCGGCTGGTCAAATCGGTGTAACCGACGATGTGCACGCCGTGGCGTTCGACGACCTGTCCGGGCACCGTGGCCTCGCAGTTGCCACCCTGCTCCGCGGCCAGGTCGACGATCACGCTGCCGTTGCGCATCTCTTCGACCATGCCGCGGGTGATCAACTTGGGCGCCGGCTTGCCCGGGATCAGCGCGGTGGTGATGATGATATCGACCTCGCAGGCCTGTCGCGCGAACAGCGCCATCTCGGCCTCGATGAATTCCTTGCTCATAACCTTGGCATAGCCGCCCTCGCCGGTGCCGTCTTCCTCGAAATCGAGTTCGAGAAACTCGGCATCCATGCTCTGGATCTGGTCCTTGACCTCGGGCCGGGTATCGAAAGCGCGCACGATCGCGCCCATCGACTTGGCGGTGCCGATCGCGGCGAGACCGGCGACACCGGCGCCGATGACCAGCACTTTCGCGGGATCGACCTTGCCGGCGGCGGTTATCTGCCCGGCGAGAAAGCGGTCGAACAGGTTGGAGGCTTCGATCACCGCGCGGTAGCCGGCGATATTGGCCATCGAGCTCAGCGCGTCGAGTTTCTGCGCGCGCGAGATGCGCGGAATGCTGTCCATCGCCAGCGCGGTCACCTTGTGCTCGGCGAAAAGTTTCAGCAAGTTTTCGTTTTGCGCCGGCCAGATGAAACTGATCAGGTGCGCGCCCGCTTTCATCAACTCGATTTCGTGCCGGCCGAGTTCCGGATTGTGCTCCGGCGGGCGCACCTTGATCACCAGGTCGCTGCCCCAGGCTTCCTCCGGTTCACGAGAGATACGCGCGCCCATTTCGACGAAAGTATCGTCCGGGAAGTGCGCACCGGCGCCGGCGCCCGTTTCGACGACGACTTCAAAGCCGGCATCGATCAGTTTGCCGACCATCTGGGGCGACGCGGCCACGCGCTTTTCACCCGGATGAATTTCTGCGGGAATTCCGATAATCATGGGTTATTGCTCCCCCTTGGTAACGTGTTCTCGAAGCCCGGTCGCGACACGAAACGCGCCAATATACGTTAATCCTGGTATATTGTATACCAGCTTTATATTTTACTGTCCCGGCCTGCGCCGATCACGTTTAATACTCTCGTCGTGGACACCTGGATGCTATACGGGCATCATTCTGCATCAATTCGCCATCCTGGAACATTCGAATTTTCATATAGCTACATGCATTTTCTCGATTCAATATTGCAAAAAGCCCGTGATCACCGGCAAACCATCGTCCTCGCCGAGGGCGAGGACGCGCGGGTTATCGAAGCCGCGCGGCGGGCACAGGACGATGGTATTGCCAACTGCATACTGATCGGTAATCCCGACGCCATCGGCGATCGGGCCGCGGCCTCGGGCTGGCGGCTCGACGACATTAGTATCGAAGACCCGCGGGCATCACAATACCACCAAAGTTATAGTAAGGAGCTGTGGAAACTGCGCAAGCACAAGGGCATGAGCCGCGAGGAGGCCGGGCAGCAAGCGCTCGATCCACTTTGTTTCGCCGACCTGATGCTGCGCGCCAATCATGCCGACGGTTCGATTGCTGGGGCGATCTACACGACCGGGGCGCGCGTGCGCTCGGCGCTGCAGATCGTCGGCGTGATGCCCGGCTTCAGCTCGGTGTCGAGTTTCATGTTGATGCTGTTCGAGGCCGAGCACCACCACCCGAAGCGCGCCATGGTGTTCGCCGACTGCGCGTTGATCGTCGATCCCGATGCCGAGCAACTCGCGGAAATCGCGGTCGCGGCGGCGAATTCGGCGCGCCAGCTGATCGACGACGAACCGCGCGTGGCGATGCTGTCGTTTTCCACCGACGGCAGCGCCAACCATCCGCATGTCGACAAGGTGCGCGAGGCGACGCGGCTCGCGCGCAAGCAGATGCCGGAAACGCCGGTCGAGGGGGAGGTGCAGCTCGACGCAGCGATCGTGCCGGAGATCGCGCGGCAGAAAATCGCCAATTCGCAAATCGACGGCCGTGCCAACGTGCTGATCTTTCCGGATCTCGACGCTGGCAACATCGGTTACAAGCTGACCCAGCGCTTCGGCGGCGCAACCGCCATCGGCCCGATCCTGCAGGGCCTGAACCGCCCCGCCAACGACCTGTCGCGCGGCTGCAGCGCCGACGACGTCTACCACCTGATCGCGCTGACCGCGGTGCAGTCCCGCGGCTGAGCCCGTTTTTGCGCCACCCTTACCCGTCGTTGCGGTCCCCGGGCAAGGACGTCGGGCCGCGTAGTCAGTTCCCGGCTCAAACCGTCATTGCGGCCACCGAGCCGCAATCCACGTAGTCGCAAGCCATGAATCCTGCCTGAAAGACTTGCAGGCTTTCGTCGAGGTTCTGTCGCAGGCTGGAATGGATGCCGGCTCGAGGCCGGCATGACCGGTCAGGGGTTAGCCCGCGTACTTCCTTTTCGGCAGAACTAGCGCCGCGCGGCGAGGAAGGCGCGCAGGTGGAAAGCACCCTGCCCGGGCAGGTAACGCAGTTGCGGCGCCACCGGGCAGGCGAGCCGCGCCAGGCAACCACGCCGGTGGCATTCGGCGGCCGGCGTTTCCCGCAGGTAAGCGGCGCAGCGCGCGTCCTCGTAGCCCGCCGCGGTGAAGGCGTCCACCGGGCAGGTCCGCAGGCAGGGCCGGTCCGCGCAGGCGAGGCACGGCGACTCCGCCGGACCCTCGGGTTCTATCTCGAAATTCGCGCCGAGCAACGCGAAACGGTAGGAATGCCACAGGCCGTGACGCGGATGAATGGTGATGCCGAGCGGCGATTGCTCGAGCCCCTCCGCGCGCCGCGCCCATTGCTGAAACGGGTAATAGGGTGGACCGTCGAACGGATACAGCGCCTGCAGCGCAAACTCGGTGGCAATCGCCCCGGCGACCCGCCGGCTCCAGCGATCCAGCGGGTCGCCGGCGCCATCGCAATATTCGCGCGAACCGCTGAATACCAGCCAGTAACTGGAGCCGATATTGCCGACCAGCGCAATCTCGGGGCTGTCGGCCGCAAAACCGTAAGTGTCGATTTCCTCGTCGGTGAGGCGGGTCGCGCCGCGCAGGTACAGGCCGTAACCGCGCAGGTGCTCGGCGAGCTTCACGCCGAGCGGTCCGTGCGCCAGTCGCAGGCCCGACCGATCGCGGTCGCGATCACCGTCGATTCGAGAAACAGTTCGCCGTCGATCTTGTCCTTGACGTGCAGGTCCTCGAAGCTCAGGGTCACGGTCGGCTCGATCGCGCCGGCGGCGAGCGCCTTTTGCTGCGCGAGCCGGATGACGATTTCCTGCGCGGCCTGCTTGGCCGCATCGAGGTTATCGAAATTTTTCGGCTGGTCGTCGTGGAACAGGCAGAAGCTGCCGTGCTGGGGCTGGGTCACGGTCACCTGGGCGCGCTGGATCACGCTGCCCATCACCGCGCCGAACGCGTTGGCGACGTCGGCATGCTCGGGCAAATGCAGCTCGATGCCCATGCTCTCGGCGACGTCGCGGTAATAGCTGGCGGCCGGCGCACCGACCGCGACGATCGGGTAATCGCTGGCGAAATCCAGGTTGAACAGCGGCTTGCGGCCCTTGTGATCGTGGCTGCCGAGCACCATGCGGGTAATGGTGTCGACGATCGCGGCGTTTTTGGCCTTGCCGGCGAGACCGAACTCGTTCAGGCCGACCTCGATCAGCAGGCGGCGAATGCTGGCGTTGACCAGTTGGTAAACCTCGCGGCAGGCGGATTCGATATCGTCGCCGTCCCACTTGCCGTAGCCGTAGAGAAAACGCATCTGCCGCATCCACAGGCGCGCCGACAGTTCCGCGGCGGGCTTGCTCCAGTGCGAATTGATGCCGAGCACGTGCACCGCGTCGGTCGGCGTAAAGCCGCTGTAGATCGCGAGCCCGAGGCGCTTCAGCTTCGCCAGCGCGCGCGCGTAGGCGCGGTTTTCATCGACGATCGTGTCCAGTTCGACGGGCTTGTCGGAAAGCAATTCCCAGGCTTCGCGCTCGACAGGGCCGAGCTGCCTGAGCAGTGCCGGGTTGCTTTCGAGACGCATCACGAACCGATTGCTGCGCGCGCTGGTCATGCCGGCGAGCTGGGTTTCGAGCCGTGGAATGATTTCCGGGTAAAGATGCCCGAGCAGGCTGGTCGGCACCACGCGCCGCGGCCCGACCGACAGCCCGGTGTGGCCGCCGAAACGGATTTCGCTGTCGCCGCCCAGGCCGATGGAATTGACCCGCACGGCTTCCACCATCGGTTGCCAGTCGCCGATATTGGCGCCGTCTTCGCTGAGCTGCGGCTGGCCGTTGCTGACGATCGCGATGTCGGTGGTGGTGCCGCCCATGTCGGCGACGATCGCGTTTTCGAGCCCCGACAACTGGCAGGCGCCGATGACGCTGGCCGCGGGGCCGGAGAGCACCGTGCCGATCGGTCTTTCGATCGCGTTTTCGAGGCTGGCGAGCGAACCGTCTCCCTTGACCAGCATCAGCGGCGCGTCGATGTCGTGGCGCGCGAGGATCTTTTGCACCGAGGCGATCAATTCCTTGATCGGCGGCACCATGCGCGCATTCAGCGCCGCGGTCAGCGCGCGGCGCGGCGCGCCGAGGCTGGAAGCCAGTTCGTGGCCGCAAATCACCGGCATGCCGGTCATCTCGACGACCATTTGCTTGAGACGATTTTCGTGGCTGGAATTGCGCGTCCCGAACATGCTCGAGATCGCGAACGCCGAGACCTCGTCCTTGAGCCGCTCGATGGCGGTGCGCGCTGCGGCTTCGTCGAGCGGCGCATGCTCGCGACCGATGGCATCGAAGCCGCCCTGCAGGCGCACCGCGAACTGTGCCGGCAATATGCTGAGCAGGCCGCTCTGCTTGACCTGTTCGGCATTGTAACCCGGCAGCAATACGCACACCGGCGCGCCGAGATCCTCGACCACCGAGTTGGTGGTCAACGTCGTCGACAGCGACACCATGGTCACCTCGGCGAGCGACGCCGACGGCAGCCGGGAGATTACGTCGCCGATGCCGACGCTCAGGTCGAAGCGCGTGGTCAGGCATTTCTCGGCGTTGACGATGCGCTTGTCGTCGTCCACCAGCACCGCGTCGGTAAAAGTTCCGCCGGTATCGATTCCCAGCCGTAACGCCATGGGCACTCCCGATATTTTCAGCGACTATATATGCAGCCCCGAATTCCGTCTACGTCCTGCGATTAACCAATTGCGACATTCCGCGGCGACCGCTCGACCTCCATAAATTCGGGTCAGATCTAAATTTATTTTTCCCGATTGGTTATGCTGCCGGGGTGCACAGCGGATTCGACCAATACCCGACCGATGACTGACAATTGCCTGCTGCCGGAATTCGAAATCGGCGAAGCGACGAAGATTGCGCACCGGCTGTTCGCGCTCGACGGCCCGATTCGCCAGCTCGACGGCGAGCGCGACCTGAATTTTCTGCTCGGCGCGCCCGGCGAGCGCTGCGTGTTCAAGATCGCCAATGCCGAGGAATCGCCGGCGATGCTCGAATGCCAGCACGCGGTATTCGAGCGCCTCGCCGCGGCGCAGGTGTTCCCGGTTACGGTGAAGGCGCGCCAGTCCGTCAACGGCAACAGCATCGAAACGGTGCACGACGCGAGCGGCCGCGCACACGTCTGCCGCGTGCTGCCGTTCGTCGAGGGATGCCTGTTGCGCGATATCGAAAAACCGTCGCTGGCCTTGCTCGAGGATATCGGAAGCCGCCTGGCGCTACTCGATCGCGCGCTGCAAGGCTTTTCGCACCCGGCGCTGGAGCGGCCCCTGCTATGGAAGATGGATTCCGCGCCGCAGATCGTCGACAGCTACAGCCCGTTGCTCGACGATGCGTCGCGCGGGCTGGTCGAGCATTTCGCCGACGGCTACCGGCGGCGGGTCGTGCCGCGCCTGGCACAACTGCGCCGCGCGGTGATTCACAACGACGCCAACCGCAACAACCTGGTGGTCGACGAATCCGCCACGCGCCTGCAGAGCATCATCGATTTCGGCGACATGGTCGAAAGCTGGCTCGCGGTCGACCCGTCGATCGCGGCAACCTACGTGATGCTCGACCGTGGGCAGCCGCTGGAGGCCGCGGCCGCGGTATTCAAGGGTTACTGCGCGCAGCTGCCATTGCTGCCGGTGGAGGCCGAAGCCGTCTTCGATTTCATCTGCATGCGCCTGTGCATGAGCCTGTGTATCGGCGCCCACCAGTGCGCGCAACAACCGGATAACCTCTACCTCGGCACCGACCTCGACGCGGTGCGAAAGCTGTTGGGGGTACTGCGCGAAATCGAGCCCGGCACCGCGACGGCGGCGCTGTTTTAATCGCTGTCGCCGAGTACCCGCTTGCGATAACTGGCGCGGTGCATGTCGACGATTTCGACGCCGACACTCACCACCCCGGGCAACAGCGGTTCGACGCTGCCGAGCACCGCCTCGCTGAGCATCGCCTTTTGCGCATCGCTGCGACCGTCGAGCAAGTGCAATGTGACGTGCACGAAAGAATCACGAGTCTGGCCGGTACGATGGAATTGATAGCCGACGGCGCGCGTCTTGATGTCGTATTCCGGGAATAAATCGGAATTCATCGCGCCGTCGTGGGCGGCGTCGACGATGTCCCGGATATCGACCGTGTCGGCGACGTCTTCGGAGTACTCGATAATGATGTGAGGCATGGGTGCTTGTCTGCAGACAGTTAAATTTCGGCCAGTTTAATCGTATTCGACGATTTGGCACAGGGATGTTCGAACGCCTTCAGCGGGATCGCAATCCGACCCGGGACGCGGCATGGCGTGCCGGAGTCATTGCGGCGTAAGCCGCAATCCATCATGCGGATTCTCGACGCTTCTTCCGGGCATCGCCTGGACAATAATTAATACAACTACGCGACGAATGCGCTGGTGCATAAACGCAAAGCCGCAGGTTCTCCGAGTTATATACCTCGATACCACTATATGGGCCCCGGCTCGGTGGCCAGGGCGACAGGGTCTGGAGTCATTCCCGCGTAAGCGGGAATCTTATAATAAGGCGCCATCACAAGATCCCCGCTTGCGCGGGGATGACATGGAGTCTTTATTCCGGTAATTCCCGGGAAAAAAACTCCATGTCACATATTCGGGTACGCGGGTCCGCCGCCGCCCTCGGGAACCACCCAGTGAATGTTTTGGCTCGGATCCTTGATATCGCAGGTCTTGCAATGCACGCAGTTCTGCGCGTTGATCTGCAACGCGGGCTTGCCGTCGCGCTGCACGATCTCGTAGACCCCAGCCGGGCAATAGCGTTGCTCCGGCGCATCGTATTTTTCCAGGTTCAATGCGATCGGCACGCTGTCATCGCGCAGCTGCAGGTGCGCGGGCTGATTTTCCTCGTGGTAGGTACCCGACAGGTAGACCGACGAATTGCGGTCGAAGCTGACCTTGCCGTCCGGCTTCGGGTAGTCGATCTTCGGGTAATCGTTCTTGTGTCCGAGCTGATCGTGATCGGCATGGTTGTTGAGCGTCCACGGCGCCTTGCCGCGAAACAGGTAGGATTCGAGCGCGGCCATAAACAGCCCCCACCACAGGCCGCGGTGAAACCCGGGGCGTATGTTGCGCACCTGGTTCAACTCCCGGTAGAGCCAGGACTGGCGAAATTTTTCCGGGTAAGCGGTCGCTTCCAGCGCCGGGCCGGGATTTTCCTCGTCGTATTCCGCCGGCAGCAACTCGAACACGGACTCGGCGGCGAGCATCGCCGACTTCATCGCCGTGTGCGTGCCCTTGATCTTCAGCACGTTCAGAAATCCGGCCGAATCGCCGATCAGCAGGCCGCCCGGGAAGGTCAGCTTCGGCAGCGACTGCAGGCCGCCCTCGGTGATCGCGCGCGCGCCATAGGCGATGCGCTTGCCGCCCTCGAAAATCGGCCGAATCGCGGGATGCGTCTTGAAGCGCTGGAATTCCTCGAACGGGTTCAGATACGGATTGCGGTAATCGAGACCGATGACGAAACCGACCGCGACCTGGTTGTTGTCGTTGTGGTACAGGAACGAACCGCCGTAGGTATCGGACTTCAATGGCCAGCCGATAGTATGCAGCACGCTACCCTCGGCATGCACCTCGGGCCTGACTTCCCAGAGTTCCTTGATGCCGATGCCGTAGGTCTGCGGCTGGACGTCTTTGCGCAGGTTGAACTTCTCCATCAATTCGCCGGAAAGCGAACCGCGGCAACCCTCGGCAAAAATCGTTTGCCGGCCGATCAATTCGACCCCCGGCTCGTAACTGTCGGTGGGTTCGCCGTCCTTGCCGATGCCCATGTCGCCGGTGGCCACGCCGCGCACCGCGCCGGCGTCGTCGTAGAGCACCTCCGCGGCCGCGAAACCCGGAAAGATCTCCACGCCGAGTTCCTCGGCCTGCTCGGCGAGCCAGCGGCAGAAATTGCCGAGGCTGATGATGTAATTGCCCGCGTTGTGCATCTGCGGCGGGGTCGGCATCGAAATGGCGCCCTTTTCGGTCAGGTACTTGAACTGGTCGGCCTTCACCGGCACGTTCAGCGGCGCACCGCGATCTTTCCAGTCCGGCAGCAATTCGTCCAGCGCGCGCGGCTCGATGACCGCGCCGGAAAGAATGTGCGCGCCGACCTCGGCGCCTTTTTCGAGAATGCAGATCGACAGTTCGCGCTGCTGTTCGCGAGCAAGCTGCGCGAGGCGAATACCCATGGTCAGTCCCGACGGCCCCGCGCCGACGATGACCACGTCAAAATTCATTGCTTCTCTTTCCACGATTAGTCCCGAGTCGATTATGTCCGCAGCGTCGAATTCTAAAGTAAGCGCGGTTTAAATTCACACGTGTAGCGGAACAATACACTCCCGACCCGCCGGGCTACTTGCCGAGATACGACATTCTTGAAAGCGTTTCCGCAACGCCCTGCAACAGGGGGCACGATAACCGGGTTGCAGCGTTCAGGCCTTGTCGGGTTTCCTGAAGGTCACCACGAGCACGTCCCTGTAGG
>Ga0210101_1000325_pt1 | contig 16697 bp, 17 predicted proteins | sample Muzzi_PWC_D1_FD_185534 | JGI IMG/M metagenome (GOLD analysis project Ga0210101, IMG submission 185534) | Wetland microbial communities from San Francisco Bay, California, USA, that impact long-term carbon sequestration - Muzzi_PWC_D1 (SPAdes) | ecosystem: Environmental > Aquatic > Marine >... | reverse complement strand
CGGTCGATGCGGACCTGCCGCCGCAGTGAATCTGAACCGCCGATATGATCATTGTCACCGTGACCGATGATCAGACGATCTATCCTGGTCACGCCCCGTTGCCGCAGAAACGGTACCAGCACCGTTTCGCCGGCATCAAAACCAGTAGCAAAACGAGGTCCGGTATCATAGACCAGGACATGATTTTGTGTCTGTACCACGGCGGCCAGGCCCTGACCGACATCCAGCAGGGTAAAATATATGGCCTGGTAGGCAGGTCCGTCTGAGGTCACCAGCACCGCCGGCAGCAGCCAGACCATTCCCAGCCAGCGTCCGGGAACCCCCCGCGGCAATAATAACAGGATGCTACCCATCAATGCCGGCAGCACGCTCCAGGCCAGCGGTACATGCTGGGTCCATTGCGCCAGATCGAGTCTGGCGATGGCAGTCAACAGTGGCCACAAACCGGACAGTGACAGACTGGCCAGATGAAAGCATCCCTGGGCCAGACCTGTATCCAGCGGCAGCAACAGGGTACCCAGCAATACCGGCGGGACGACCAGTACACTGACCCATGGGACAGCAATGAAATTGGCCAACGGTGACATCAGCGGCAGGCGCTGGAACAGGATCAGTAATAACGGAAACAGGCCGATGCTCACCAGCACATGCAAACGGCCCCAGCGCCACCACCAGTCTGACCATCTGCCCAGGGCCGGCAGACGGTTATTCATACCGAACAGGATGATGGCCACTGCGGCGAACGACAGCCAGAAACCCGCCGATAGCGGTGACAATGGATCGATCGTCAGCACGCAGATCAAGGCTATGGCCAGCACCTGGCTGGGACGACGATGCCGTTGCAGCAAAACCGCCAGCAGGACGACGGTCACCATGATCAGTGCCCGTTGGGTAGGAATGGAAAAACCGGCCAGCGCGGCATAGGCCAGGGCCGCCACTATCCCGCCGACGGCCGCCGCCGAAGGCGCCGGCCAGCGCAGCACCAGCCACGGGATAGCGGCCCACAGTCTTCGCACCAGTACGAATACAAGTCCTGCCACCAGACCGATATGCAATCCGGAGATCGCCACCAGGTGATTGGTCCCGGTACGCGTCAGCACCTGCCACTGTGACTGCGTGATCGCCTGTCGTTCACCGATCGCCAGTGCCGTGATCAATCCGGCATAGACCTGGCCCTTCAGAGACTGCGCCAGACGCTGAGCCAGGTCATCTCGCAGGGCCAGTAACCGGTACCTGCCCGTGGCCGAACCCAGCCGTCGGTTGCTATCGGCTTGCCGGACATAACCACTTCCCTGCAAACGGTTCTGTAACAGCCAGGCCTCATAATCATAGCCACCGGGATTCATCAGTCCGTGCGGGTGCTTGAGTCGTAGTGTCAATTGCCAGCGTTCACCACCGTGCAGGATCGGCGCCGGATTGTACCAACTCAGGCGTACCTTGCCGGTCAGTGGTAATATCCGGTCATTGGCGGACAGTTGCTCAATGATAAAGTTGAAACGGGTGCCACTCCCGTTTCGTGCAGGCAGCGAGCCGATAACACCGACAGCCTTCACATCCTGACCTTCGAATTTTGGAGTAATCGTACTCGCAAGAATCGAATTTGCATGCCATAATGCCAACAGAAAGCCACATACAAATGTAATAAGGAGACGCAGTCTACCTGCCAGTAGTGCCAGGGGTAAAAGGAGCAGTAACAATAGGCACCAGCGGACGTCCGGGAGTTCTGGTAACCGCAACAGCAACAGCATGCCGCCAAGATAGGCGATGGATCCGGTGCGCATATCCCCCCTAATCCTTTAAAGGGAGTCCAGTCGGAAGCGACAGAATTATCTCTGCCCGTCTGGACAACTATTGAACTGCTAAGATATTGTCGCACCATGCCCAGGAAATTTCTACAACGTTTAATGCCAGAGCACCATGTGATCCGCGATCACCGGAATCTGCGATTTCTCGGGCAGATGCTGCATCACCCGCATCTATGGCATCTGAACCGGCGCTCGGTTGCCGGCGCTTTTTCAGTGGGTCTGTTCGTTGCGTTTGTACCGGTACCCTTCCAGATGGCCATTGCCGCTATACTCGCCATTCTGTTTCATACCAACCTGCCGATCTCGGTCATGCTGGTGTGGGTGAGCAATCCGGTCACGATCCCGGCCCTGTTTTATTTTGCTTACTGGATCGGTTCCCGGATTCTTGATGTCCCCGTCAGGCGCGTTAACTTTGAACTATCCTTCGACTGGCTGATGACCAGCCTGCATACGATCTGGGAACCGTTTCTGCTCGGTTGCTTCATACTGGGCATCAGTTGTGCGCTGCTGGGTAATATCCTCATGCGCGTTCTATGGCGTATGCAGGTGATACGCAGTTGGGAATTGAGAAAGGCCAGGCGCAAGCTGGGCAATAACGGCCCTGCGGTTTGAAATCAGACATCTGCTTGTTGCAAGCGTCCGGCTTCCAGCACCAGCAGCCTGTCCATTTTTTCCGCCAGCGCCAGCTCATGGGTGACGATGATGAAACTGGCATTCATCTCCCGATTCAACTCGCTTATCAAAGATAAAATATTGGCGGCATTCTCCTTGTCGAGATTGCCGGTCGGTTCATCGGCCAGTACACAGCGTGGCTCCGTCACCAGGGCCCTGGCAATAGCGACACGCTGACGTTCGCCGCCGGACAACTGGCCTGGTTTATGTGAACTGCGTTGTTGCAGGCCTACACGCTCAAGCAATGCCAAGGCCCGCGTGTGAATGGCGCTTTTAGTTTGACCACGTAACAACAGAGGCATGGCTACATTCTCCAGGGCCGTGAACTCCGGTAACAGATGGTGAAACTGATAGACGAAGCCGAGCAATTGATTACGCTGCAGGCCACGTTCACGTTCATTCATCCGTGTCAGGTTTTGTCCATTTAGCCAGACTTCACCATGACTCGGTTGATCAAGTCCTCCGAGCAGATGCAGCAGTGTACTCTTACCGGCACCGGAGCGCCCCATTATGGCGACACATTCGCCCCGGCCTATCTGCAGGCTGATATCCTCGAGCACACTAACCTTACCCGCACCCTCATTGAACACCTTACCCAGGTTTTCACAGCGAATGACATCATCGACGTTGCTCATGAGCGTCTGACCCGGAAGTAATTATTCATAGCGCAGTGCTGCGGCCGGTTGGGTACGAGCCGCCCGCCAGGCCGGATACAGTGTTGCCACCAGGCTCATCAACAAGGAAACGATAGCGATTTTGCCGACATCGGACCAGCGCATATCGGATGGAATTTCAGAAATGTAATAGACCTCGGGTGACAGGAAGTGGATACCCAGCAGGCTCTCCAGGGCCGGGACAATCGTATCAATATTCTGAGCCAGGGCGATACCACCTATCAGTCCCAGCGCGGTACCGATAAAACCGATAATCGATCCCTGGACAACAAAGATCCGCATGACCTGGGCCGGACTGAAACCCAGCGTGCGCAGAATGGCGATATCACTCTGTTTATCGGCAACCATGATCACCAGCGTTGAAACCAGATTGAAGGCGGCCACGGCTACAATCAGGATCAGGATGGCAAACATGACTGTTTTTTCCATCTGCACGGCGCGGAAATAATTGCCATGCTGACGAGTCCAGTCTCCCACCTGATAACCATAGGGCAAACTGCTGACCAGTTCATTGCTGAGCTTCGGCGCAGCAAACAGATCGTCCAGTTTCAGCCGGATGCCGCTGACCCGGTCCTGCATACGGAACAGCCGCGCGGCATCCTTTATATGAATCAGGGCCAGACCGCTGTCATATTCACGCATATCGATTTCAAAAATACCGACCACGGTAAAGCGTCGCAGCCGGGGTAATATACCTATCGCCGTTATACTGGTTTCGGGTGATACCAGCATGACGGAATCACCGCGGCTGACGCCCAGTGAATAGGCCAGCTCACTGCCGAGAATGATACCGAATTTACCGGGCTGCAGTGAATCCAGATGCCCTTCCAGCATATGCCTGTCGATGTCTGAAACCTGGGGTTCGTAATGTGGATCAATACCACGAATCAGGGTTCCGGAGACATTACCGCCCTGGCTGAGCATGGCCTGGCGGTGGATATAGGGGGCGGCACCCTGGACGCGCGGAAGTTGCTGTAACTGATCGCGCATGTGCGTCCAGTCCGGCAGGCCTTCGGCACCATGCATCACTGTAACATGTGATACAACACCGAGGATGCGTTCGCGTAATTCCTTCTCGAAACCATTCATCACCGATAGAATCGTGATCAGGGCGGTAACACCAATAAGGATACCGAGTATCGAGATCAGGGAATTAAACGAAATAAAATGATTGCTGCGCCGGGCAACGGTATAGCGTAAACCGATAAAAATCTCTGCTGGTCTGAACATGGGCAGTATTAAACCATAAATACGCGCCTGTCGCCTCTGCTAATTGGCGCGAATTGGATTCTCATTCGGGGGGATGGGTGTCCAGACCGGACCCGGGTTGATCAGTGTTTCGGGATGAGCACCGCCCACAATTGTCCCGCGCGGGCAATGCCCACCCTGCAACTATGTCCGTAGGAGCGGCTTCGCCGCGATAGACCAGTGCAGCACCAAAACTTTCGCGGCGAAGCCGCTCCTACAACACACAATAGTTACCTTGCGTTCCCGCTCGGGATGGCAGGAGGTAATTGTTCAGTTCAACAAGGAACCAGGTTCGAAACAGTATAATGAGGATCCGGACCTGGAATAAAAAACCCGGTTGTTTAACCGGGTCTTGAGAGTATTACTGTTTAGCCGTTTATCAACCGACTTTCCCCAGCATGGCCGACAACATGCCCGGACCATTGTCGGTATTCAGTGGTTTGAGGATATAACCCAGGATTCCGGCGTTTGAGCATTCCTTGACCATGTTTTCTTCGGCAACCGATGTCAGCATGACAATCGGGGTGACCTGGTCTGATTTACGGATCTCCGTCAAGGCCTCGTTACCACTCATATCCGGCATAACGATATCCATGAAGACCAACGCCGGTTTTTCTGAGGAAAACTTGGCCACGGCTTCGAGGCCATTCGCGGCCTCTACAGTGTTATCGTAACCCAGTTCGCCGAGATACTTCTTGATTGCCGTACGAATCATCTTCATATCATCGACTACCATGATTTTTGCATCTTTAGGCAGCATTAGGCATTCTCCGCAGTCATATAGACTTTATATTCTTTATAGATAATATAATCAAAAAACAATTTTCCGACACCTTCAACATGGATCGGTACGCTGAGGATTTCCTGCGCACCTTCTCCCAGCTTGCTCATCTGTTCACCGTTGGAAAGAAAATAGGGAGGATCGAAAACAACCAGTGTATCTTTTCTTTTCAGGTCACGAGTTGCCAAACCAACAACCGTATTACTGAACTCTGACAGAGCTTCAATGATGTTTTCATCGATATCATCTGATTCTGATTCAGTACCAAGCAGATTGGCATAGACCCGCTTGCCTACGGCCAGAGCTGTATCGAGATAATAGTGAATCAGAATCTTGCCGTCGATCAGACCTGAAGTTTCCACAACGACCGCATAGTCATGTGGAAAAAAACTATCGGCATCCCCGTGGCGGCCTTCATCAGGTAATGCCTGCAAGTTGGCCATACTCTCCAGGCACTCAATTGCATTATCGATAAACGGTGCCAGGACTCTTGCCTGTAAAGAATCAAGTTCCATGTTCCCTCCGGTAGACCATACCTAAAATATCGGGTATCACCAAGATTTCTTTAATCATTGATCTGAAATAATACCCGCATAAAAAACATCAGGAAACAACGGAAATGACCCCGATCAGCGGCCACCATGACACTATATATAAGTGCTGCGGGTATCCCGTCCGTTATAGGGGCAATGTCTTGCCAGGCAGCAATTACTGCATAACGGCCGCGAACGACACACATCCTTGCCATGGATAACAATCAAGGCATGATATTCATTAAAAAGCCGTACCAGTGTAAGCGGGCGTATCCTGCCGCTCCTGGTGCGCTGCGACAATTGCTGCCGCAGATCCTCTTCAAACCCGGCCCTCAGGGCCTCATAACCCTGCTTTTCATCGACCAGAGCCAGACGGGTAAACAGGCGTCTGGTGTAGGCATCGATAACAAATACAGGCCGATCAAAGGCATAGAGCACAATATCATCGGCAGTCTCCGGCCCGATACCGTTAACCGATAACAGGGCATGGCGCAGCTTATCGGTGTCGAGCCTGGACAGTTGATCATAACCGCCCTGATCCAGATACCAGCGGCAAAAATTCTTCAGCCGCCGAGCCTTGATATTAAAATAACCGGATGGACGCAACCATGAGGCCAGCGTGGTTGCAGACACCCGCAGGATGCGCCCGGCATCCAGTGCCTGATGCTGTCTCAGATTGGCAATGGCCCGCTCTACATTGGTCCAGGCCGTATTCTGGGTCAGTATGGCACCAATCATCACTTCAAAGGCGGATTCGGCGGGCCACCAGTGCTGTGGACCGTGGTACCTGTACAGTCGCTCGTAGGTGCTGAGTAAAGTCATCCCAAAACCCGTAATTTCTATCAGGCTTTACGGGACTTCGTGCGACGCCTGGATTGCCGTGTTTGATCCCGTTTGCTCTTGGGTACACTGGCTACCTTTCGGTTTATTCGTTTTTTCATACCAGCGAGTTGCATCAATCCGCTGACCTCGTTATCGTCCAGCTCGCGCCAGCGCTGCTGGGCCAGTCGCGCGGTCAATATGATGTTGGCATAGCGAATTCGCTTTAAACGACTGACTGTCAGCCCCTGCGAGGCCCACAGACGTTTGACCTCATGGTTGCGACCCTCCTTCAAAACCACGTGGTACCAGTGATTGGCGCCGCTGCCTCCGGCATCCCTGATGCGGGAAAAAGCCGCCATACCATCTTCAAGCTGCACGCCCTGGCGCAAATGGTCGAGCATTCCGGGTTCAACCTCGCCGAGGACCCGCACTGCATATTCACGTTCAATCTGTGCAGACGGATGCATCAACCGGTTGGCGAGTTCGCCATCGGTCGTCAGTAACAACAAACCACTGGTATTGAAATCCAGCCGGCCGACCTGTACCCAACGACCCTGCCTGAGTCGGGGCAAATGCTCAAAGATCGTGGGTCGGCCCTGCGGGTCGGAACGGCTGCATAACTCACCTGCAGGTTTGTGGTAGGCAATAATCCGGGGCGGGACCTGTAGTTCAAAACGCAGGGATTTTTCGTCCAGACAGACATGATCCTCGGCCAGCAGACTGTCACCCAGAGTGGCGGTCCTGCCGTTTACGGTCAGACGGCCGGCCTGGATCCAGTTCTCGATTTCACGGCGCGATCCGTAGCCGGCCCGGGCCAGCACCTTCTGGATGCGCTCGCCTCGGCCGGTGTGATCCGTCATCCAGCCGATGTTACCGGTATAACGGCCCCGGCGGCGGCCTCTTCTTCATCGGGACGTCCGGATTCGGCCGCATCACGCGCCTGTGCGGCGCTCATCTGGGACTCGTCGACCGGGGGGGACGTTGCTTCAGAAGTGTCTTCCGCGCTAACGCTCACCGCACTTCCCTCGCCGTTCCCGCTAGCCGCTTCAGCCTGGTCTTCGGGGTTTTCTTCATCGAGGGTACGATTAAAATTCAGGTCAAACTCTTTCTGGATATCCTCGATGCTGCGCATCTCGGACAGTGGTGGTAATTCGCTGAGACTTTTCAGATTGAAATAATCAAGGAACTGACGGGTGGTACCATACAGGGCCGGACGCCCCGGTACGTCACGGTGACCGACGACCCGAATCCATTCACGCTCCAGTAATGTCTTGACGATCGATGAACTGATACTGACACCACGAATATCCTCAATTCCGCCACGGGTGATCGGCTGGCGATAGGCGATCAATGCCAGCGTCTCCAGCAGGGCACGGGAATAGCGTGCCGGCCTGTCCTCACTAAGCCGATGCAACCAGGGGACCATCTCCTGCCGTGCCTGTACACGAAATCCACTGCTAACCTGTTTTACCTCGATACCGCGTTCAGCATAGTCCCGGCTTAATTCATCCAGCGCCGCCCTGATCTGATCCGTATCGGGTTGTTCCTCCGCTTCGGCAAACAAGGCCTGCAACCGTACCAGTGGCAGCGGTTTTATCGCGGTCAGTAATGCGGCTTCAATAATATTTTTAAGCTGTTGTTGATTCATTTCGGGCCTTTACATAAATCGGTCCATAGGCTTCGTTCTGGACCATCTCAATCAATGATTCCTTGAGCAATTCGAGTATCGCCAGCAGTGTGACAACGACACCACGACGACCTTCTTCAGGGGTAAACAAGTCAATAAAACCGGTAAATTTATCGCGGTTGACCCTGTCCAGTACATTGGTCATGCGCTCGCGTACGGATAACGGTTCAAATTGTATCTGGTGGTGACTGAACATCTCGACGCGTGACATCACTTCCTGGAATGACAGCAGTATCTCGCGCAACTCAACCCTGGGCTGAAGTTTAGTCACCTTGCGCTCCGGCGGTTTGATCTCGGCAACGATGATGTCACGCTCCAGCCGCGGTAATCGATCGATGTCTTCGGCTGCCATTTTAAAGCGCTCATATTCCTGCAGGCGACGAATCAGTTCGGCACGCGGGTCTTCTTCATCATCGTCTTCGACCGGACGCGGCAGTAACATCCGTGATTTGATTTCAGCCAGCATCGCCGCAATGACCAGATACTCGGCCGCCAGCTCCAGGCGCAGTCCCTTCATCAGCTCGACATACTGCATGTACTGAGTAGTGATGTCAGCAATCGGAATATCGAGAATATCGAGATTCTGTCGTTTAATCAGATACAGTAACAGGTCCAGCGGACCCTCGAAGGCCTCGAGAATAACCTCCAGTGCATCGGGGGGAATATATAAATCCCGTGGGGCTTCGGTCAGTACCTTGCCCTGAATAATGGCAATAGGTAACTGTTGCTCTGCCGGTATCGTTTCCTGAGTATGTGGTTCGGTCATTCTTTATCTTTAGTTTTCATTGCCTTACTAGCAATACATAGAAATATCCACAGGATCAGGTGGACAGACCCATTACCTGGCGCACCTCATGCAAGGTATCACGGGCCTCTTCACGGGCCTTTTCACAACCGTGGTCTATTATAGTACGGACCAGCTTCGGATTGTCGATAAATTCAATCGCCCGCTCGCGGATCGGAGCCTGCTCCTGCAGCACGGCGTCGATAACCGGTTGTTTACATTCGACACAGCCAATGCTGGCATTCTGACAACCTTCAACAACCCATTCGCGAACCTCGTCACCGGAATAGATCTGGTGAAAATCCCACACCGGACACTTTTGCGGATCACCCGGATCCGTACGTCTTACCCGGGCGGGATCTGTCTGCATCGTCCGCAGTTTTTTCTCTACATCGGCCGGGGCCTCACGCAGACCGATGGTATTAGCGTAGGATTTGGACATTTTCTGACCATCCAGCCCCGGCATCCTGGCGGTATCGGTCAGCAATTCCATCGGCTCCGGCAGGATAATGCGACCTTCCCCGTCCAGATAGCCGTACAATCGCTCGCGGTCACCCAGGGTGATATTCTGCTGGCTTTCGAGCAAGGCCTGTGCCCTTTTCAGCGCCTCGCTATCGCCTTTTTCCTGATAGCCGCGGCGTAACTCTTCATAGATTTTCGAATTTTTCTTGCCCATCTTGCGAGCGGCTGCCTCTGCCCTCTCGGCAAAATCCGGTTCGGTTCCATAGAGATGATTAAAGCGTCTGGCAACCTCACGGGCCAGTTCGATATGGGCTACCTGGTCCTCCCCGACCGGGACCAGCCCGGCCTTGTAGATCAGGATATCCGCGCATTGCAGTAACGGGTAGCCGAGGAAACCGATGGTCCCGAGATCCTTTTCCTTCAGTTTTTCCTGCTGATCCTTGTAGCTCGGCACCCGCTCCAGCCAGCCCAGCGGCGTAATCATACCCAGCAGTAGAAACAACTCGGCATGCTCCGGTACCCTGGACTGTATAAACAAGGTCGCCGCCCCCGGATTGATACCGCAGGCCAGCCAGTCGATGACCATGTCCTGAATACTGGCACCAATGCCGCCGGTATTGTCATACTCGGTGGTCAGGGCATGCCAGTCGGCGACGAAAAAGAAACACTCGTATTCATGTTGTAACTTCAACCAGTTTCTCAATACACCGTGGAAATGTCCGAGGTGCAATTGTCCGGTCGGGCGCATACCCGACAGCACTCGCCTGTTATTGTTAATCATCGAAATCAAACGATTATCTCCGATACTATATGTTTAATCTTTATCAAATCCCGACCAGCAGGTAGAGCATGGTCTGTAATTTATAAAAGGGTGTGCCAAGAATGTACTGCAGCCCGCCGCTCGCCAGCAAAATCAACAGTATCAACAGACCATATTTTTCGAGCTGATTATAACGCCAGGACAGCCTGTCCGGCAGCAGGCTGGAGACGACGCGACTGCCATCCAGTGGCGGCAACGGTAGCAGGTTGAGCAGCATCAGAATCAGGTTAATCTGGATGCCGGCGGCGCCCATATACAGTAACGGTTGTGTCGCCGCCGACAGGCCACCGGGCAATAACAGGCTCAGTTTCATGATGGCGACCCATAGCAACGCCATGATCAGATTAGCCATGGGGCCGGCGACCGCAACCAGCGCCATATCACGTTTGGGCCGACGCAGATTTTCCCAGGTCACCGGTACCGGCTTGGCCCAGCCAAAGATAAAATTGCTGAAAATCAGCAACACGCCCGGCACCAGCAGCGTCCCTACCGGGTCAATATGCTTGATAGGGTTCAGCGTCAGGCGGCCCAACATCATGGCCGTACGGTCACCCAGGCGCATGGCGACCCAACCATGGGCCACTTCATGCACCGTGATCGCAAACAGCACCGGCAAAATCCAGATGGCAATACGTTGTAACAGGTTCAGTTCATCCATATCATTTTAATCCTGAATTGAATCCGTAACGGTTAAACACACCATCAGCCAGGACCAGTGCACACGGGATTGAATCAGTGGATCGATAAAAAATCACTATCACCCTTACCCTGTCGCTTGACGTCCGGTGTCTCGCCGGTAAAGTCGATCACCGTTGTCGGTAAATGGCCGCAATAACCCCCATCGATAATCACCTTGAGCTGGTTGCCCAGTCGTTCACGGATAACCTGCGGATCGGTCAACGGCATTTCTTCGCCCGGCATTGCCAGCGTTACGCTCATCAGCGGCTCACCCAGCGCTTCCAGCAGGGCCAATGCGATCGGATGATCCGGCACGCGGATACCAATGGTTTTACGCCGCGGGTTCTGCAGGCGTCTGGGCACTTCGCGAGTGGCATTGAAGATAAAAGTATAAGGCCCCGGGGTCAGTGATTTAATCAGGCGGAAATCACTGTTATCGATACGGGCATAGGTGGCAATATCACTCAGATCACGGCACATCAAGGTAAAATTATGATCCCTGTCGAGCTTTCTGATTCGACGTATATGTTCCATCGCGGCCTTGTCCCCGATACAGCAACCCAGGGCATAACTGGAATCGGTCGGATAGGCGATGATACCGCCATGACGCACCACGGCCACGGCCTGGTTGATCAGCCGCGGCTGGGGATTGACCGGATGTATCTCATGGTATTGCATTACACACTTCCTGATAGCTCGGTGTATGGTAAATAAAACTGTCGCCATTATACGTTGGCAAGCAGGGACAGATCATTAGTTGTCAGCCCCCTGTTCACAGGCTCCGGTAACCGCCAGTCATGCCATACCGGTGTACAACCGGCCGGCAGTGACGCCACCCGTCCCAACTCGGCCCAGCCCTGATCCGGGGTGTGGAAATCCGAACCCGCGGAGCTGAGCAGGTCATAATGACTGGCCAATTGAGCCATTTGCCGGCATTCGGCCGGATTATGGCTGCTGGTCACGACCTCCAGTGCACAACCACCGGCAGAGATGAAATCAGCGACCAGGGCCTGCAGCCGGGTCCGGCTGAGATTATAGCGGGCAGGATGAGCGATCACCGCCTGACCACCCGAGGCCGTGATCCATGCCAGTGCCTCTTCCAGAGCCACCCAGTCACAGTGCACATACGCCGGACGCCCCTGTTTCAGATAACGCCGGAATGCCGACTGGAAATCACTGACGACGCCCTGTTCCACCAGAAATTGGGCAAAATGGGTTCGGCTGACGATCCGCCCTCCGGCCAGTCGCCGTGCACCGGCCGTAGCCCCGTGGATTCCCGCTTTGGCCAGTCGCTGGCCAATCTCCTCTGCGCGCCATTCCCGCTGCCGGCGTAATGCCTGTAGCCCTTCAATCAGTTCCGGTGTCCGGGGATCGATACCCAGGCCTACAATATGTATCACCCTGGAGGCCCAGGTGACGGAGATTTCGACACCATTGACCAGCGCAATGCCACACCGTCTGGCCGCGATACCGGCTTCCTCCAGCCCGTCCAGCACATCGTGATCGGTCAGGGCCAGCACATCAACCCCGTGCGCTACGGCACGCTCGACCACGGCTGTTGCGCTTAGGGAGCCATCCGAGGCCGTAGAGTGGCAATGCAGGTCATAACTGCGCTGTGTGTCTTTCATCCGGTCCTTCATCTGTTGCACATGAGCATGGATCGCTGGTCGTTATTTCGCCAATCACGTATTATGCCACGAGTCACTTGCCGAGTTGATCTTAAATCCCGCCTATGAAACTGTTGTTTGACTTTTTGCCTATTCTGTTGTTCTTTATTGCCTACAAGGCATTCGATATCTTTGTCGCCACGGCGATCGCGATTATTGCCTCAATCGTCCAGGTGGCGATCTATCGTTTCAAACACAAGCGTTATGAAGCCATGCATCTGGTCACTCTGGGGCTGGTCATATTATTCGGTGGCGCGACACTGTTGCTGCAGGACGAATTATTCATCAAATGGAAACCCAGCATCGTCAACTGGCTATTTGGCCTGGCCTTTTTGTCCAGCCAGTATATAGGTGATCAACCACTGGTTAAACGTATGATGGGCGCCGCGATCGAGTTGCCCGCAACGGTCTGGGCACGATTGAATATGGCCTGGGGTCTGTTTTTTATCACCCTCGGGCTGATCAACCTCTACGTCATCTATCATTTCGATACCGATACCTGGGTCAATTTTAAACTGTTTGGCATGATGGGTCTGACGATCGGTTTCGTTATCGTCCAATCAGTGTATATTGGCCGCTACCTCAACGATCAAACGACAGACACCAGGGATAGCGGAGACTGATCTATGCTCTACGCCATCATCGCCGAAGATAAACCCGACAGCCTGCAGCTGCGCCTGGCGAATCGCCCGCAACATCTGGCCCGCCTGAACGCGCTCAGGGACCTGGGTCGCCTGGTGATCGCCGGCCCGCATCCGGCCATCGATAGTGCGGATCCCGGCCCGGCCGGGTTCAGCGGCAGCCTGATCATCGCTGAATTTACCGCCCTGACCGAGGCCCGGGCCTGGGCTGACGAGGATCCTTACCTGTTGGCAGGGGTATATAGCCGGGTGACCGTTAAACCCTTTAAACAGGTTTTTCCATAGTAATAGTGAAACGATTGTGGACAGCCGCTGTCTAATTTATCAATTACATAGAGACTGGATGACCCGAAACGGCGGTGATATTATTGTTATTTATATTTCAATAGGTTACAATTCGTATGTACAGTAGTACCACATGTTTTTGGATGTAAACCCCTCCATCATTCAGATTGATCATTTCAGGATATCATGATGAAAAAACCAATTTTGTCCGTATTTCTGGCCAGTCTGCTGCTGGTGCCTGCGGTCCATGGCGCCACCGCCGCAGAGACATCGAGTAAAAACAAGGGCGACACCATCATCGCCGAGGTCAATGGCAGCAAGCTGACCATCGCCGATTTCCAGGCCTATATCAAGATGCGCATGAGCCGTGAAAAAAAACCACATCGACTGGATCAGGCCCAGCGCCAGAAGATTTTTGATGAATACATCAATCGTGAACTGCTGTATCAGGAAGCGGTAAAAAAAGGCCTGGATAATAACGCACTGATCAAGGCCGAGATAGAAAACCAGCGACGAAACATCGTGGTCGGTTATACCCTGCAACAACTGATGCGCACCCCGCCGAGTGAAAGCGATATGCAGGCCGTCTATAAAGAAATCGCGGTACCGGGCAAGGAATATAAAAGCCGGCATATCCTGGTGAAAACGGAGGAACAGGCCAAACAGATCATTGCCAGACTGGACAAGGGTGAAAATTTCATAAACCTGGCGAAACAGCATTCCATTGACGCCTCGGCAAAAAAAGGGGGCGAACTGGGCTGGTTTTCCGCCAACCAAATGGTTGCGCCGTTTTCCGAAGCCGCGCAAAAACTCAGTAATGGCAGTTATACCCGCACACCGGTCAAAACCCGATTTGGCTGGCATATCATCCGTCTGGACGGCGTCCGGGAGACCTCACCACCTTCCTATGATGAGATGAAGCCGCGACTCAAGGCAATGATCAACAATCGCCGGATTTCGAACTACATCGCCTCACTGCGCAAGAAGGCCGATGTCAGTTTCGCCAATGCCAACCAGTCCGATGATGAGTCGGCGACCACAGCCTCAAACCACTAGATCCGTTTACCTCACATTGTCAGGGTAGCTGCGGCAGGCTAATGCCTGGCAGTTCGCCGGTCAGGGTCCTGAGAAAGGCCGTGACGTCGGCGATCTGTTGATGACTGAAAGATTTGCCCAGTTGCGTTCGCGCCATCACGCGCACGGCCTCTTCCAGGGTTGCTACCGAACCGTTGTGAAAATACGGTGCGGTTAACGCGATATTACGCAATATCGGCACCCGCCACATACGCCGGTCCGTTTCCTCATGGGTCACTGAATAGCGTCCCAGATCGTCACTCAGATGATAACGCCGCTCTTCACGGGTTCCCGGGTAGTTCGGAAACAGTTCATAAAACCCCTCACCCATCTTGAAGGCCAGGCCCGGAACCGGACCGGATAGATTGACCCAGAAATGACAGGAACCACAACCGCTATCTACAAAAGTGCTGAAACCCTGCAACGCAGACTTTGAAATAGCATGCTTATCGCCACCAAGATAGCGATCAAAGGCGCTGTCCGGTGTTCGCAGACTGCGAATAAAACTGGCCAGTGCCCGGGTGATGTTCTCGTAATTAATACCTTCATCGGGAAAGTTCAGCGCAAACAGTTCAGCATAGGCGTCGATATTGGCTAACCGTTCAGACACGCGCTGGCGGGATGGCATCGCCATTACAGTTTTATCCAGCAGATGCGAGGCCACGGCCTGCTCCAGGCTAACGGCACGGCCATCCCAGAAATAAACGGTCTGATAGGCGACATTGAATAATGTCGGTGTCGAACGTTGCCCGGTCAAACCCGTTGCCCCTGTTGACAGCGGCCGGTAATCACTGCCGGCCCGCGCCAGGTCATGACAACTGTTACATGACAGGCTGCCATTCACCGATAACCGCCGGTCAAAAAACAACATCTTGCCCAACGCTACTTTTGACTCCGTCTGTGGATTATCTGCGGGAATCGGTGGTTCCGGCGGCAACGGTTGATAGGGTTCGAAGGCCCAGGCTGATCCCGTTATCAACCCTGTACCTGAAACTATCAAAAAAACCGCTAACAACCGATTGACAATTTTCGACATGTTTACTCCGATCTAAATAACAGGACGTAGGACTAGGTTTCCTCTGGTTCCCACGTACCCACAGGGCATAAACTCTGCGTGGGAACCCATACCTGACAAGATAGTGACCAGTCTTTATCAGGTGGGTACGCATTCCCACCCAGCACGTAGGAATGAGGGGTTAGGATTCGATATCATAACTCCAATCAAAAAGTGCACTGCAATACTCCTCACTCCTCTCTCAAGATGAGTGTACAGCCTCCGACTCGACAAGCACCCCATCGGGTAGATGTACTGTTGAGGTGGGAAACGCTACCTCGGCTCCATGGGCGGCAATAATCGCGTAAATCTCCAGCAACAGGCGTTCCTTGATCTGATGGTATTCCGTCCACACCGTTGTGCGGGTAAAGGTATAGATAAAGAAATCCAGTGACGAGGCTGCAAATCGATTGAAATTAACCATCAATGTCTGTGTCGTATCGAGATCACTATCCGATTTCAGGATTTTCCTGACATCCTCGAGAATGGCTGCCATCTTGTCGGCGTCGTCATAGCGTATGCCGATGGTCTCATAGATACGTCGATGAGACATGCGCGATGGATTCTCCACACAAATGGTCGCAAACACCGAATTGGGTATATAGACCGGCCGTTTATCGAAGGTACGGATACGCGTCAGTCGCCAGCCGATCTCCTCAACCGTCCCTTCGATATCCCGATCCGGTGAGCGCACCCAGTCACCGATGGAAAATGGCCGGTCGAGATACAGCATAAGACCCCCGAAAAAATTCGACAATAGATCCTTGGCGGCAAAACCGATGGCAATACCACCAATACCACCAAAGGCCAAAACCCCGGAAATACTGAAACCCAGCGTCTGCAAACCCACCAGTAACGCCGTGATCACCACCGATACACGCAGCAAACGGGCGATGGCATCAGCGGTTGTGCGATCAATCTTCTTACCGTCGGCCGCCCAGGAGGCGAGGATATTTTCCTCGACATTTGTGACAAGGCGGGTGAAAAACCAGGCGATGACGGTAATGACA
>Ga0210101_1000324_pt1 | contig 16729 bp, 14 predicted proteins | sample Muzzi_PWC_D1_FD_185534 | JGI IMG/M metagenome (GOLD analysis project Ga0210101, IMG submission 185534) | Wetland microbial communities from San Francisco Bay, California, USA, that impact long-term carbon sequestration - Muzzi_PWC_D1 (SPAdes) | ecosystem: Environmental > Aquatic > Marine >... | reverse complement strand
CTGATCAGCGTTGCGGCCGGGTAGGCGATCGCCGAGTTCCAGTAACTGTCGAAGGCATTCGAGACCTTGCCGACCACATCGCCGACCGCGGCGACGTCGAGATCGGCGAATTTCAGCGCCGGGTCGGCGTCGAAATACTCGTCGCCGATATTGCGCCCGCCGAGAACGGTGACGACGTTGTCCACGGTAAAAGATTTGTTGTGCATGCGCCGGGTGACCGACCCCAGGCCGGTCACGAATTGCGGCAGACGACCGAAGTCGCGATCGAAGGGATTGAACAGGCGAATTTCGATATTCGGATGACTGTCGAGCGCGATGATTCCCCGGTCGCGGCCAGCCGTATCCATGTCGTCGACGAGCAATCGTACCCGCACGCCGCGTTCGGCGGCCTGCCAGAGGATGGCCGTGAACAGGCCGCCGACCATATCGTCGTGGTAGAGGTAATATTGCACGTCCAGACTTCGTTCGGCGGTCTGCGCGAGCGCGGCACGCGCCGTAAACGCATCCAGACCGTTGCCGAGCAGCAGGAACCCGTCCTTGCCGGGATTTTTCTGCCTGGACCCGGCGAAACCCCGTCCCAGCATCGTATCCGCGGTATCGGTGAATCCGTGGGATGCGATTCGCTTGCTGTTGTCGGGCAGCGATACGCAGCCTGCCAGCAGGGATGCCAGCAGCAGCGTCGCGAACAAGGCGCGGCGACAGGAAAGCTCCGGCTCCAACAGATCTCGAATTAATGTCACGAATCGCTCTCTCGCCCTGAACCACGGGCATGGATCTACACGCCCCGAAACCCAGTATACCCAGTTGATTCGTTAATTTAACTGTCGGGTAACGCCTCGTCGAGAGGTTCGATAAGCCCCGCGCCCTCGTTGCGCGAGTTACTGACCGCGGCGCCGACCGCGTAATACTGGTAATCGGGGTCGGTATTCAGCAGCAGGCGATCGGCCGCCGCGGTCTGCTCGTCGCCGCAATCGAGCCAGGCATGGTAATCGTCGGGCGCAATGTAAACCGGCATCCGCTGGTGTAGCTCCCGCATCCTGCCTTTGGCGTCGGTGGTAATCACCGCACAGGAGCTGATCTCGTTGCCGTCGGCATCCTGCCAGTGTTCCCAGATACCTGCCATCGAGAACAACCTGTGATCGATGTGGCAGCAATAAGGCTGCTTGCGACCGCCCTCGAGCCGCCACTCGTAAAATCCGCTGGCCGGCACCAGGCAGCGCCGCCGCCGATAGGCATTGCGAAACGACGGCTTTTCGGCGACGGTTTCGGCGCGCGCGTTGAACATGCGGTTACCGATGCTGATGTCCTTCGCCCAGGACGGGATCAGACCCCAGCGATAGAGATTGAATTTGCCGCCGCCAAAAGCCAGCACCGGCGTGGTGGGTGCGATATTGTAGCGCGCGGTAAACAGGTCGGGCGGCGGGGCATTGTAGTGCTCGACGACATCGCCGGCGCTTGCATCGAGGAAAAAGCGTCCACACATATCGACCTCCAGACGCGACTGAAATAATTGTCACAAAGCCGCATAATACCGCAGTTTCAACTTACCGATACCAATGCCCTTACTCCAGGCCCGCAATCTCCACCACGGCTACGGCGACCGACCGCTGCTCGACGGCGTCGAGTTCGCGCTCGAAGCCGGGGAACGCGTTTGCCTGGTGGGCCGCAACGGCAGCGGCAAATCGACCCTGTTGCGGATCGTCGGCGGCGAAATCGGCGCCGACGAGGGCGAAGTCCGCCATTCTCCCGAACTGCGGATCGCGTCCCTGCCGCAGGAAGTGCCGCGCGACCTTCCCGGCAGCGTCTACGATTGCGTCGCACGCGGCATCGGCGAACTCGCCGGACTGATCAGCGACTGGCACCACGCGGCGCTTGCCGCGGCCGATGATCCGGCGAAACTGGACGCGCTGCAGCGCCTGCAGGATCGTATCGAGGCAGAACAGGCCTGGAACCTCGAATCCCGGATATCGGCGACCATTTCACGCCTCGGGCTGCCCGCCGATCGCCCCTTTGCCGAGCTTTCCGGCGGCCTCAAGCGCCGCGTGCTGCTCGGACGGGCGCTGGTCGCCGAGCCCGACCTGCTGTTGCTCGACGAACCCACCAACCACCTCGATATCGAATCCATCGTCTGGCTCGAAAACCTGCTTCTCGATTTCAGGGGCACGCTGATATTCATCACTCACGACCGGAGTTTCCTGCAGCGGCTGGCGACGCGCATCGTCGAGCTGGACCGCGGCCGCCTGACGAGCTGGCCCGGGGACTACGCGAAATTCCTCGCCGCGCGTGCCGCGCTGCTCGAAACCGAGGCGCGCCACAACGCGCTGTTCGACAAAAAGCTGGCGAAGGAAGAAACCTGGATCCGGCAGGGCATCAAGGCGCGCCGCACCCGCAACGAGGGCCGCGTGCGCGCGCTCGAGAAAATGCGCGAGGAGCGGTCACGACGACGCGAACCCCTCGCCGGCGCGCGCATCGGTGCGCAGCAGGCAGAGGCCTCCGGCAAGATCGTCATCGAAGCGGAGGGACTCGAGTTCGCCTGGCAGGACAAGCCCATCGTCAGCGATTTCAGTTGCCGCATACTGCGCGGCGAGAAAATCGGTATCCTCGGTCCCAACGGCTGCGGCAAATCGACCCTGATCCAGCTGCTGCTGGGACGGCTGCAGCCGCAATCCGGTTCGGTCAGGATCGGCACCCGGCTCGAGGTCGCCTACTTCGACCAGCAACGCGAATCCCTGGACCCCGAAAAATCGGTGCGCGACAACCTCGGGATCGCCGGCGACCAGGTCACGGTCAACGGTCGCGCCCGCCACATCGTGGGTTACCTCAAGGATTTCCTGTTCAGCGAGAAATCCATTCACATGCCGGTCAAGGCGCTATCCGGCGGCGAGCGCAACCGCCTGCTGCTGGCGCGCCTGTTCACGCGCGCCTTCAACTTGCTGGTGATGGACGAGCCGACCAACGACCTGGATATCGAAACCCTGGAATTACTCGAAGATATGCTGCTCGAGTACCAGGGCACGTTGCTACTGGTCAGCCACGATCGCGAGTTCATCGACAACAGCGTTACCGCCACGCTGGTATTCGAGGCGCCGGGCCGGGTCGTCGAGTATGTCGGCGGATACCGCGACTGGCTGCGGCAGCGTCCCGGACCCGAGCCGGAACCGTCGGTGTCGCGGGACAGGCCCCGCCGGCAGGCGACGAAAGATCCCGGCCAGCAAAAGGAACTGCGCTCGCTGCCGGGCAAAATCGAGCGTCTGGAAGCCAGCATCCAAACCCTGCAACAGGAATTCGTCGCCGCCGACTATTATCAGCAGGATGCGGAGAAAATCCGCGCCGACCAGCAGGCGCTGGAAGCACTCGAATCCGAAATACAGTCGCTTTACCAGCGCTGGGAAGATCTCGAAAACAGCTAGTTCAATCCTCGGCAAGTAACTCGCCGAGCGTGACAGCTGCCGCGGTGTCCGGCTGTTCGAGCGCAAAGCGATTCACCGACTTCTCCGCCAGTAAGGCGCAGCGGGACGCGCCTTTTTGAAAACAGTTTTCCCGTTGACTGCCTCGAGATCAAAGGTAAGGCGAAAACAGCCAGGCAATTGCATCGCGGATTTTTGCCGGCAGCCTGCGGGCATCGACACCGGCGAGCGTTTCTTCCGTGGACAACAACTTGATCCGATCGAAATGCGCGAGCATAAACTCGACGAATTGCCGGTCGAAGATCTCGACCACGAGCTCGAAATTCAGCCGCAGGCTGCGCGGGTCGAGATTGGCGGAGCCGATATGGGCGTAGCTGTCATCGATCAGCAGTAGCTTGCTGTGTGCGAACGGGGGCGGTTGATAGTAAACTCGAACCCCGTACTGCAGTAATTCCCACAGCATGTTGCGGGTCGCCCAGTGGGCCAGCAGCTGATTCGATTTTTGCGGCAGAATGACGCTGACTTCGACGCCGCGCAGGGCGGCCGCCTGCAGCGTGTTAATCAATTCCTGCGGCGGTAAAAAATAGGGTGTCATGATCGCGACGCGTTTCTGCGCCAGCGACACCGCGCCGCTGATGATCATCGCCAGCTTGCCGAGGTCCTCGTTGGGACCGTCGGTCACCACCCGGCAGATCGAGTTTCCGGCGTTGCCGGTCGGCGGACAGACATGTTCGAGTTTCTTGCGCGCGGCGAAATACCAGTCTTCCTCGAACACTGCCCGCAGTTGCTCCACCACGGGGCCCTCGATGCGGAAATGAATATCCGCGGTCTCGTTGCGCCGCCCGGGCCGGCCGCGCAGGTGGCGGTCGCCGATGTTCATACCGCCGGTGAAGCCGACGACCCCATCCACCACCAGCAGCTTGCGGTGATTACGCAGATTCACATGTATGGCCGGCGGCAGGATGCGCGGCGGGATGAAGCGGGCGACGCTGATGCCTTCCGCCTTCAGCAGGCTGCCGGCTCGCGGCAGGCTGTACCATTCGCCGAAACCGTCGAGCAGCACGTAAACCTGGACCCCGCGCCGCTCGGCCGCGACCAGTGCGTCGATGAATTGCAAACCGCTTTTATTGGTTTCGAAGAGATAAGTCGCGAGACAGACGGAAATTCGCGCCGACTCGATGGCCTGCAACATCGCGGCGTAGGCTTCCTCGCCGGAAAAGAAAGGCTGCAGGCGATTGCGCCCGACCAGGGTACGGTGGGTAACCGCCGCCGCCGAGCGCGCAAGTGCCGAAAGCACCGGATCGCCGACCAGTTCGGGTAACTGCAGGTCACGAACGGCCGGCTTGATCCATTCGGGCCCCTCGTAACCGATCCTCAGGCGTCGCATGGGCTTGCCCTTGATCTGATGCGCGCGCGTGCGCAGTCGGTTGATGCCGAACAGGTAATAGAGCAGCGGCCCGAGAATCGGATAGGCGAAGCTGACCGCGATCCAGCCCAGTGCCGCCCGCGGATCGCGCTTGTACAACAGCGCGTGACCGGCGCTGATAAAAGCCAGCGCAAAATGCGCGCTGAGTATCAGCCAGGCATTGTTCAACAGCCCTTCCATGCGCCTAGCCCGGCAACCTGGCGACCCGCGTCAGACCGCCGATGGGGCGCGGGAATGCGTGTCTGCCCGGGTAGCCACGGGTCGGACAGATACCGGATACGTCTTGCATATCATCTCGATGGTTAATGCTGCCGGAAACATTAACATATCTGCACCCCAGAAATGCCGTTGAATACTCGAGGTTACCCGATAGCCTGACCTTCGGTAAACACAACGCGCTGATATACCGAAAATCGGAAATCACCAATCGACCATCGCAGAGCATTCAGCCTGGCCCCGGCCTCCAAATCGAATAGCGGGCCGGAACTTTTACCAAAAATAGAAATCGAGTTAGTGAGGCCTTTAATCTCAATGTCAGGACATAGCTAGCATTCTTTCAGTCTCTAAAGCCATGCTCTTACTTGCAACTGTCAGTTTCGGCTCAATTCGAGGTTAGCCCCACCCCTTCAGACCTGGAGAAATCGAGTGAAACTGCCCAGATTCAAACTCAGTCCCGACAAACCCGAAATCGAAATCAACAAACCCGAAAATCTGAAATTCTGGCAACGGCCCAACGTGGGGCTGGTGATCTATTTGCTGGTGGTTGCCGGCATGTGGTTCAGCTGGCAATCCGGGGTCCGGATGATTCACGAAGAAATCCCCTACAGCCAGTTCCTGAACCTCCTGCAACAGGACAAAATCGACAAGGCCGTGGTTTCCGACAACCGGATCAGCGGAATTCTCAAATCCACGGACAAGAAAAGCGGTAAGCCGGTAGAATTCATCACCGTTCCGCTGGCGGACAATCAATTGGCACAATTGCTGGAGAAGCACGGGGTCGAGTACTCCGTGCAGCACGAATCTCACTGGTTGAGTACGGTGCTGAGCTGGGTCGTGCCGGTCGCCCTGCTGGTCCTGTTCTGGACCTGGATGGGAAAACGAATGTCGGGCTCCCGCGGTTTTCTCAACATCGGCAATAACCAGGTTCGCATCCACGCCGACACCGGCGACAAGGTGACCTTCGCCGATGTCGCGGGCGCCGAAGAAGCCAAGGAAGAACTCGGCGAAACTATCGAATTCCTCAGGGATCCGAAGCGCATCCAGAGACTGGGCGGCCACATGCCGAAGGGCGTGCTGCTGCTCGGATCGCCCGGCACCGGCAAGACCCTGCTGGCGCGAGCCGTGGCGGGAGAATCCGGCGTGCCTTTCTTCAATATCAACGGCTCCGAATTTATCGAAATGTTCGTCGGCGTCGGCGCCGCGCGAGTTCGCGAATTGTTCCAGCAGGCACGGGAAAAGGCACCCTGTATCATCTTTATCGATGAACTCGATGCCATCGGTCGCTCGCGAGGCGGGCCGGTGGTGATGGGAGGACATGACGAACGCGAGCAAACCCTGAACCAGCTGCTCACGGAAATGGACGGTTTCGACCCGACCGCCGGCGTGGTCGTGCTGGCCGCCACCAATCGTCCGGAAGTGCTCGACAAGGCGTTGATGCGCGCCGGCCGATTCGATCGCCAGATCGTCGTCGACAAGCCGGATTTGGCGGCGCGCGAACAGATTCTCGCCCTGCACGCCCGAAAACTGACGCTGGCCGCCGATGTCGATCTTAACGTGGTGGCGCAGCGCACCCCGGGCTTTGTCGGCGCCGATCTCGCCAATATCGTCAACGAAGCCGCGATCCTCGCGGTACGCCACGATCACGAAGCCGTGACCATGGCGGATTTCGAAAACGCCATAGATCGGGTCGTCGCCGGCCCGGAGAAAAAACACCGCGTCATGAATGCCGAGGAAAAGCGCCGCGTGGCCTATCATGAATCCGGTCATACCCTTGTTGCCATGAGCGTCCCGACCGGCGAACCCGTACACAAGGTATCGATCATTCCTCGCGGCGTCGCCGCGCTCGGTTACACGATGCAGTTGCCGGTCGAGGAAAAATTTCTCTCGACCCGGAGCGAACTCGACGACAAGCTGGCGATTCTGCTCGGCGGCCGGGTGGCCGAGGAACTGGTGTTCGACGAGGTTTCCAGCGGGGCATCCAACGATCTCGAACGCGCCAGCGAGATCGCTCGCGACATGGTCACCCGGCTCGGCATGAGCGATGCGCTCGGGCCACTGACTTTCGGACGGCGCCAGCACTCGTTATACCTCGGCGGCGACTACACGGAAGAAAGAAATTTCAGCGAGGATACCGCGCGAAGCATCGATGTAGAAGTGAAGGCGCTAGTGGTCGATGCGCGACAAAGGGCGCTTGATATTCTGAAACAAAAGCGCGTCACGCTGGAGGCTGTGGCGGCCCTGCTGCAGGAAAAGGAAGTGCTGACCGGGGCGGAGATTCAGGCACTGCTGAAACAGCAACCGGATGTTGACCCGTTAAAATAATCCCGGTTCGATAGCGCCCCGTCGAATTTCCCCGCCTATCGACCATGTTCAATCTGTCGCACCAATGGTCAAGTTAACTCGACGCCCGCTGATTCCATGGTATTGACCGCGTCGATGATCGCCGAAGTCGGAAATCCTGCCGCCAGCAGGTAAACCGCGCGGGTGGCTGGCTTCCCCGGATGGTTTCGCGTTCCGCAAACGCGCATAAACCCCGCCCCGACGCGCAATGCCTGCCCGCGGCTGCTATGTATCGAAAAATCCGCAGCCTGGGCGAACCGGCCGACACCGTGCCTGGCGTCGAAAAAAACTGGTCAAGGCTGGAACCAGGTCACCTTGTAAAATTTCTGCTGGTGAAATTCCGGGATACCGGTGCCGACCGCCAGAGATGTATCCAAAAGACCTCCTGGAAAGTGTCCCTTGATCGCCGTTTTCTAGTTCATGTACCAGCCATGGCTGACTACCAGCGACTGTCCGGTAAGCGCGTCGCTGTCGAATCCGGCGAATAGCAGAGCAGCTTGCGCGACATCTTCGACGGTGGTGAATTTTTTATCGACGGTTTCACCGAGCATGACTCTTTCCACGACTTCCTGCTCGGAAATCCCGAGATCCTTGGCCTGTTCCGGAATCTGCTTTTTGACCAGTTCCGTTTCCACGAAGCCGGGGCAAATCAGGTTCGCTCTTACACCATGAGCAGCCCCTTCCTTGGCAACCACACGACAGAGCCCCAGCAAACCGTGTTTTGCCGTGACATAGGCGGATTTCAGCGCCGAGGCTTCCTTCGAATGCACGGAGCCCATGTAGATCACGCTACCTCGGTTTTTCCGGTACATGTGGGGAATACAGGCCCTGGTGGTCAGGAAGGCGCCGTCGAGATGGATCGCAAGCAGTTTTTTCCAGTCGGCGAAAGGAAAATCCTCGATCGGATGGACAATCTGAATGCCGGCATTGGATACCAGAATATCCACGCCGCCCCATACCTCGACAACCGCTGCAACACCTTTATTGACTTCGGCTTCGTCGGTCACATCCATCCTGATCCCGATCGCCTTTCCGGGGCCGATGTCGCTAAGTTTTTGCGCGGTTTCCTGTGCATCTTCCAGGTGAATATCGGCGATCGCGACATTCGCGCCTTCCGCCACGAAGCGGCGGGCGATACCCTCTCCGATACCGCGCGCCGCGCCGGTTACCAGGGCAATTTGATTTTCGAGTTTCATGACTTTTCCAGTTTGATTAACAGGTTGACTAGCTTAAATAATCGTGGATGACCTCACCGAGTCCCAGAGTCAGGTCGGTAACGATATGCCGGGCGGAAATAACTTCCAGTACCGGTAGTTCCGATACCGGCGCCAGCGCGTGGTGATGGAGCTCCAGCCCGGCGGGTCCTTCCCAGGCGCCTTTCACGGTAATGTCATCGAGGGTGTAGCGCACCAGCTCGCAAATCGAGGCCTTTTCGCAGCGTACATCCGGGATGATTTTCAGCAGGAACCCGGGAGCCTGCAGGCTTTCCCTGACTCGCGCGGTATCCATCGACCGGTGCTTGTAACCCATGGTGCCGGTCGCCACCCGCAGCGACCCGTAATCCAGGGTGCCTACCAGCGTATCCTTTTCGACTCGCAGGCCCGGCTCGGCGAGTTTCTTGGGGAAACCCCAGATTTCCCGGCCACCGGCTATGGGGGCATCATCGTTTAAATACATGGCATGGACGTAACCGCCCTTGTGACCTTCGAAGCTTACCGGGATTACCTGTCCCGACTCGGTATAATCTCCGAAGCCTGTCGAGTCCGGCATGCGAATAAATTCGAAATTCACCAGCGGCTCCTCGACTTGGAGGGGCTCCGGCACCACCGCCCGCAATGCTTCCGGCTCGGTGCGATAAGTAATGATCATAAACTCACGATTGACAAATCGGTACGGTCCCCTGGGATACGACGGGCTGGTCAGTGGCATGGCGAAAGCCCGCTCGAGCAATTCATTTCGGTTCATGACAGGTCCTCCATTGACGACCGGTCGTAGTCGAAGACTTTTACGCCCTCGGTCGGTGTTTCGCGATCGACCCAGTCTTTTTGTTGCAGCAGATAATGCACGTCTTCCGCGCCGGCCTGCCAGTGCTCATTCACGGACAGCCGGGAAAACTCGTAATCCTTCGAGTTTGATTCGTAACTTTTCTGGCGATAAATCAGGTGGGCGATCGTGACCGCGGAATTACAGCTCCATTTCTTGAGCAGCGCATAGTCGTTTTCACGCCGCAGCTCGTCGGGATATTTTTGCAAAAGCCGTTTGATGACGCGACGGACTTCCTGCGTATTTCTGAACATATCCGTGTTCAGACGAGTACGACTCGAGAAGCGTATGTCCTTCTGCCGCTTGACGACGTCTCTCAGGTTGCCGGGCAAAGCGCCCGAGGCCGGAAACAGGTCCACCTGGAAGATACACATGTCGGTATCGTTCTGCTCGTCGATAACATACTGCAACGGGGTATTGGATACCAATCCGCCGTCCCAGTACCACTCGCCGTCGATTTCGATTGGTGGAAAACCTTCCGGCAGGGCGGAACTCGCCATGATGTGTTCCGGTTTGATTGCTATTTTCGCGGAATCGAAATAAACGAAATTGCCCGTACGCACGTTAACCGCGCCGAAGCTCACGCGGATATGGTTGCTGTTGAGTCGATCGAAATCCACCAGGTCCAGCAGGGTCTTGCGCAGAGCCGAAGTGTCGTAAATACTCAATGCGCCCTTCGCCCCGGGCAGGTAGGATTTCCAGATTTCCGCTGGCAAACGAGGTTTGAAAAATCCATCGACACCGAAAGTCACGACTTCGGCTGCACTCATTTCGTTGTACATGGCACGTCCATATTCACCGAAAAACAGGTTGGGCGCGTTCAGCCCCGTGGAGGCCATCGACCAGAATCGATGCAATTTGTCTACCCGCTCGTCGGGAGGATTTCCTGCGATTAGTGCCGAATTGATGGAACCGATAGAGATACCGGCCAGCCAGTGAGGTTCATATCCGGCTTCGTGCAGGGCAGAATAGGCACCGGCCTGATAGGCCCCCAGAGCGCCTCCGCCCTGGAGAACGAGCACCCTGTTTTCGATCGATTTTTCAGCTTCCACTGTTTTCCTTGCTCCGATGCTATCCAGGGGCCCGTTCCGGGTCTCCCGGCTTGATTCGGGTCCCGGTTTACATCTACCAGACCGCATGCGGCTATGGGGTGTTTGACCGATAGTTTGTATTTTCGATCTCGGCGAAATGAAAATTAATACTGGTCATTGACGTTTTTTATTCGGGTTTGACTGGCTGCGCGGTTAAGGAGCCGCGGTGTGACCGATTCAGGCAGGCAAAAAATACTTTTCGTCGAGCAAGACTATCTTCCCGTACCAGTCATTTCGTTCGATTGAACAGGGAATTTAACCGGCCTTAACAAATTATGCCGCAACAGGCTGTCCCCGCTTCGATCAGACCGTTAATATGACCGGAATCTTCTGAGCGAACGGAAATACCCACGATGCATTCCAAAGGGAATTCGCTGGCGGCCCTTTCCGCGGCAACAATAATTATACCCGCGTTGCTACTGGTCTCCTGTAGTAAGGATGAACCGCCGAGCGCGACAGGTCTGCTGGAATGGGATCGGCTGGAGCTGATTGCCGAGACCAATGAGCCGATCCTCGAGCAGGTTGCGAGCGAGGGCGAACAGCTGCCGGCGAATGCCGTCATCCTGCGCCAGGATCCTCGCCGTACCCAGGCCCAGCTGGATGAATCCGAGGCGGCCCTGGCGCAGGCGCAGAGTCGCCTCGCTGAACTGAAGCGCGGACCGCGCGAGGAATTGATCGACGAGGCCCGGGCCAGACTGCAAAGCGCGCAAAGCGAGGAAGAAAATAGTCGTAGGGAACTGGAGCGCGCGCAGTCGCTGTCGGATAAAAACCTGATCAGCCGGGAGTCGGTAGATACTTCGCGTACGAAATTGAAGAAAACCATCGCCGACAAGAATGCCGCTCTCGCCTCACTCGAAGCCTTGTTGCACGGGACCACCGCCGAGGAACTCAACCAGGCGGAAGCCGCCGTCGCCCAGGCCGAAGCCCGAACCCGGGCCTTGATTATTTCCCTGGATAATCTAACCCTGAAAGCGCCGCAATCGGGTCGTCTCGACAATTTACCCTACCGGGTCGGCGAGCGCCCGGCGGCGGGATCGGTGGTCGCGGTCATGCTGATCAACGCGACGCCGTATGCGCGGGTTTACGTGCCGGAACCGTTGAGGGCCGGCGTACACGTGGGAACCAAAGCAAAGGTACACATCGACGGCCTGTCGCAACCGCTTCCCGGCCGTATCCGGATGATCAGCAGCGACGCGATATTCACCCCCTATTACTCATTGACGGAACGCGACCGCTCGCGCCTCAGTTTCGTCGCCGAGGTAGAATTAACCGAAGACGGTGGCCGCCAGTTACCTTCCGGAATCCCGGTACAGGTCGAATTCGAGACTGCGGACTGAAATTCATTCAGCAGATGAATTCAGCTTACGCTATCGAATCCACTGGCCTGACGCGTCGTTTCGGCAATCTGACCGCGGTCGATCATATCGATCTGGCGATCCCGCGAGAACGCATCTTCGGATTCCTCGGACCGAACGGTTCGGGCAAATCGACGACCATTCGGCTGCTCTGCGGGCTGCTGACACCATCGGAGGGCCAGGTCAGCGTACTGGACTACCGGATACCCGAACAGGCCGAGGTGCTAAAGCAGAAGATCGGCTACATGACGCAGCGGTTTTCGCTTTACGAAGATCTGACCGTTCGCGTCAATCTCAATTTTATCGCGCAGATCTATCGCATCAGGAAGGCCGAGCGGCGTGCTCGAATCGAAGAGGCGCTGGCTACCTATCGGCTGGAAGAGATGGCGCAACAGCTTGCAGGTACGCTCAGCGGTGGGCAGCGCCAGCGGCTCTCGCTGGCCGCCGCCACGTTGCATCGACCGGAGCTCCTGCTGCTGGACGAACCCACCAGCGCGGTGGATCCGCAAACGCGCCGCGATTTCTGGGACCGGCTGTTCGACCTGGTGGACGCCGGCACCACGATCCTGGTATCGACGCATTACATGGACGAGGCCGAGCGCTGCCATAACCTCGCGATACTCGATCACGGGCGCATCGTCGCCAATGGCGAACCCAAAATCCTGATGCGGGATATGGATAGCGACGTGGTCGAAGTCGAATCCGACCGGCCGCGCCAGATTGCGCGCGCGCTCGCGCATGCCGACAACATCGTCAGCGTAACCCAGCTGGGCGCGCGGCAGCGCGTGCTGGTAGACAAGCAACAGGGCGATGCAAACGGTTATGTCCGGCAACTGCTGGATGCCGCCGGACTGCAGGCCGTCTGCCACGACGCACCGCCGAGTCTCGAGGACGTGTTTGTCACCGTCACCCGCAATACCCATTTGCCGGGCATGTCGTGAACCTGTCGCTGACCCGCCTGCTGGCGATACTCGTCAAGGAGCTGCAACAACTGCGCCGGGACCGGCTGACCTTCGGCATGATCGTGGGCATCCCGTTGCTGCAGATCCTGCTCTTCGGTTATGCCATCAATACCGATGTCCGCCACCTGTCCGCCGCGGTCGCGGACCAGTCGGCGACGCAGCTGTCGCGCCGGCTGGTCGCGGACATGGAGGCGACCCAGGTCATCGACGTGATCGGTCGGGTCGCCACGGCCGCGGAACTCAAGGCCCTGCTGGATAGCGGCGAGATCAACATCGGCATCCTGATCCCGCCGGATTTCGAACGCCGACTGCAGCAAAAGGGGCGCCGCGCCGCGCAGTTGATGATTGACGGCAGCGACCCCATTATCCTCTCGACCGCGCGTTCGCTGACCAACATGACATTCAATCGGCGCAGCAACGAGAGACGGACTTCAGCCGACGAATTGTTCGAGGTGCGCAACTATTACAACCCGGAAAGACGTTCGTCGGTGTTCGTCGTCCCCGGACTGATCGGCGTGATCCTGACCATGACCATGGTTCTGTTTACCGCGGTCTCGATAGTCAGGGAACGCGAGCGCGGCAATCTCGAGCTGTTGATCAACACCCCGGTGACCACCGCCGAACTGATGATCGGCAAGATTGTTCCCTATATCGTCATCGGATTGGTCCAGGTTACGCTGATCATGCTGCTCGGCTCATTGCTGTTTCGCGTGCCGGTCAATGGTCTGCTGGTCGATGTCTACCTGGTTTCGCTGGTGTTTATCGCCGCCAACCTGGGGCTGGGGCTGGTCATCTCGACCCTGGCGAAAAACCAGTTCCAGGCGATGCAGATGACGTTTTTCTTCTTTCTGCCGTCGATGCTGCTATCGGGCTTCATGTTTCCGTTCGAAGGCATGCCGACGGCCGCCCGCTATATCGCCGAACTGCTGCCGCTGACGCATTTCCTGCGCCTGATCCGTGGCATCATGCTGCGCGGCGTCGAGATGATGCATATGGCCAACGATATCTATGCCCTGTTACTGTTCATGCTGGCTTCCATCGGTCTCGCTATTCTGCGCTTCAAGAAACGGCTCGACTGACCTGGACGGGTCCGGCATCAGCGGGCGACGGCATTCGCTTTTACCCGGCGTGACCGGGTGGCATTCTCGGCCGCGTCCCGGCGCGGCAACGCGGCTTCAGTCGGCGGCGATTTCCAGCCAGTCGCCGCCGGTGATTCGCTCCAGTTGCGTGGGGGTCATGCGAAATACCGACTCGGGGGTACCCGCAGCGGCCCAGATTTCGTCGTGGCGCTGCAGCGAGCGGTCGAGAATCGTGAACGGCGGATAGCTGTGCGCAACCGGCGGCACGCCGCCGATCGCAAAGCCGGTTTCGCGACGTACGAAATCCGCGTCGGCGCGCGCCATTTCGATGCCGGTGGCGGCGAGCACCTTGTCCGGGTCGACACGACGGTCTCCGGCACACATGACCAGCAAGGCGCTGTCGTCGGCGCGGTTTCTGAAGATCAGCGAGTTGGCGATTTGCCCGACCGCGCAACCGAGCGCGTCGGCGGCCAGTTGCGCGGTGCGCACCGCTGCGGGCAACAGCCTGATCTCGAATTCGATACCCGAGGCTTCGAGAACTTCTTTAACTCTGAGGTTGGCGGCTTTCATGTTTCCCTCCAGGTGAGCGAAGCGTAGCAGATCGATTCTAAAATGAGAGTGGCAGGGCCTATCACGGCAGGGAAAATCGGGGACAGACCAGCTGTCGAGTTCACCTATCCTGTTGCCTCCGCTGGCGCCGACAGCTGCTCTGTCCCCTCGGAGAGAGCAAAGCATCAAGACGACTCCTCGATTGCGACCGAAGGTCGCAAAGCACGAATCCTTTCAGCTTTTCGGGAAAGCCTTCGATTTTGAATGACCTTTCCGGATTTGGCAAAGATTTGGCCGACTTGCGCGGCAAAAACAATAATTTGCTAATGCACAGGGCTTAAATGATATGATTGCGCGATTATGCAGATTTATACAACCGCGTGAAGCACAGAGAGGCGAGTTCAGATCATTTAAACGTCGTTCCCCGAAGTAAACACAACATATCCAGGAAATCGATCTCCGATTCCGCGCTTAAAGTGTTGTATCGCCTAAACAAGTCGGGCCACCGGGCCTGTCTGGTCGGCGGGGGCGTTCGCGATCTGCTGCTCGGAATTCAGCCCAAGGACTTCGACGTCGCCACCAATGCGACGCCGGAGGAAGTCCGTGAGCTGTTCAAAAACAGCCGTATCATCGGCCGCCGATTCCGCCTGGTCCATATCCGCTTCGGCCGCGATATCATCGAGGTCGCCACCTTTCGCGGTTACGACGAAGATTCGGCGCGCACCGAGACCGACGAGCAGGGACGCATCCTGCGCGACAATACCTTCGGCGATATCGAGGAAGACGCCATCCGCCGCGACTTCACCGCCAATGCGCTCTATTACGACATTCACGATTACTCGGTGCTCGATTACGTTTGCGGACTGGAAGACATCGAAGCCCGAACCCTGCGGCTGATCGGCGACCCGTCGACTCGCTACCAGGAAGACCCGGTGCGCATGCTGCGCGCGATTCGCTTCGCGGCCAAGCTCGACTTCGAAATCGAAGAATCCGCCGCCGCGGCAATATTCGAGCACGGCCACCTGCTCGCCGTAATCCCGCCCGCGCGCATGTTCGACGAGGTAATCAAGCTGTTCCACTCGGGCGCCGCGGGGCGCGTGTTCGAGTTGCTGCGTGAATACGGACTGCTCAAATACCTGGTGCCGGCGCTGGCCGAATGGCTGCTCGAGGAGCCGGACGAATCGATGCTCGATTTTATCGACCAGGCGCTGGCCAACACCGACAGCCGCGTCAACACCGGCCAACCGGTATCGCCCGGATTCATTTTCGCCGCGCTGTTGTGGCCGGTGGTTCATGCAGAAGCCACCCGCGTTCAGCCCGACCGCCAGAAAATGATCCCGGCGCTCGCCCAGGTCGGCGAAACCGTGATGAAGCGCCAGGTCCGCCACATCTCCATACCGCGCCGCTTCAGCCAGATGGCGCGCGATATCTGGACTTCGCAGCCGCGCTTTCACCGCACCCAGGGCAAACAGCCGCAACGACTGCTCGGTTACGCGGTTTTTCGCGCCGCCTACGATTTCATGTGCATCCAGTCGATGGTCGGACTGGTGCCCCACAAGTTGTGCCGCTGGTGGACCGAATACCAGCGGGAGCACCCGCCCGTGGCCAGCGCCGAACAGGAAAGCAAACCGCGGCCGCGGCGCCGGAGGCGGCATGCCAGGAACTGAAGAGGTGTATGTCGCGCTGGGCAGCAATATCGCCGATTCCGTGACCATCGTCGAACAGGCAATCAGCGCGCTCGGCCGCATCACCCGCAGCCAATTGCTCGGCCGCTCGTCGCTATACCGCAGCGCCGCGCTCGGCGACAGTCCGCAGGCCGACTATATCAATGCCGTCGCACGCCTCGAGACCGGTCTCCAGCCGATGCCGATGCTGCTCGAATTGCAATCCATCGAACACGCTTTTTACCGCCACCGCGACACGGAGCGGCAATGGGGTCCGCGCACGCTGGACCTCGACATCGTGTTGTTCGGCAACCGCTATATCGACGACAGCCACCTGGTCGTACCGCACCCGGAGTTTGCCAACCGGCGTTTCGTACTCGAACCGATGTTCGAAATCGACGGCGACCGCTTCGTTCCGGGATACGGCAGCCTGCGTTACCTGATCGACCACGCACCGCCGTTGCGAATGGAAAAGCTGGCCGCCGCCGATGCCTGAGCGATTTCGCTATATCGTCGTCGAGGGGCCGATCGGGGTCGGCAAAACCAGCCTGGCCAACAAGCTCGCGCTGGAATACGGCAGCGAATTACTGCTCG
>Ga0210101_1000323_pt1 | contig 16737 bp, 11 predicted proteins | sample Muzzi_PWC_D1_FD_185534 | JGI IMG/M metagenome (GOLD analysis project Ga0210101, IMG submission 185534) | Wetland microbial communities from San Francisco Bay, California, USA, that impact long-term carbon sequestration - Muzzi_PWC_D1 (SPAdes) | ecosystem: Environmental > Aquatic > Marine >... | reverse complement strand
GACCGCGCCCCGAGCGCCCCGCGTTCGTCCACGAGTTCAAGCACAAGATTCCCCAGTACATGCTCCGTCACCGGGTGAAGGCCGGCATCACCGGCTGGGCCCAGGTCCACGGCTGGCGGGGCAACACCTCGATCAAGAAGCGAATCCAGTACGACCTCTACTACATCGAGAACTGGTCGCTGAAGCTCGATCTCAAGATTTTGTGGATGACGTTCCGCAAGGGCGTGCACCACAACGCGCACTGACTTGGATCCCCCCTACAACCCCCCGACCCCCTTCTCACCCCCAGGGGGAGAAGGGGGCGCCCGCACCCGGCCCTTCGCTGCGTAGCGTCAAGGCGCTCTTCACTCCGAGCCTCTCGATCCCCTCCCTCCCCCGCCCCTGCCCGATGCTTCGTTGCGGACAGGGTCCTTCATCGCGAGACCGTGCCTCGGAAGCATCGTCATTGCATGGACCGGATGAGGTCGCGCCCTCCGGGCGCAGTCGGCCGGCTGAAGCCGGCCGCTTCAACGCCGGACCGTGTCTCCGAAACGCGTTCCCGAGATGAAGCGGCCGACTTCAGTCGGCCGAATATGAGCGAAGCGAACGACCTTCCTCGCCCCAACCACCCCCTCCCCCGCCACGTCCACACGGAACGTCCAGGGTCGGACCGGGGGCTCACGGTCGGAGGTGTCAGCGACCGCGGGCCTTCCGGGACGGCGGCAGTGCAGTCCTGCATGCCCGCGAGGCGCTGGCAGGCGGAGCCCCACGCCCGAAGTCGAACCAGGCGGAGCCGTGCCGGAGACCGTGAGCCCCCGGTCCGACCCGGGTCAGGGCAAACCTGCCACCGCCCCGAACGCCCCGACCACGGACCCGGACACATCGACCCCGTCGCCCCCTGCCTGATCAGCAGCCCTACCCGGCCTTCTTGAGCAGCGAGACCGCCTCCTCCAGCGCCTCCCCCAGCCGGGCGCGCTCCTCGTCCATCAGCCGCACCTCGGCCCAGCTCTCGCGCACGTAGAGCCCCACCACCTCCGCCCCGGGAGAGGCCGCTCCGGGGAAACGCTCGGCGAGCCGCTTGGCGAAATCCAAAGGCGGGTCGGCCGCGGTGACCGGGAGGCCCGCCCGGCCCGCGGTACGACGCAGCCGGCGGTAGGCGTCGGTGCCGGTCAAGGGACGCCGCGAACGCGCCCACACGACGACCAGCACCGCGATCAGCACGACCACCGGAATCGCCAGGAGCCAGGGCCACACCGGCATCTCGCCGCCCGCCGGAAGCGCCGGCCCGTCGGCCACGGCACCGTCCGGCGCCACCGGCTCGGGCGTCGAGCCCTGACCGTCCCGGCCCTTGAACCAGCCCCGCACCCCGAGCCAGGCGCGGCGCAGGAAGAACAGCACCTGCATCTGGTCTCCGAACCCGTAGGTCAGAACGTAGCGGTCCCAGCGGAAGACCACGAAGTCCCACGCCTGGGCGAAAAGCTGGATGACGTCGGTCTCGGCGAGGGTCGGCCGCCCGGTCGGGGGCGTCGGATCGAAGGTCGTCCACCCCGTCTCCGGAAGGTAGCCTTCGACCCACGCGTGGGCGTTCGACTGGCGAACGATGTAGTGCCCCTCGAGCGGGCTGTACTCGCCGCCCAGGAAGCCGGTGACGAGACGCGCCGGGATCCCCACCGACCGCAGCATCAGCACCATCGCCGACGCGAAGTACTCGCAGTGGCCGGTGCGGCTCTCGAACAGGAAGTTCTCGAGCGGCTCGTCACCCCGGTCGCCCGAGAACTCGAGCGAGTAGTCGAGCTCGTTGATGAGGAAGCGCTCGATGCGCCGCGCGCGCTCCTCGGCCGATCCGTCCCCCGCCACCTCGGCGGCGAGGGCGGCGATCCTCGGTGTGACGCCGGAGAGATCGAGCGTGCCCCCCTCGCGATAGCGGCCCCCCTCGGGCCCGTACGGCGGCAACGCGGTGGACGTCGGCCGGTCCGCCATGCCGACCCGGTACTCGAGCGCCGTCGAGCTCCCGCGCCCCCGGCGCACGACGCCCCGGTCGTCGATCTCGAGCGGTGGAACGTTGCCCGCGATCCGGATCGCCTCGGTCGGAAGCAGCACGTTGGTGCCGGTCACGGGCCGGAGGAACACATCCACCCAGGCGACCGGCGTGCCCGCGGCCAGGACCATCGCGCCGTCCGTGCTCCGGCTCCGCCGGAGCATCCTTGGATGGGAGGGCAGGCGCCGCCAGCTCCCGTCCTTGTAGATGTCGAAGGCTCCCCCCTTGTAGCGGAGCTCGTGCCCCGGCGGCATGTCCCCCTCGTAGCGCAGGCGCATGGCCACCTCTCGCGTCTGGCGGATGGCGCCGATGGTGTCGAGCGTGACCACGTCCGAGAAGCCGGTGGCGGAGCCCAAGGTCCCCAAGCCGGCGCCGCGTCCGGGCACGAACGGGCTCTCGATTCTGGGCAGGAAGGCGAAGAGCGGCACCGCCAGCACCATCGTCGCCACGGTCGCGAGGACCAGGAACCTCCCCACGGGGACCGCCAAGAGCGACCGGCGCTGCTCCTCGGTGCCACCGAAGGCGGCCATCAGGTGGAGCTGGGCGAAGCGGGCGAAGAGCAGCAGGGTGAGACCGATGAACCCGATCAGGTAGAGCACTACCGTCGGGTGAACGCTCGTGCCCATGGCGGTCAGGAAGAGGAAGAAGACGGCGACCGCCGTGTGCCACTTGTCCCGCTCCCGGCGCAGCGAGAAGAGCTTGACCACCACCGTGTAGAGAAGGAGGTGGGTCACCGGCACCACCAGCGGCTTGTAGGCCAGGCCGCCGAGGTCGAAGACGAGGTAGGGCACGTAGGCGACCGCCAGGAGGTTCATCCCCCAGGTCGGGAGCCACTGGTCCGGGTCGCGCGCCGCGCGGCGCAGGAAGAGCACGCAGCCGACCATGTAGGCGGCCACCGCCGGCCACGACGTGATGCCGTTGAACGGCAAGGGGATCGGCGCGACCAGCGCCAGCCACCCCAGGAGCAGCCGCTTTTCCCGGCCGAAGGTCACACCCGCGCCCCCGCCCGGTCGGGCTGCTCCGCACCGTCCCTCGGAGCCCCGGGTGGCTCGCCGGGAGAGCGCTCCCGGCCCGCGGGCCGGTCGGGAGTCCGATCCAGGGCCAGCCGCACCTGGGGAGCGGTGTGGTCGCTCGACAGGAGCGGCCCCGGCGACGGCTCCTCGGGCTCCACCAGGGCGAGGGTCTCGAGCATGGCGTAGCGGTGGCGCCGGCCGATTCCGAACGGGATCCTGCGGTTCCGGGTCACCAGCTCGACCTCGAAGCCACGGTCCAGGTAGTCGACGACGGTCGTGGCCGCCTCGCTCACCAGGCTCTCGAAGCGGTCGCGGTCCTCGGTCGCCTCGAGCTCGCCGACGCCGTTGTCGAACAGGATCGCCACCCGGTTGCTCTCCTCGGCCTCCCGCTCCATGTAGATCATCTGCCCGGTGCGGGCGGTCTGCTTCCAGTGGATGCTCCGCGGATCGTCACCATGGCGGAAGCCCCGCAAGGCGTGGAGCCCGTGGCCCCAGCCCGCGCGGGGCACCGCCTCCTCACCCAGTCGGCCGCTCTCCTCGACCTGGGACGACGCCGCGGCGAAGAGCTCCGGCAGCACCAGGAGATCGAGGTCCACGTGGTAGCGCACGCCCTTGCGGAAGAAGCCGAACGGGAAGAGGCTCCAGACGTGGACGGCCCGAATCCGGTGCTGGCCCCTCCTGGGGAAGAGCATCTCCAGCCTCCCCCGACTCTCGCCCCGACGGGGCAGGTACGGGATCAGCCGGGGCGCGCCGGCTCCCGCGCCCTTCCGGGAGGCCGAGACGAGGAGCAGCCAGTGCGGAAAGAGACGGCTCCGGTTGCGCAGGACGAACGCCACCCGGCACGGCTGGTTGGCGAACACGTCGCTCTGAACGTCGACCTCCACCTCCAGACCGTCGACGTTCTGGCGCGACACGATGCCCGAGACCACCAGGGCGCCGAGCATCACCGCCACTACCAGGTACAGGGAGTTGTTGCCGGTGTTCGTGGCGGCGATCGCCACCAGCACGGCGAACAGCACGTACCAGAGGCCGACCTTGGTGATGCGGATCCCCTCGGGGGTCCGCCGGCGCCGCCAACCGCGCTTCTTCCTCTTCACGAACATCTTTCTGGGCCGGCTCGTCCCCGGTGCGCGGGCGGGAGACCGCTCCCTCTCCCCCCGCTTACAGGGGGACCGGAGTCGACTCCACCACGCGCTGGATCGCCGCCCTGGCGGACTGGAAGTCGCCGCCCCGGCGCAGGATCACCCGGTGGCAGAGCACCGACCCGGCCAGCCGCTGCACGTCGTCCGGCAGCGCGTAGTCCCGGCCTTCGCAGAGCGCCATGGCCTGGGCCGCCCGGTAGAGGGCCTGGGCTCCGCGGGTCGACACCCCGAGCAGGAATTCCGAGCTCTGGCGGGTGGCGGTGGCGAGCTCGAGCACGTAGCCGACCAGCTTCTCGGCCACCTTGACGGCCCGGGCCCCCATCTGGAGCTCGAGCAGCTCCTCCCTCGACACCACCGGCTGGAGCCCGGCCAGCACCTCTTCGACCCCGCCGGAGAGCAGCAGCGCACGCTCCTCGTCCGGCGGCGGGTAGCCGAGCCGGAGCGAGATCATGAAGCGGTCGAGCTGCGACTCCGGCAGCGGGAAGGTGCCGTGGTACTCGAGCGGGTTCTGAGTCGCCAGCACCACGAACGGCTGCGGCAGGGCGTAGCGCTTCCTCTCGATCGAGACCTTGCGCTCGCTCATCGCCTCGAGCAACGCCGACTGGGTCTTCGGCGTCGCCCGGTTGATCTCGTCGGCCAGCACCACGTTGGCGAACAGCGGCCCGGGAACGAACTCGAAGGCCTGCTCCGCCTGGTTGAAGATCGAGACGCCGATGATGTCCGAGGGCAGCAGGTCGCTGGTGAACTGGACCCGCTGGAAGGCGAGGCCCACGGAGCGGGCGAGGGCCTGGGCGAGCGTCGTCTTGCCGACGCCCGGCACGTCTTCGATCAGCACGTGCCCCTGGGCGAGCAGCGAGATCACCGCCATGCGGATGACCTCGGGCTTGCCCCGAATCACCCGGGCGGTCGATGCCTCGAGACGGTGGACCCGCTCCGCCGCCGCGGCAGTATCGAGAGGGGCCGCCACGGCGGACGGTTCGATTTCCACTTCAGATCGGCTCAATCAGTGTCTCGCGGATGCGTCACGAGGCGGCATCGGTCGCCTGGAGCTCCTGGTAATCGCCCCGTTCCTCCGGCGGCACCGGGTGGCGGACCTCGACGTTGAAGCCGTCCCCTTCCTGGTAGTCGACACCCTCCAGACGGTGGGTGATCTGCGTACCGGGGCCGCGGTGCACGGCGCTCGTATCCAGGTATACGCGCCAGGTCTGCTTGACGTCCTGGTTGCCGTCGACCTGAGTGATGTCGACCGTGAGCCCGGAGAGGGTCTCCCGGCTGGTGGTGCTGACGAGGATGTCCAGGATCACGTCCTGGAGAAGCGGAACCGGCTCGGCCTCGGCCATGGCCTCCCCTTCATCCGTCATGGCCGGCTCGGCGGCCTCCGTGGCCATCTCCTCGGACATCTCGGCGGCCATGGGCTCTTCGACCGGTGCCTGCTCGACGACGAAGCCGTTCAACATGGCGTCGTACTTGGCGCGCATCTCCGCAACCTTCTCCTCCGGGCTCTTTGGCGGGCCGCAGGCTCCGGCCACCAGCAGGACGAGGGTCATCGATAGGACGAGGTAGTTGATTCGTCGAACCACGGAGTTCCTCCTTGATCGGCGCGGTGTGATTCAGGTTGAGGCCGTTCCAGAGACGGATTGATACCTGACGAAGTATATACCCGAGGAGACCAGGAGTCCGGGCGACGGGTTCCCGGGAATGGGACCCACCACCTCCGCTTGACCAGCGGGCTGCCCTCCTCTACAGTCATACCGCCTTGCCGGTTCCCCCGGCGCGCTCGTCGCGAGTCGCGCGCTCGGGCCCCCCGGCCCCGTCGGCATTCGGCCCTGCGCCAGACGCCCGGACCGAGCGGACGCGATCGCCCCCGGCGAACACCACCGCATCTGTTAGATTGCCCGACGAGCACCGGCCATCGCCGGTCAGGAGAGGCCTCTCCGCCCGTTACGGGTTTCTGTTTCGGGAGCTTTGCATCAGGACCCGAGCGGAAACGGGGCGGAGCCGAACCCGGCCGAGCGGCCGTCACCGGCGCTCACCGGTGCCCCACAAGGAGTCGAGGAGACCATGGCAGACGAACGCAACGAGAAGCTGAAGGCATTGGACGGTGCCCTGACCCAGATCGAGCGACAGTTCGGCAAGGGCTCGATCATGCGACTGGGTCAACAGCAACACATGAAGGTGCCCTTCATCCCGACCGGATCGATCGCCGTCGACTACGCGATCGGAATCGGCGGCGTGCCCCGCGCCCGCGTGGTGGAGATCTACGGTCCGGAGTCGTCCGGCAAGACGACCCTGGCGCTGTCGATCGTCGCCCAGGCCCAGGCCCGGGGCGGCACGGCCGCCTTCATCGACGCCGAGCACGCCCTCGACGCCGAGTACGCCAGAAAGATCGGCGTCGACATCGACGGCCTCCTGGTCTCCCAGCCCGACAGCGGCGAGCAGGCGCTCGAGATCGCCGAGATGCTGGTGCGCTCGAACGCGGTCGACGTGATCGTCATCGACTCGGTGGCCGCCCTGGTGCCGAGGGCCGAGCTCGAAGGCGAGATGGGCGACTCCCACGTGGGTCTCCAGGCCCGGCTCATGTCCCAGGCCCTGCGCAAGCTCACCTCGATCGTCGCCAAGTCGAAGACGACGCTCATCTTCATCAACCAGATCCGCGAGAAGATCGGCGTCATGTTCGGCAGCCCGGAGACGACCACCGGCGGCCGGGCGCTCAAGTTCTACTCCTCGGTGCGCATCGACATCCGGCGCATCGGCTCGCTCAAGGACGGCGACGACGTGGTCGGCAGCCGCGCCAAGATCAAGGTGGTCAAGAACAAGGTGGCCGCCCCCTTCCGCCAGGCCGAGTTCGACATCGATTACGGCGAGGGCATCTCGCGGGTGGGCGAGCTGGTCGACCTGGGGGTCGACCACAAGCTGGTGCAGAAGAGCGGCGCCTGGTACTCCTGCGGCGACATCCGCCTGGGCCAGGGGCGCGAGAACTCCAAGCAGTTCCTGCGCGACAACCCCGAGCTCGCCCAGGAGATCGAGGAGCAGGTCCGCGAGAAGCTCGGCCTCCCGGGCAGCAAGAGGGCCGAGCCGGAGGGCGACGAGGGCAAGAAGGCCGAGCCCGAGGGCGACGAGGGCGAGAAGGCGGCGTCGTAGGGGTCTCGGTGCCTCTGGTCGGCCTCTGGTAAGGTCTACCGCCGACCCGGATACGACCAGAGGATCTCCAGAGGATCTCGCCCATGGGACGCCCCTTCGCGCCGCTCGCAGTCGTTGCGCTCGTCTTCGCCCTGGCCCTGCCGATCGCCGGTGGGGCGTACGCCCAGCCGGCGGCGGCCACCCTCGCCATCGAAGCGCGCGGCGCCACCCTCCGAGGCGGCGACCTGCATCTGACGGTCACGCTCGACGGCGTGACCGCGCCGGTGCCGGTGCGGCTCCTGGTGGCTGGCCGCGAGGTGGAGACGACGGAGCTTCCCGCCGGCGAGCACGAGCTGACCCTCGAGCACGCCCTCCCCGCCGGCTCCGAGCCGGTGACGGTGACGGCGGTTGCGGCGCCGGAACCGGGGTCGGGGTCGGGCGAGGTCCGGGCCGAGACCGAGGTGTCGACCGTCCCCGGCTGGCTCTCGGTGCTGCCGCCGGTCCTCGCCATCGCCCTGGCCCTCGCCTTCCGCGACGTCCTCGTCTCGCTCTTTCTCGGGATCTTCAGCGGCGCCCTCATCCTGGCGCAATGGCACCCGCTCTCTGCCTTCGCGCGCTCCATCGACACCTTCGTTGCCCCGTCGCTCGCCAACAGCGACCACGCGAAGATCCTCATCTTCTCGACCCTGCTCGGCGGCATGGTCGGGGTGATCTCGAAGAGCGGCGGCACGCGTGGGGTCGTCGAGCGGTTGACCTCGTTCGCCTCGAGCGCCCTGCGGGGGCAGCTCGCCACATGGCTCATGGGGGTGGCGATCTTCTTCGACGACTATGCCAACACGCTGATCGTCGGCTCGACCATGCGGCCGATCACGGACCGCCTGCGGATCAGCCGCGAGAAGCTCGCCTACATCGTCGACTCGACCGCCGCGCCGGTCGCGAGCGTGGTGCCGATCTCCACCTGGATCGGCTTCGAGATCGGCCTCATCGGCACAGCGTTCGCCGGTCTCGGTCTCGACTTCAACCCGTACACGACCTTCATCGCCACCATTCCGTTCCGGTTCTACCCGGTGTTCGCCCTGGTGCTCGGCTTCGCCATCGCCGCCACCGGCCGTGATTTCGGTCCCATGCTCCGCGCCGAGCGGCGAGCGAGGAGGACCGGAGCGCTCCTGGCCGACGGCGACCAGGCCCTGGCCGACTACTCCAAGGACGTGCTCGAGCCGCCCGACGGTGTGCCCCACCGGGCGTTGAACGCGGTCCTGCCGATCCTCACCGTGGTCGGCGTCACCCTGGCCGGGCTCTTCGCGTCGGGCGCGGCGGTGGTCGACCGGGCCGCGGCGGCCAGCTTCACCGAGTACCTGCGCGACGTGTTCGCCGAATCCGACTCCTACAACACGCTGCTCTGGGCGAGCCTGGCCGGTGTCACGGTCGCGATCCTCCTGCCGGTCGTCCAGCGCATCCTCGGCCTGCGGGCGGCCATGGAGGGCCTGGTCGAGGGCTTCAAGTCGATGATGCTGGCGGTCGTCGTGCTGATCCTCGCCTGGTCGATCTCGGGCGTCTGCGACGAGCTCCACACGGCCGAGTACCTGGTCCGGATCACCTCGGGCGTGCTCTCACCCCACTGGCTGCCGGTGCTCGTCTTCGCCCTTTCCGCGGCCACCTCCTTCGCCACCGGCAGCTCCTGGGGCACCATGGGCATCCTCATCCCCCTGGTGATCCCGATCGCCCACGGCCTGGCCGGAAACGCCGGCATCGCGGTCGAGGACCCCGTCTACTACACGCTGATGCTCGGCACCATCTCGTCGGTCCTGGCCGGGAGCGTGTGGGGGGACCACTGCTCGCCGATCTCGGACACCACCATCCTCTCCAGCATGGCGTCCGGGTGCGACCACATCGCCCACGTGCGCACCCAGATCCCCTACGCCCTGGGCATCGGGTTCCTCGGCATGCTGGTGGGCGACATCCCCACGGCGTACGGGTTGAGCCCCTGGGTGTCTCTCGCCGTCGGAACCCTGGTCATCGTGGTGGGCGTCCGCTGGCTCGGCAAGCGCGTGGAGGAGGACGACGCTCCGCTCGACAGCCCCGAAGCAGCCCGCCAGACCTGATCGGGAGCGACGCGGGGGCGGCTCCCGGAGCCTTCGTCGCACCGTGGCAAGTCCCGCTTCGGCCGGAAGACCCAGGTACTTCACGATTGCTCTGCTGCAGCGGCGGGTCTGCCCACCGTTGCGACGTTGCGCGCGCCTTGCATCGGTGGGCATCCACTCCGCTTCGCGACGAGCAATGGTGAGGTATCCGGGTTATGCTCACGGACCATGACGCACCGCGACTTCCCCACCGTCCCGAAGCTGATCGGTCTCGCCGCCCTGTGCGGCTTCTTCGTTCTCTCCGGCTCCACCGCGCTCGCCCAGGGGCCACCCTGCCGGCCCTGCGCCGGCTTCGTCACCAGCTCACCGTCGGCCGCCGCCGCCGCCGTGACGGCCGCCGCGACGTTCGAGGAGCGCCAGCCCCTCTACGTGGCCTGGGACGTCGCTCTGACCGACGCGGAGGGCGCCCCGGCGGATGTCTCCCCCGACGTCGCGGCCAGCCACGAGCTGCGCGACGTCCAGGTCACGCCCTGGGTCCGCCTGATCTTCACCACGCCCCCGTCCCTCGTGGAGAACACCGAGCGCCTGGAGGCGGAGCTCGAGGCGGCGGCCACCCTCGCCGAGGGCGCCGCTCCCGACACCCACTTCCAGATCGTCTGGCACCCGGAGGGGATGGCGTCGGAGCCGTTCGACGCCTCGTCCTTCGCCTTCCTCGTCAAGCGTGCCTCGGTCGCATTGACCGGCGCCCGGCCCGAGGTCACGGTGATCGCCGGACCGGTGCCCGCGTCCGCCCAGACGCTCCGCGACCTCTACGCCCAGGAGGTGGGCGCCTACCTGGACGGACTGGCGGTGCCGCCGTCGGCGCCGGAGGATCTCCAGGCCGCCCGCGCCACGCTCACCGAGCTCGATCCCGGGCGCGCGCTGGTGGTCGACCGCATGCCGGCGCCCGAGCCGGCCGCCACCGCCCTGGCCGACGCGGCCCGCCTGAGCGCGGCCGGGGTGGCGCTCACGCTGTTCGACCTGCCGGAGGCCACCACCGAGACGGTGACGCCGTTCGTCGTCCTCGCCCGGGAGTTCCGGGGCGACCTCTCCTACGACGCGGGCTACGGCCCCGAGGGGGGCGAGGGCGCCTGGAGCTTCGTCCGCGAGGACCTGTCGCTGCGGGTGATCGCCGAGACCGGAGGCAACGAGGTGGAGCTCTCCTTCGCGGACCCGACGCTCCTCTCCCCGGAGGAGATCTCGCCGGTGACCGGCGAGGACCGGGCGCTCTTCGGCATCCGCCGCACCGCCGAGGGGCTGGTGGTGCCGGTGCCCGCCGACGGGCCGGTGACCGTGATCCGCCTCGAACGGGGCCAGGCGATCGACCTCGAGCAGTACGAGGAGCAGGTCACGGTCGCCGGAGAACGGAGCATGCCGGTCGAGGAGATCCTCCGCCGGCTGCAGGCGTTCGAGGACGCCCAAGCCCGGCGCCTCGACCACTACACCGCCACCAACACGACCCACCTGCGCTTCGGTGCCGGCGCCGGCGTCCAGAGCGTCGAGGCGACCCTCGAAGGCCCGTTCTTCTTCCGTCAGGGAGAGGGCTTCGACTGGGCGTGGAAGCGCTTCTACATCAACGGCATCCGCTGGAAGGGGGAGAGCATTCCGGAGATCCCCCTGGTGCAGCCCGAGAAGGCGGCCGTGATGCCGATCCAGATCAGCTTCACCCGCCAGTACACCTACCGGCTGGTGGGCACCGAGACGGTCGACGGCCGAGACTGCTGGGTGGTCGAGTTCCGGCCCGCGGTGGCGCCCGAAGCGGGCAACCTCTACCGGGGCCGGGTGTGGATCGACCGGGAGCTCTTCGCCCGGGTGCAGAGCCGGGCCGTCCAGCTCGGGCTAGAGGGGGAGGTGCTGTCGAACGAGGAGACGATCCACTACTCCCCGGTCGACACCGCGGGGCAGCCGACCGATTGGTCGGAGGAGGGCTTCGTGCTGCCGCTGCGCCTGGTGGGCCAGCAGCTCCTCTCGGTGGTCAACGCCACGACCCTGGTGGAGCGCGAGACGCTCCTCTCGGAGATCACGCTCAACGGCGAGGACTTCGAGGACCAGCGCATGGCGGTCATGAGCTCGGACGTCACCATGGTGCGCGACACCGACAAGGGCTTGCGCTACCTGGTGAAGCCGAAAGAGGGCGAGGGCCGCGTGGTCCAGGAGAGCTTCGACACCAGCCGTCTCTTCGCCATCGGCGGCGTGTTCTACGACGACTCCCTCGACTACCCGCTACCGCTCGCCGGCGCCAACTACCTGGACTTCGACTTCCGGGAGACGGGCAACCAGCTCAACCTGTTCTTCGGCGGGGCGCTCCTGACCGGCAACTACGCCGACCCGCGCCTGGCCGGGAGCAGGTGGGACCTGGGCGGCGACGCCTTCGCCCTGGCGATCCCGGTGACCGACAGCCAGTACCGCGACGGCGTCGAGCGCACGGACGAGGAGGTGGAGCTGCGGACCGGCAACGTGTCGCTCAAGGTGGGACGGCCGCTCGGCAACTTCTTCAAGCTCGGCGCCGAGTACGAGCTCGCCTACCGGGGCTACGGCCGGAGCGGCAACACGGCCGAGGAGTTCCGGACGCCGTCCGACCACTTCCGGCACACGTTCGAGCTCCGCGGCCGGTTCGCCCGCTCGGGCTACAGCCTCGGCTTCTCGGGCAGCTACAACATGCGCTCGAAGTGGGAGGAGTGGGGCTACCCGGGCAACCCCGAGTTCGACTCGAGCCACGAGGACTACATGCTGTGGAACGTCGGGCTCGCCAAGACCTTCTACCTGCCGAAGTTCCAGAAGATCGGCATCGAGCTCGGCTACGTCGGCGGCTCGGACCTGGACCGCTTCAGCAAGTACGGCTTCGGCTTCTTCGGCGACACGCGGGTCCACGGCTTCCCCTCGGGTGAGGTGCGGGCCGAGGAGGCGGGCCTGGCCCACCTGTCCTACGGCTTCGACATCGGCGAGGTCTTCCGCATCGAGGCGGTGGGTGACGCCGCCCTGGCCACCGACCCGGTGAGCGGGCTCGACAACGACCTGCTGGCCGGCGTCGGCCTCCAGGGCACGTTGCTCGGCCCCTGGCAGACGATCGTCAACTTCGACGTCGGCGTGCCGCTCGAAGGGGTCGACAGCGGCTTCAGCGCCTACCTGGTCTTCCTGAAGCTCTTCGACTGGGACCGGCTCGAGCACTGGCTCGACCCGACGGAGGCGCCCTGAGGAGGCCCCGGGGATGACGGACGACGAACGCCCCAGAGCCCCCGGCGCCGGACGTTCGCCCGACGACTGGCAGGTGCCCGAGGACGCCGTCGAGCTCGAGATCACCGACGTCCTCGACCTCCACACCTTCCCGCCGCGGGAGGTGCCGGACCTGGTGCGCGACTACCTGGACGCCGCCTACGACAAGGGCTACCGAGAGCTCCGCATCATCCACGGCCGGGGCAAAGGGGTCCAGCGGCGGACCGTCCGGACCCTCCTCGAACGGGACCCGCGGGTGGTCGACTTCCGGGATGCCCCGGGCGAAGGGGGCGGCTGGGGGGTGACGATCGTCACCATGAAGTGAGGCAAGCCCCACTCCACCGGGGTCGGCCCATTCCGGCCCCGGCAGCCTCTCCCCCGGCCGTGGGCGGGCTCCTGGTCAGTCTGCCGGCCGGGCCACGGGCTCCGGCTCGACAGCAGGTGCGATGCAGCTCGCCGGCTCGACGACCAGCTCCGCGCTGGTTCCCGTCGGGCACTGGAGAATGTCCCGGCCCAGCCACTTGCCGCAGTTGGTGACCAGGTAAGGCCGGACGGTCCAGTCGGTGCACAGGGTGTCTGGGGAGACGTCCTGACACCAGCAGCCGCAGAAAGGCGGCGTGGCCGCGGCCGGCACGGCGAACGCCACCGCGGCGGTGAGAGCGACGACGACGAGCAGTGAGATCCGAAGGTTCCGCATGGTTTCCTCCTGGCCTGGAGCGAGGCTCCGCGCGCCCCTTCCCGCCCGCAGCAGAGCGCTCCGGGGACGGCAGCCCGCGCCGTCACGGAGCCGGTCCGACGAAGGGGTCCGGTCGGCGCCCCGGGCGCGATCCGGCCCCTTCATCGAACGCAGTGCCGCTCAACCCCCGATCGGGGCAAGTGGGGCCAGGGGGCGAGCGCCCCGAAGCCGCCGGGCCATGCCCTGGATGCTTGTACGTCAGAATCCGGTTGGGCTGAGTCGATTCTGTGGAGTCTGGAGTGCGCTGGTGGGTAGGAGCTGTGCGATGTTTCGGAGTCGTGGTTTGACGGCTTGGTGAGGGCGCGGGCGTAGTGGTGGTGTGCGTGGAGAGGGTTGGAGTGCGGCAAAGGCAGTGTGGAGCCGTTCAAGCGATCCGGCGACCAGTCGGAGGTAGTCCGGGTCGTTGAGGTTGTGGACGAGGAGTGCTTCGGCCGGTAGCTGCTCGAGGTCTCTTCCGAGGTGGCGGTGTCCGGTGCGCCGGCGCAGGCAGTGGGCGTTGTGACTGAAGAGCTGCTCGGCCTGGTTGTTGGTGCGCTCGACGACGCGCAGGATGCGGCCGTCGGAGTGCTGGAGGACGGGGTGTCCGAAGAGCTGTTGGCCGATGCGGTCGAGCTGCTCGAGGAGTGTTTGGAGGGCCTGGTGGAGGTGTCCTTGGTGGTTCGGGAGCCGGTGTCGTAGCTCGGCGTGATAGCGCTCGAAGCGCTGCTGGGCTTCGAGCTGCTCGTCGCGGGCGATCTGGGGCAGCAGAGGTCCGGGCGCTCGGGCGGGGTCGGCGAGACGAAAGACGGCTCGCAGCTCGCTGAAGAGTCGTTGGCGTTCACGGAGTTGGGGCAGCAGGCGGGTGATGAGCTCGTCGTCGGCGACGGCTCGGCGCAGCTCGAGGAGCTCGTCGATCTCGCGGGTCAGACCGAGGCGCGCCTCGAGCCCGAGGAATCGCTCGAGGTGCGCAGGCAGGGCCAGGAGCCGCTCGATGCGGTCGCACGCCTCGAGGGCGAAGGGGAAGCGTGGCGGCGCTTTGCCCGTGTCGTGGAGGACCCAGTAGACGACGGTGGCGAGCTCGAGGCAGGCAGTGGTGGTGCGGCGCTCGAGCTGACGCAGCAGGTGCTGGAGGCCCTTGATCGTCTTCAACGCCCGGAGACGGCCCTTGACTCGTTGGTGTCGGCTCTTGAGCAGTCGTTCTCCGGCGTTGTCGAGCACGTGGAGATGGCACAGCAGGTCGGGTACGCCCCGCTTGCGTAGCGTCGCGACCGCGGCCCCGAAGGCTTTGGCTTGGTCCCGGATGAGGGCGACGGGATCGCCAAACCATGCGGTGGTGGTCTCGACGAGGGGCACGAGCTCCTCGGTGCGCTCCCCGGCGATGCGCCGGGCGTGGAGCACCCATCCACGCCAGCCGTCGAAGCTGACCGCCAGCCCTCCGCGGCCCTGGTGTTGGGTCGCGTCGACATGGAGCGGATAGCCTCCGGACTCGGTGATCGCGCGGCGCAGAGCCGGGATGGCGGCCCGATGCAGTGCGCCGAGGTGGGTGAGAAACCGGTCGCACAGAGCCGAAACGCTCCCCTCGGAGAGCCGCACGCCGAGCCGGCTCTCGATGCGTTGGCGGATCTCGCTGCGTTGGCGAAGCTGGCAAAACCGCAGGTGCCCGACCCAGACCATCAAATCGTAGCCATAGCGCTGTGCGGGCGGGGCGAGCTCGCGCAGGCGCTGGCTGCGCAGGACGATCGGTGCCCCATGGACCGGGGCCCGGCACACGCGCTGGATCTCGCGCACCTCGATGGCGCCATGGGCGAGCGTGACGAGCTGGCGCCGCGTGGTCTTGTAGATCTTCGTCGGGGCTCCGCACTGCGGACAGGACTCGGCCTCGGCGGCAAACGTCAGACCTGCCGTCCGGTTGACGACCTCCTCGATCCGCGCCAGGTCCCAGCCGAGCCGCTCGGCCAGAGCCCGCAGCAGAATCACGAGCTCGGAAGCCCTTTTTTTGGACCGAGCTCGTAGCGGTCGAAGACCTCTTGGACGTCGCGCAGCACGATCGGAGGCGAGTGCCCCTTGAGACGTCGCACGACCGCCTGCGGGTCGCTCTTGGGGTGGCGCAGCAGCACCAGCAGCACGGCGACGACGATCTCCAGGGGTACCTCCGTGCGTTGCTGGGGCACCGGCTGGCTCTCCCGACGCCGGGCGAGCTGGTCCGCGCTCGTCTCGGGCGCGACGTAGACGTAGGCCGGCCCGATCTTGTCGCGCTCGATCTCGCTGCGGCGGCGCAGTGTCGTCAGCACCGTCTGGAGCTTGACCCCGAGCAGATCCTCGAGCTCGCGCAGGGTCCAGCCCGCTGCGGCCTCGCCGACCAAGCGCCGCACCGTCGCCGTCAGGGTGCCGTCGCGCGAAAAGCGCACTCCCTGGTGGGACCACAGACCCCATCGATCGAACGCCTGTTCGTCGAGCAGCGCGTAATAGCGGCTGTTGTGGTTGTAGCTCGTGCGGTAGCCGAGCGTACGAAGCGCCTGATGTGCCGTCCAATCGGAGACCCCACCGAGACGGTCGCGCAGCTCGGCCAGCGTCCAGACCGGGCGCTCCCGGAAGGCGGTGCGCAGTCGCAACTCGTGAGCCGGATTCATGGCCTCAGTATACTCCATGACAATACAAAATAGAATACACCTAGGACTTCGCCCACACTTCCGCTTCCCTCTCGTCCTCCCAGACCACTCAGATCCCGTCAAAACCCCGGAATCAGCCCAAAACGCCACCAAGTATGTGCTTCCTGGATACTCGACAACTGACCTGGAATCAGTGGCTTGCGACAGATCTAACCGAATTCTGACCTACAAGCCTTTGAGCGATGAGCCGGCACAGGAGAGGAGATTTCTTGCCCCGTCATGGCCCGGTTGGACGGCTCGGGCACCGTCCGGACCCTGTCATGGCCCGGATGGACAGCTCATACGCAAGCGGTGTTGACATCCGCGCCCGCTCCGGATAGCGTAATCGAAGCGGAATTCGAGCCGCCTAGACCGAGTGAGCGCGTCCCGGGTCCGGCCGAGGTTGGGCCGCGAGCGATTGGGACGGAACGCTCACCCCATCAAACCGAGGCGGCCCGACGGAGTGCTAGCACCACCCCGCCGAGCCTAGCCACCCATGAAGGGAACCCTCCATGTGTGACCTGTTGGATTGTAGCTCCGAGCCGCGCCCCGGTGCGCGGGAGTGTCCGGACCCCTTTCCCGAGCCCGTCCCTGATCCGACCCCGTGTGCGTTTCCCTCGGGACGGGGCGAGCAGCCCGCGCCGATCGGTCTGGCCGATCCATCGGGCCCGGAGAGGCCTCCGGCCGATCTGGGCGAGCCGGCGGCCCTGCGGGAGGCGCTCCTGGCGCGCTTCGAGCGCCCCGAGGAC